>Ga0116226_10001963_pt1 | contig 17814 bp, 10 predicted proteins | sample S1TSphfallax_FD_89692 | JGI IMG/M metagenome (GOLD analysis project Ga0116226, IMG submission 89692) | Host-associated microbial communities from peat moss isolated from Minnesota, USA - S1T2_Fa - Sphagnum fallax MG | ecosystem: Host-associated > Plants > Peat moss > Unclassified | place: USA... | reverse complement strand
GCAGGAGTAAAAACCCAGTTTGATAGGGTACCTATTTAATTCACCGGCAGAACCGGTTCTGCCATAGAAAATGCAGAGGCCGGTTCTGCCGGCGAATTAAAACGCGGAACTGTCGCGTCGGACAGACGGACAGACAAGTGAATTTATATATAAGATAGGAGGGATTTCCATAATTGCTTCATTCTCAACCTTCATCGCTTTCGAATGCGAGTAGGACCTTCAAGTTGTGGTTGTATTCCCAGGCCTCTTCAGTGATGTAAGAATTTTCCAATTCTTTATAAGCAAATTTAACTAAATTTCTGGCCGAGTTTCCCTCTTTACATATTTGAAGAGCTGGCAACGTTTTCCACCTCCTAGAGTTTTATTTAGATCCAATTTCTTTCCATGCAGAGCAAGGCGAAATTTTCTTTATGTCTCGCTAGTGGCTGTAGCTTGTGGACTTTGTTGTTTCATTCTCGTCGCTGACATTTTTCCTGTGTCCAGTCGCTTCACTCTGTCTTCCTAGTTCGAGCGGATTGCCTTACACGTTTGTAGCTTGGATTGGAGATGTGAAGGTTGCTGTTGGATGTTTTTAATGTGTGCACAATTCACAGAGGTTGGGGTTTGTTAAATTTTAACGAGGACCTGTCTGGTTGTTTTTCTGGTTCAGTGTCTCGCCTGGGGCGTTATAATGTGGTTACCTTCATGGAGCTGCGCTGAACGGTGCCGTTCGTTGTGCCGTGGCTAGTACCGTAGATGAGTCCTATCCTGGACGGGGAACGTCCGTGGAAATTTCAAGCAGTAGGTATGTTCGATGGTTTTCTTGTCTCCCGTGTCGAAAGATGTAGTGTCGAAAGATCCCCCAACCCCCGTTGTTGTGAAGGTTCCCTAATAGTTTTCGACTCTGGGTTGCATCTCCTAGGCGATGAGCACTCCTTCGTGTGGTATCAACTTGTGAGCAACTTTATTTTTTGTGAATATCTAGAAAGTTATAATTGGAGGTGAATATCTAGAAAATTATAATTGTGAATTAATTAGTCGATGAGAGCGTGGAAACTGATGACGAATAAGTTCCATAGGTGACTTACAGTTTTTATTCCGATGTGACTTACAGTTTTTATTCCTAGAGTTCAGGAAATACCATTTTAGAACTAGGAATCGTACTGTGTGCTTTGGACCTCGGCCACTTTTTTAGATATCTCTATTATAGTAGCAGCAAGAAACCGCGTTCTATGGTCGTATGCGTGTATTTTTGGGAAATGCCAGAGTGGGCCTTAAGGGTCTAATGGTTAGTCAGGTGTGGGTGACTTTCTAGTACTGCCGTCAGATAAATTTTCCAGCAGAATACAATCTTATCATACTTCCTGCATAGCTTTTGTCTACACAATTATATGGTTTACAGGATTATAAAATAACACTTTTGCATGTTGGTATTTCAGAGAGTTCAGCAATATTCAACAGGGTATCCTCTGTCTAACAGGAAGTTTTTCTGGTATTTTTCCTCCCGTGTAACTGAACAGAAATGGGTCCATGAGAGAGAAGCGACCACTTCAGCGTCCTTGTTTTCATCTATCAATTCGGAGAAAAATGAAAAGCCATTGTTTCTTGGGAGCGACGCTCAATCTTGTGTTCTAGGAGCCAGTACATGCAGTAGGGTTTTTTGAATTGCCGGAAGCTTTTAAAATCGCAGCTAAATTGCATTGTATCAGTCACTGGCCCTTCTAAGATATGTGATATTTGGCGGGTAACCATATCAAGGGTTTACATGTAACGATAGGGGATCTTGGACGTCATGGCTGGCAGTCGTGTGAGCATTTTCACCTTGGTCGAGTCTCTGATGTTAATTTATTAATGACAGTTTTGATTTAAGTTGGTGATTGCATTGGCTTCTTGATGCGAATCGTCACATGTTCCTGATCAAATTTAGAACTCACTGGTGCTGTAACTTGGACATTGGTTAATGTTCCATTATTTTAATGTCGGATTTTGGTTGTAGGGCGATGGTCCCTTGCATCAGCTATGGCCACCTCCTGGGGACAATCGGAATACTAAATGCGATGTGGTGTTCTTTCATGGGCTCCAAGTAACTGCTCCTCACATTGATGATGCCTGGTTTAGTACATGGACACAACGAGGAAACGAGAAAGTATGTTGGCCTGAAGAATGGCTGCCGTCTGATTTGGGTGGAGATGTGCGCATTTTTTCGTTTTCATATAATGCACATGTAGTAACCTCCTGTCATGATCACATATCAGAGATTGCACATAACCTATTCCAGACTCTCATGGATTGTAGGTACGAGTCACTTGTCTTTGATTATCAACAATGAAGTAGATTCAGTTTCAGATGTTCAGAAATAAGAATTTGTAGCCCCACTGGAGGGTTACCCCTAATTTGTACCGAATTTGTAAGCTTGTGAGTGTTTTCAGATCAGATGTTATTTCGATGCTCGATAATGAGCACGGATATATGTAGTATGTGTGATAATTGTAGAATGTAGTGTATTTTTCCTTTGAAACCCTCGATAAGGAGGTTTAGTGTGTTCCGGTATATGTTTTTCTTGTATATGAAGAAATGGATTCATAATACTAATATGAAATGTAGTAGGCGGTTGAATTTTTTTTGATATCATGATGGTGAATGAATGTGTTTGCAGGTACGAATGGAATTATCCTATTGTGTTAATAGGCCATAGTTTTGGAGGGTTGGTTTTGAAAAGCCTGGTTGTAAAATTAAAAAAGGCATCAGCCCTCCGGAACCCTATCAATTTGTTGTCCGAAGTTACAGTGCAGCAAGCTAAAGCGTTTTTGAGGAATGTGAGAGGTGTGGCATTCTATGCTGTTCCACATTCTGGAATGAATATTGCTGAATACGTGAAGTTGTTGAGATGGAACATCGGACATCATCCTGGAATAACGAATAGCATTAAACCCTGGCAACGAGATATGGAAGAGTTGTCAGTGGAGTTTGATGACATTGCCAATGAAAACAAAATCAATGTATATGCTTTTTGTGAGGGCAGGCGAATGGAGCCAATGGTAAGTATGTGTTTGATGGAATGGATTTTTTGCATCTACCCATCCGTGATGGTTTCGATGTGCGTCTGGTATTGACTCATTCAATTTTGGCTTGCACCAGGGTGTTTTAGTGGAGGTTAGCTCGGCACAACGATCAGCAAGAGATCACTTTTACAAGGTTGAAGATGCTAATCACATCGAGGTCTGCAAGCCATTAAGCAAACAAGATTTCAGCTACAGTCGGCTTGTTCAACTTATCCAGCTTTGCCAACAGGTTAGTTTTGATCACAGTAAGTTAGGTTTTTTGACATGGAAGCAATTGTAAAATACAGTATAATTGTCTTTAAAGTGATGGGAAGGCCAGACTAAAGGATGTTTAATCTTTTATGAGTTCTGAGTTTGGGATTTGAACTAAATTCCAGGTTTCACATCCCATCCAGATTTCTTGGGAGAATGTTATTTCAGGGCAGTGATTATGTTGAAATGGTGTGTTATATATATGATAGATGCACTGACTTTATTGTAAATGAATGTTGAATTTGAAGGTGGAGAGAGAACGTAATCAAGCTTCACAAGAGGTTCATGATTTGCCTCATGGAATTTTTGGAATGGAAAGCTATGTCAAGGAGGTAGAAACAATGGTGACCTCCAAACAAACTGATGCAGATCCTCTTTATGTGGGAGTGCGGGGAATGGGTGGAGTTGGGAAAACTCTTCTTCTTCAAAGAGTGTATGGGAGTCCAAAGGTACGTGGCCATTTTGAACGAGACAAGTTCATTTGGCTCACTGTGGGACATGATCCTGACATAATGGCTGTATATCGGACCCTCAGTGCGGAACTGGGTCTTGAACCAGAGAAAACTGTGATCGCAGACGATTATAAGCTCAAATTATACAATCAGTTTAGACAGAGAAGAGTGTTCCTGGTTTTGGATGATGTTTGGGAAGTGGAAGCATTTAATTCTCTGGACTTAGCTAGGGGAGAAGGAAGTGTCACGATGTTGAGCACTAGAGACCAGTCAATACTGGACAGAATTTCTCGAGAGAATTTCTTGCTACAGGAAATAGTTCCTCTGTTGGAGGACGATAGTTGGAGGCTTTTTTGTGAGCATGCATTCAAAGGAGTATCCAAAGTTCCACATGAATTAGAGGGAGTGGCAAAGCGCGTGGCCGAGGAGTGCCAGGGTCTACCATTAGCACTCAAAGTTATCGGCGGAGCGATGTGTCGAAAAGTCAACCGTAAACGTGAATGGGAGTCTCTACTGGAGAACGTGTGCATGGCGCGCATGCATGACAAGAGTGTCGAAAAGCAGCTGTATGAGCGTTTGAAAGTTGGCTATAATCTCCTCTCTGAGGATGACTGTCGTTTGAAGGAATGTTTTCATTACTTTGCAGCGTTTCCTGAAGATTCTACCATCATTTTTGAAGAGATTTTGTTTCATTGGACTGCGGAGAAGTTGGTGCCCGTGGATGAGAGACATGATCCTGTAGATGATGCATTTTCCTTGCTAAAGAAGTTGTGCGAGCGATCATTCATTGAGTCAAATGGAGAGTTCAATTCAGATAAATGTTATATGCTAAACTTCAAGGTCCATGATGTGATGAGAGATTTGGCTTTGTACATATTGGAAAAGGATTCTGGCACACCCCCTGCGAAGAAGCTTTATTTTTATCTAGCAGGTCAAAATTGGAGGAAAGTTCCCCAAGACTGGAAAGCATTATCCAAGTTATCGGAAGCTCGGAGAATATCATTGGACACGAACAAGTTGGAGACAGTTCCTGAGAGTCTTTCTGCACTTAACTTGGTGTCTCTACTACTTGGTCGGAATCCTATAATCTCTTTACCAGCAAATTTCTCGAGCAATTTTCCAATGCTGAGTGTTCTGAATCTAAGGAATGGACAGTTTCACAGTTTACCTGAGGAACTTGGTGATCTTCAAAATTTGGTTTGTCTTGATCTCTCAAATTGCCATGATCTAGACAGTATACCAAACTCAGTACGGAAATTACATGAGTTGAAATTTCTGATTCTAGATGATTGCTGGAGTTTAAAGTATCTCCCTTCTGCAGTGGGTGATCTCACATCTTTGCAAGTATTACACGCAGCGCAATGTTCCAGCTTGATATGGGCGGAAAATACATCCAGGGCTAGAGCAGCGTTTGGCCATTTACATCCACCCGTCGGAGCTTCATTGGAGAACATATGTCGATTGCTTCTTCTCACAGAGCTTACAATTTCTTGTAAGGTCGGCGAGAAAGATTTTGGAATGCCGGAGGTGTTTAAGCAATTTCAACATGAAATGGCTCACAATGTACATTCACCTACAACGCTGGAACTTGTGCAGCAATCGCTACGTCACAATGATCTGCCTCATGATATATCTTCACTTACAGAGTTGCGACTTTTACAGATATCGTTGAAGATTGAAACCCTGCCAGCTGAGTTGGCAGATCATTTACAACTTCAAGAACTGGAAGTACGTTCTCCCATATTGGAATATCTTCCGAGGTCTTTCACATGTTGTGGAGCGTTCCCAGCTCTTATAAGGCTGCAACTATCTTGTTATTGGCTTCTTCAATTTCCGGAGGTGAACGAAGGTGCAATGTGTAAATTGCGAATATTAAACCTCAGTAACTGTCGCCGTCTTGAAATCTTGCCACTCTCTTTGCAACTTCTAACCAGCCTGAACAGCTTAATTGTTGTTGGTTGTAACAAGAAACTGAAAAAGTGTTGTATCACAAATTGTGAAAGTTCTGCAATATGGAGAAAATTGCACATTCTATACAAACTTTCGGGTATTCCAACACAAAATGACAATGAAAGAAGATATACCTTCCATTCTCGCTACAACAATGAGTTAACTCTTATGAATGTTCAATGGAGGATGTGAACATTACTACGTTAAATATGGACAAATGATGAAATGGAGGATGGAATAATGAGTAATGTTACACTGATGGTTTTAACTACTTTTCCATGCATTAGAAAATATAGAGAACTTTTCTTTGGTAGCTGGATGTTCATGAACTTCAAACAAAAGAAAACATATATATACTCCCCCCCCTCTTTTTTTATTAATTCTAAAATATTAATACTAAATGTCGAAGGAAAGTTGTTTTTTCTTTTCTTTTTTCCTTTTTGGTATTTCTGAAATATTTCCACAGTCGAACAGAGAGAAAACTGGGGAAAGAAAATTTCCCTTATTTTTCATCTTCATAATTAATTATCAGATATGATAGCCATATTATGCTAGAAAGAAAGTTTGAAGTTAACCTCTTCTCTGACATGTACCCAATTTACTGTCTAGCTCTCTTGAACTTGGGCATTTTTGCATATATTTGTAATACATAGCACTCATGTAATTTCATTTTGCACCATCTCATGTTAACAGTTAGAAATATATTTTCACATATTCTTATATATATACATGAATTTATCAAACAAATAATTATAATATTGCACTGAAACAAAAAATGACTTGTTAACCACAAAAAATAAAAGTAATACCTTCACGTACATAATATGTATATTGACAAAACTCATTTATGCTCATAATTATTCAATTCACATATAACACCCCTAACCTTTGGGCTACATAACAGTTTTCAAAAATTGAAGTGGAATATTCAATTACACTAACAATTTTTTTTTAAAATGCAACACCTTTATGAAGTTATTTTGTAAACAAAATTGATTAAATGATGTTAATGCAAGCTTCTGTAAGAATAATGATATGCCCAAAATTATTCAAGGCATATACCTAAAATTACTCAATGGGTATGCAATACCTTTCTTGAGCTATATAGAAAAGCTTTTAAGCTCCACCATATATCTATTGAAACTGAGACGGTTATTACTTTAATTACTTAAATTTACAAGAAAAACAATCGCATGTTTGAGATAATCTATGAACATCATGAGCTCAATTATTTTAGTTCTGGTTGTCCAAGGGGTAATTCTCAAGCGTAGAAATAGTCAATTTATGTGTACCCCTCTTTGTGTATCCTATAAAACCTTTAGGTTCCATAACATATCTTTTGAATTTTGGAAAGATATTACATAATCCTAGCAAAACCTAAAACGTTTGCGATAATATTGTCTACTATGTAACAAAATAATTATTCCATGTGCAGTATAGCACACTAAACATATTGAATGAGGTTATTACAAAATTATGAACTATCATTGATGTACATACATTGAACAAAATTATGTAGTTTAAATGTAATACATGCATCATCTTAGAATATTTGCATTCACCATGAAACTTGAAAGGTTATTATGTAGCCCTACCATAACCTAAAAGGAATATAATACATACACCATATAATGACGATATCTTAAACCATGATACAATTTAAACTATTGTGAAGTTGGTCCTAATAATGGTAAAAGGTAATGAAACTATCATTAAAATGAAGGTATTGTAAGTACAAAACTTTATTGAAATAAACCTTATACCATCAATGTGGAAAATTATTACAATATCTTCATTTACACATACCAATAATTTTGCATTGGTCCATTAAATTTTTTTTACCATTTATGAGTTTGAAATTTCAAATTTGTAACATGACTTAAAAAATGTAATGTAAAACATTCATTAAAATATTACATGTATAAGAATGCAAAAATAGTAGTAAATCCACACATTAATTAATTAAATATATATCATTTTTTTTAGTTACTCAGTCGAATTTGGAGTTAATTCACTTTTTGGAGTAGCTTTAGTGTTAAGACAATTTGGAGGTAGCAACTTTAGAATCACAATATTCACCACAGCCCGGACTTGAAGGAAGCCACCAACTTGGCCTATATAATATTATTTTGGTTTAGATTCCCGCCACTTTGCGACATTATAATTCTTTGCTTAGACCTCTAATTAGGATGAGGTCTAAAGGAAACTTGTATTTTTCATCAAGAGCTTTTCAATGGTGTGTTGCACTCTACCTACACGCACCGGGGTCGGGTCAAATCCTGATTTTCAGTGCTTGGGAGTCAAACTGCCAATTTGATTCTGAACTTTTCTTTTTGCCATAACTTGTGCTATAGATATCCAAATAGCTCATAGGAACCTATTTTCGACATCTACACTTCAATAATTTTCCAATGATATAAAGAACACCTCAATGCAAGGTGTTTTGACTCTTACAATCGAACTTTAAAGCTTCGGGTGTCCTAATGGACACCCAAGTCCCCATTTCAAAAGTGTGAATGTGATCCTCACAATCTTCCAAAAATAAGGTTGCCACATTGGCTCTTTCATGAAACCAAGGGTTTTAGGGGCTTCGTATCAAATAATGAATGTGGAGGTTAACCACAATTGTGGCACAACATTATATGTACCAAGTTGAAATGAAGATGTCATGGTTCATAAAAAATAAGGTCATGGCATGACTCGTGATGGTAAATGTTTACAAAGTTATTCAAATTCCACACACCAATGTGATTTCACCTACTTTTAAAGGGGTTGATGGTGATGATGTTTAGCAACTGTTAAGCTAACACCATCCTATTGTTACAAGATCCATGCCTTTTTCACTAAATATGGAAGTTGCATTTGCAAATGGGCATTGCGAGACAACTTTTACAAGCATCAAATTATTGTTCTATTGATGTGTATCAACCTTACACTAGAGAATATCATTGAGTATTGTGGCACATATTGTGGAATTCATTATGGTGGTTTGAAATGCACGTTTGTTAATTCGACATACTTATAATTGGATGATGGTGCATTTATCGATGAAGATGACAACCAAAATCAGATCAATGAGGTTAACAATATTGACATTGGGGGGGCTTATAGCCATAAATGAAAATATTTGTTTTGATAGTGTTGATGTGCTAGAGGTTCATTCACACCCATGGATCGAGCCCTAACCCCCTTGCATGAAATAATGGTTGAAATCACCATGGAATCTACCATAGGTGTTAGTGTTGTATTATGTGAGCATGCAACATCACTTCTTTAAGGAGTTAGATCAAACATTCACCACCTTCGTTTGGCTTGAGTCAATGAATCCATGCACCCAGGAATGGTATTTTGCCAAGTGGATGATGGGTTTAGAAACTCCATAAATTATATGAAAGATACGCACAAAACAATGATGGAACAATTAGATAGTAGTACAAAGAGGACTAGGTAAAGAAAGTTTTATCATTTATACCCATATTTAAACTTAACATATGTGTGACTCAATTTTCATTTATACTTAACCCTTTACACCTTTCACCAAGTCAAATTGAATTATGCATAATTTTCATTAGAAAATAAACTCCAATGCATGCATTAAAGTAATATTCAAATGATTTGGTAACCAATATGTGTTAATGAATAATTGTTAATCACAACTAAATGCAATTAATAGTGAAATCAAAACCCCAAATCATGCACAAAACAACGAAAGTTTTTTGCTTGTATAAATCTAATTCTATTGCAATACCCAACATTATGTAATCCAAAAACGTACAATACCCCTTTTCGAGTATTCAAGAAATGTTTTGGGACCAATTAATTATGGTTAGACATTATGGTATTACAATACCCATATTGGGGTACATTATAAAACACCATGTGTTCATTCATTTTGGCATACATTATTAGAAGGGTATTGTTCATGACCAAAAAGATGGAATGAAGTTGCAATACCCTTTTCAAGTTATCTTAAAAATGTTGAACATTTAATCACATGAGTGAAAACACATTATGATGACCCCCTTTGGGGTGTCACATTGTATTATTTTCCAAGGATGTGCATGTTCGAGTGTATCCCACCTCAAACTTTTGAAAGATTTTAATAATATTTTTTCATATTATGTTGAACCTTATAACCTAGGCAAAATATTACCAAAAAACTATTTCATTGTATAAATTGGGAGACTGGAATATATTTGTGAAAACGAATGTAATGTACTTGCATACTCAAAAACACCAATATACTCCCCCCAAAAAAAAAGATTTTAGTTTTTATGAAGACATATTGAACAATGTCATTTCACATAATGTGAACCATGTTTGGATATCAAGTGATTAATTTGTGAATTTTTTGAATAATGATGCAATAAATGTGGGACAAATTGGAATTTTGATAAGAAATCACATCCACATAGAAGATGACAAGCATAGTTCGATGGGCCATTTTTTAATTTCATTAAAATTGATTATTTTAATGACTATGAAATTATAAAGGTAGTGTAATCAAAACAAGACTATGGCCTTATTATACCAATGTATATTATAAATATATTCATGGATCCTTCAATATAGATGATGAAATTTTTGTTTTCTTTTTAAAATAACATCACATAACAATAGTTTTGTGAAAATAATTGTTGTATGGCCCAAAAACCAACATTGATACCCAAAATTAAATGTACCATGCTTTTGGAACAATTATATTGTATGTAATATAATATTAAACCCAAAAGTGCTCCAAAGGGGGCCACCATAGTGTGCTCTCACCCATATATATTTTGATAATTAACGAAGTATTGCATAACCTTACCAAAAACCTGAAGGGAAATCAATACCCTGATTCATGTATTATGTAAAATGCCATGGATTAAATCAGTTTCCACCTAAGCTATTGGAGGGGTATTGGTCATGGCAAAAAACATGAAATTAAATGGCAATACCATTGTCTGGTATCCTAGAAATATTTTGAAGTTGATTACATATATTTCTACATTATGTTGGGTATTGTATAACCCTACCAAAACCTAGAGGGAAATTAATACCCTAATTGGGGTATCCTACAAAACACCATGGTTTAGATCATTTTCCACCTACGTTATTTGAAAGGTATTGTTCATGGCTAAACACATGGAATTAAATTACAATACCCTTGTTTATTTGAATCAATATGTTTAACATGATATAACAAGCATGGAATAAATATCTTTTAAAAAATATATATATCATGGTTTATAATATTATCGCAAAATGATGTCGGTATTTTTTTCCTTCTAGGTTTTGCTAGGGCTATGCAATACCCTTCCAAATTCCAAAATATATGTTATGGAATCCAAAGGTTTTATGGGAGACCTCAAGAGGGGTAGTGCATGTGAATTGAGTATTTTTGGGCATGAACAATACCCTTTTAATAACCCAAACAAAGATAATTAAACCCATGGTGTTTGCATATTACCCCAAATAAGGTATGGCTTTCCTTGTAGGTTTAAGTAATACCTTTCTAGGTTTCAATAGATTTGTGATGAAATCCAAAAGATTTTTTATATACTTTAAGAAAGGTATTGCATACCCACTGAGTAATTAGGGGCACAAGCAATACCCCTCCAATAGCTCGGACTAAAATAATTTAATCCATATTGTTTATAAAACATCTTCATGATGGTATTATGTTCCTTTTAGGTTTGTTTAGGGCAGTGCAATACCTTTTTAAGATTTGTTAAATATGTTATGGAGGTCAAAGGATTTATATACTCTAATAGGGGTATTGCATGTGCATTGAGTAATTATGGGCATAAGCAATACCTTTTAATAGTTTGGACCAAAATACTCAATCCATGATGTTTATAAAATACCTTCACAAAGATATTGTGTTCCTTCTAGGTTTTGTTAAAGCTATGCAATACCCATCTAGGATTTTTTAAATATGTTATGGAGCCCAAAGGATTTATAATATACCTTAATAGGGGTATTTGCATGTGCATGGAGTAATTATGGGCATAAGCAATACCCCATTAATAGTTTGGACCAAAATAATTCAATCCATGATGTTTATAAAATGCCTTCATGAAGGTATTATGTTCTTTTTAGGTTTTGTTAAGGCTATGTAATACCCCTTTAGGATTCTTTAAATATGCTATGGAACCTAAAGGATTTATAATACACCTTAATATGGGTATTGCATTTGTATTGAATAATTTTGGGCATAAGTAATAACCCTCCAATGGCCTAGACCAAAATAATTCAAATCCACGATGTTTACTTAATACCTTCATGAGGGCATTGCTTTCCTTTTTAGGTTTGAACTTCTAATTTCTGGGGGTAAATGTTTTTTTGGGTTTGAGTGCCAGATTAAAATCATTGTTTCGATAAATTTATCAAGCATACATGTAAAAATATGTGAGAATGTATTTTTAACTTTTAATACAAGATGGTGCAAAATGAAAGTAAAATACCTTAAATAAAAAAACATTGGTGACATGTGTTACAAAAATGTGTAAGAAATGCCCAAGTCCAAAACAACCCTAGCCTAAAATGGGGAACATGTGATTGCTTCAAAAATAAATTGTTATCGAAAATCTTAAAAACCAAAACAACACCTTAATCAAAAGTGGGATAAATTATGGAGTAAATTAATTTGTGTGACTATTGGAAGGGGAGGGATCCCATTGGCCCTCATGTATCATGTTAATGAAATCATGGTTCAATTATAATTTTGAACATATACCACACATTATAACACATAGGTGCATGGTACGATAAAGTAGGGTATATATATACATATACACACATATGAATTAATTATCTTATGAATTTTTATTGACATAGTTAGGTAAATGAATGGATGAATTAATTAAAAATAATCAATTAATTAAGAAAATAATTATTTGCATAAGTATTATTCTCATTATTTGGGTCTTTTATTTTATTTTTTAAAATGTTGCAATTTTTTTTGGGTTGCCCAATTGTTATTATCTCATTTGACTAGTCAAAAATCCACAAATTTTACTAGTAATAAAAACCCATGGTCAAAATGGATGTGTTCAACATGATTTGACCAAAATGATTACTTGGTTGGGTTGGATTTTGTTGCCTTTGTGTGGTTTTTGACTAGTTTTCCTCACCAAATAAATAGCAAATTCTTATAATGACGAAATTGGGAAAAATTAAAATGAATTTGGTAAAATAATTTAGTAATTGGTCTTATGGATGAACATTCATGGATAAAATTTGATGAATTTTAATGATGAAATGAAGATCATCCATCAAATTTTATTCCATCCATGAAAGTTATCCAAATATCATCCATGATTTGATGGGCTTTATTAGTGACAAATCTATTTTAAGAGAGTGTTGTCCTTCAATTTCTAATTGTGTGAAGAGGTTCTACACATGTCACCCAATCCTTCAGTTTCACCGACACTTGAATTTTGAATCTTGCAACATACCATTAGAACTTTGGTAACCTACAAAATAGTTGAACAAAAAATATTCATATTTTATGGATGAACATTTGTGAAATATCATTTAGGAATCTTCGATGGAACATCATGGCCAAATCTAATCATAGCACCGAATAAAGATCAATCTCTCTCTATCTCTCTCATTCTCTTCATTCATTATGCAATGTTTTCAGCATTTCACTTGTTTGAAGATAAAAATGTTCCAGTAGCCAATTGTAAATAGACTCCATATCTATTTGTTATTGTTGGTTGTTTTGATTAAGACCAATTTCCTTAAGTGGGACATTTTAGACATCAACATCAAAAATACTTTTGAGTGGTATGGGGTTAGCAAGGATGCGCTTGGAGTTATACGTTTGGAAACAATGACTTTGGAAGTCGGTTTTATAGGAAAACAATAAAACTTTGTTACCAATTAATTTTTTGGCTAATAATATATTATTATATACTTGATGTTGTTGGAATATTATTTATTGAATTGGGGCTTGATGATTTACTAAAATACATTTCGTACTTTTCTTATCATTTTTTTCCATATGTAAATTTGGACACTACATGTGTCAAGGTGGTTTTTTGTTTGTTTGTTTGTTTCAGATTGTTTTAGTGATATATAAGATCAAAGTGTGTGTTCAATTCACTAGTTTATTGAGTTGAAAGTCTAGCTTTCTAAATCTTCCTATTTGAATTTTTGTTTTGGATTTTGATTTAATAGTCTCTTTTATGTTGATTCTTGTAGATCATTGAGATGTGCATGACAAGGTTTTGTGATGCATTTGTTCCTTTTAATGTAAATCTTTCTTAATAATAGGTTTGCTGTAACATTGAATAATTGATGAAGATTCATGAGTTACATTTTAAAGCACATCCAAGTCAATTATTTTGCCTTTAATTCATGTCTTAAATTACCAAGAGAAATAATTTTCAACATTTTTTGTTTTGTTTGTTGTTTTTGTTTGAAGTGAGCTTTGTTCAACCCATTGTTAATCATGTTTTCATTCAGTTACTTCAATATTTTCTTTGCTTAACAATTCCTAAAAACAACAAAATATTGTCCAGTCCTTTATGTATTGTTCTCCTCTTTATGGAACAATTTGGATTCATGGTTCATCTTCATTTTTGAATTTGTTCAAATTGATATTATCCATGTTTCATAATAGCATGACATTTTAGTAAAACTCTAGGAATTTTGAAATTTTGGTTTGATTCAAAATGTTGGTAGATTAATGCCATTCCCAAGATCATGTCCCGCCCCAACCATAATTTCCTTAATCTTAACACCAATCTCAATTTGAATTCTAGTCATGACAACATTGCAACCCCCTTCCTTCTAAGAACATGGGTTGTATGTGGAAACTTGTTGAAATTGGAACACTCATATGTGAGGTGAAAAAAGACAATAAACTATAACACATAATGGAAAATGGTAGATCAAATATTGTGATTCGTGTCATGACAATGTGATTTGGAAATAATGGTAATGCAAGTTCATGGTAACTATGTCTTGTGGTATATGCATCTCCCCTCAACAATTTAATATTCCAAATACATGAAAAACAAGGATTATGATGTTATACATTCTTAATAAAAAATTCAAGTAAACCAATTTGCTAACCTTGGATTATGGAGGATGTTGATGTTCACCTAACTTTAAATAAACAATTGTTTCTTAAGTTTGATGTTATCCTTTTGGGGACTTGGAATGGGGTTCCATTATTCCTACATAGGAAATCTTGGAAATTAAGGTGTTGCATAATAGGAAAAAGTGTATATCCATATTTATGTGTGTTGCATATTAGCCTTCTTCAATAGCGAAAATCATCTTGTTATGATGATAGGGGGTATACATGGATCAATTAATGTGCATTCAACTATAGTCAATCACTAACTTGAATAGAACATTGGACATAATTCCACTCATATTTTAATCAATTCGAGTTCTATGCCTTGCATTTCTATAGTTGGGCAAAATGAACATGAATCTTGTCTAGGAGTTTTCCATTGTGGTGTAGTCATGATCCCCCACCAATTCAATTCTAAATTGACAAGAAATTCAACTTGTTGAAGAATCAAAATGGAATTGTTTGGTTTTTTAAAACGTGTAATTCAAACTAATTTTAAAACTCCAAAAACATTTCCTCCATCAAGCCTTTTTGTCTAAGTCCTTTTTTATTCCAATGAATTTTTTTCTTCCCTCGCAAAACACTTAAGACTTCATCAACAAAGGGAAAAAGTTGGGTTGTTGATCTTTTGCGGTGGTAGTTGCTCATTTTGAACCATGAACCATATGGGCTAAAATGAACCAACACCCATTAGCACACCATCCACTAAATGCCCATTGATGATTCAATTGAGATGAATTTCAGCAATTGAATCAACATTTGATTTCATCTTGGTCACCTATCATCCCATTGCAATTCATCCATGCATTCTAAAATTATTCATACATCCATTGAATATCATTTGTGAATTTTCAATGGATGAATATTACATGAACTTTCCATTCACAACTTTTTGTGGATGAAATTTCAAGGATGAATGATAAATTTTCATGGGTGATGAAATTTACTTGATGAAACAAAATTTAAATCCATGAAATGTCATTAAAAGTTTTATGTCATTGATGAAATATAATTCATTCACAATTTGATTTCATCCTTTATGATTCATTAAAAAAATGTTAAAATATTATTTATTACTTGTCAAATTTGGTGGGTATTTAGTCGTGGCAAGCACTAAAGAGGCGCAATGAATTAAATTTGAGATCAAGTTTGACACATTTGCAATACAATGCCCAATAGAAAAAAATAAATTGAAACTTTTTATATTGTACACGCATAATGATTAATTTTGTAAATAAGTATCTTTCTTACACAATCATTTCAAAGAAAAAAAACATGTGATGTATTGGTTAAAATCTTCCCTTAACCCAAAGCTCCTTCCAATAAACAAGAAAGATAAAAAAATCCATTTAACATTTAAATAGTTTTAAAAGTTAGTTGTCTTTATGAAGTAATTTTTCCAAGTAAAAAAAAACTAAATGTTAGTCCCAAGCAAATTTCCCATAGAATAAGAAAAATTCCATGGTGAAAAATACAACTTCCTTAAAAAGTAATGAATTTTTCCCGAGAAAGGGCCTAAGTTCCTTGGGAAGAAAGGCACCTTCCCTAGGGAACAATGTACTTTCTTCACGGAAAGGCTTAAATTCTCAAAGGAAACATATGTTTTGAATTTTTTTGCAATCACAATCATGTTGTTTTTGTTTTTATATGTTATTACAACCTATCATTGGAAAGGTTTTGAAGAAAATTACAACTTTGTAAGCATAAATACTTCAATCAAAATTCATATTCCAAAATTATGATAAAACAAAATTTTGAACATTGTTCATCATGGAAACTTAAGCTCCTTCTCCCTAAGGGATATGATTGTTCTCCAAGAAAAAAAAGGTTTAAGTTGCTCTTTAGGACAACTTAAAATCCTCCATGGCGACATGATTATTCCCAAGGAAAAAACAAAAATTTAAATTATTCCCTAGGGCAACTTAAGCCCCTTTTCCTTGGGGACATGATTATTCCTCAAAGAAAAATACCAATGAAACAAAGTGTGTCGGGGATGGAGAAAAAAAATATTTCGACACCTTGAATTCATGAGCTATATCTTGCATTCCAAGTGCATATTAAACAATATTAAATATCCTCTTAGAATGCTTGCCATTTAATGTGTGTAACAAATTTGCTTTGTAAAATGTATGGAACCATGCACTTGGAATTGAGCTTTAATTGCATCATAATTGATTAGAAAATGTAGTTAATGCAAAGAAATATTCATCATTGGGCAAATGGAAAGGGTAGCAAACCCTTGAACTTTAATCAAACAATGTGATCTTGGACTATTGTTTGGTGGAAAATGGTGGATTGCATTCAATTAGTGCCTCGCTTGGCCTTATGAAAATCATCACCCCATTGCATCGTGACTTTCATCATAATCTTTTGACTAAAGTAAGTTTTTTAAATGCACCTAAAAATGTCCTTAATTTTTTTAGTTGTTAAAACAAGTTTAATTGTAATTAAAAGGATAGTCCAATTGAACTCAATTTCAATTCCAATTAGAATTGATTGAATTGAATTATGTTGAATGGAAAATAAATCATAATCATTGGTATTGCAGAGTTTAGCATGAAAATTGAGTAGATATAAAATTATAAATAGAAGAATATGGAACCTTTTAAGGTAACTAGCAACTTGAAATATATATTTTAAAAACCATACCCCAAATTTGTTTTGCTTCGTAATGGATGGCAATGTCATTGCCAATAACATTTTTTAAATATATCGTTCGAATATATATGTATATGGCCATCCTACCTTTTGATACATGTTCCACTTATAACCAATGCATTTTTTTCTTTTTTAATCAAAATATTACCTCTTGTTTGAATCACTTTGACCACAATCTTATATATAAATTCACTACGTCCGTCCGTCCGTGACGGACGTTTTGGGGGGTGGGGGAAGGGACAGGGCGGTGAAGCAGCGGGCAACCCTTTCCATAGTTTAGACCAATCGACGTAGCTGATCACACACACCCCAAAAAAAACCAGCAACCGCCACCAAGCTGGCTACCTACTACTACTACTTCCATCTTCCCAGGGAGAGGCAGGCT
>Ga0116226_10001962_pt1 | contig 17830 bp, 18 predicted proteins | sample S1TSphfallax_FD_89692 | JGI IMG/M metagenome (GOLD analysis project Ga0116226, IMG submission 89692) | Host-associated microbial communities from peat moss isolated from Minnesota, USA - S1T2_Fa - Sphagnum fallax MG | ecosystem: Host-associated > Plants > Peat moss > Unclassified | place: USA... | reverse complement strand
GAACCTGGAGGGACTCGCGCGCTTTCACCGGCAACGTGGTTCGAGCGGCTTTCACGCCGCTGCCGAACTGATTGCCGAGCGTGCGCGCTCCTATGGTCTCGCGGACGTCGCCATCTGGCAGTTGCCCGCGGACGGCAAGACGTTCTACGGCACGCAGCGATCGCGGCCGCCCTGGGATGCCGCGACCGGTGAACTGACGGAATTACGCGACGGTCGGGAACTCAAGCTCGCGAGCTATGAGGCGGAACCGATCGTGCTTGCCGAGGATAGCGAGTCGGCCGATGTCACCGCCGAACTCGTCGACGTTGGTGCCGGTACGCGGGAGAGCGACTACGCGGGTCGTGACGTGCGCGGCAAAATAGTGCTCGCGGCCGCGCAGGCGAGCGACGTTGAAGACCTTGCAGTGGCTCTGCACGGCGCGCTCGGCATCGTCAGTTACGCACAGAATCAGCCTTCGGCCTGGTCCGGCGACGACGACAATCTCGTGCGTTGGGGTCATCTGCAATCCTTCGCGGCGCACAAGACCTTTGGCTTCATGGTCTCGCTGCGCACGGCGCGTGGACTGCAAGAGCGGCTGCGTCGGGGCGAGTCGATCCGCCTGCACGCAAGCGTCAAGGCGGGCCAGCACCCGGGCTTCTATGAGATCGCGACCGCGAGCATACCCGGCGCCGATCCGGCGCTTGCGGCCGAGGAAATCGTCTTCTCGTGTCATCTGGATCATCAGCGGCCCGGCGCAAATGATAACGCCAGCGGCTGTGTGACCATTCTGGAAGTGGCGCGAACGCTGCAATCCTTGATCCTCGCCGGCAAGTTGCCACGGCCGGCGCGCACGATCCGCTTCCTCTGGCCGCCGGAAATCGAGGGCACGGTCAGTCTGCTGAATGCGCGGCCCGAATTGGCGGCGCGCATCCGGGCGGTCGTGCACATGGACATGGTAGGCGGTGCGCCGAACACGAAGGCGGTGTTTCACGTAACGCGCGGTCCGGCGAGCCTGCCGTCGTTCGTCCACGACGTTGCCTGGGCCTTCGCCTCCTGGGAGAACGCCGAGACCTATCGCTATGCGTCGACGGGCGAAGCCGATTTTCCGCTGATCGCTCCGGAGGGCGGCAAGGAGCCGCTGCGTGCAGAATATTCCGCCTACACGATGGGCAGCGATCACGACGTTTACCAGGATTCCTCGTTCGGGATACCGGCGATCTATCTCAATGACGAACCGGATCGCTATATTCATACGAATTTCGACACGGCGGCGAACATCGATCCGACCAAGTTGAAACGCGCGGGCCTGATCGGTGCGGCGAGCGGCTATTTTCTCGCGAATTTCTCGAGCCAAGACGTGGCCGCGACCGAACGCGCCGTAGCGATCGGCCGCCTGCAGCGCACGGTCCTTGCCCTGGAGCGAGGCGGCGATACGCCGGCGCATGGCGCATACGAACAGGGCGTGCTCGACTCGCTGCGACAATTCCTCGCAGACCGGCCGGGCGCCGCTGCGCCGGGCGGGACAGCAGCGTCCGCGCGCCGCGGCCGCGATGCGCGCGGCCCGCGCCGACGCGATGCGCCGCGTGGTCCGCTCGTGGTTTTCGGCTACGATTATTTTCGCGAGCACGCGCGCGCGGCCGGCTTGCCGCCGCCGCGCTTGCTCGACTACCACGGTCTCTGGGGGTCGGGCGAGGCGTACGCCTACGAGACCCTGAATTTCGCCGATGGGACGCATACCGCGGCCGAGATCCAGGCACTGCTGTCGGCGGAGTACGGGCCCGTGCCGCTCGAGTTCGTGAGCGAGTATCTGCAGCAGTTGCAAACGCTCGGCCTCGTCGAATAAGGCAGGGCGTGAAAACGCGTGGCCATCCCGCGCGACGCACCGCATGCTGCCAATGCGCATCGCCCGACGTGCTATCCTCGCACGCATGCGTGCCGCCGTGGAAATCAGCATGTATCCGCTGGTCGTCGATTACCGGACTCGGATCCGCGCGTTCATCGACCGCATCAAGGTCGACCCGGCGCTGATCGTTCGCACGAATTCACTCTCGACCCAGCTCTGGGGGGAATTGGATCATCTCATGCAGGTCCTGACACGGGAGATGGCGACGAGCGCCGAAGACGGTCCGCAACTCGTCTTCGTGCTCAAAGTACTGCCGGGCGCCGCTCCGCCACCGACGTGAGCCTGAGCACCCTGGGTCCGGATTACCGGGCGATGATCTTCGGCGCCGGCGGCGGCATCGGGGGAGCCTTGACGCAGGCCCTGTGCGCCGACTCGCGGTGTGCGGTCGTCTACGCCGGAAGTCGCCGCGACCGAGAAATCCGCGACTCTAGACAGCGTCCCTTCCGCTTTGTACTCGAAGACGAACACACGATTGCGGCCGGCATCGACGAGGCGCTGCGCGACGGCCCCTTACACCTGATTCTCGTGGCGACCGGGGTGCTCCACGAAGGCAGCCTGAAACCGGAGAAGTCCTGGCGCTCGATTACTGCGGCAAGCTTGCAACGGGCTTATCTCGTCAATGCCGTCGGACCGGCGCTCATTGCCAAGCACGCGCTCGCGGCTCTCGCGCCGCAGACCCGGGCCGTGTTCGGCGTGTTATCGGCGCGGGTCGGCTCGATTGCCGACAATCGGCTAGGGGGATGGCATGCCTACCGGGCGTCGAAGGCGGCGCTGAACATGCTGGTGCGCAATTTCGCGATCGAACTGGCGGTCAAGCGCCCCCAGGCGATTTGCGTCGCCCTGCATCCGGGTACCGTCGACACCGCGCTGTCGGCCCCGTTTCAGGCGAACCTCAAACCCGGCGGCTTGTTCACCCCGCAGCACAGCGCCGCACACTTGCTAACGGTCATCGACGGTCTCGACGTGACGCGCAGCGGTACGCTGATCGCCTGGGATGGAACGACTATTTCGTTTTGAGCAAGCCTCACTGAAGGCAATGCCGCGAAAGAAAATCCCGCGCCGCCGGCGAGACGGGTCGAGTCAGGACGAGAGTCGCGAGCAGTCGACGCACGCTGTCGCAGGGCGCCGCGAATACGGCATCGTGCGGCACTAGGGCATTGTGCGGCACGATGTAGATGCCGCCGTCCGGTGAGGTCTTCTCCGCGGCGAGCCAGACGTTCGGGTAACGCGAATCCTTGGTGGGCACGCCGATCACGTCGCCGGCGGCACCGGCGCCGAGGAGGAACAAAGGTCCTGCAAGTTTGGCGGAGCGATGTTCGAACTCGATCTGCTGAAGATCGGCGTAAATGGGCACATCGATGGCGCTACGCTGCCGATGGCGTTGCAGCAGAGAAAATCCCAGCACCGCGACCAAGAGCAGCAGAAAACCCACGCTCACGGCCCTGATCATCGCTGCAGTCGTCCCATATCACCATGATAGCAAGACGGTGCAAAGGCTCCGGTATACTGGTTTCATCGAGTGGCGAGCAGGAGGGCAGCATGGCAACGGGTTGGGCCGGCGACGGTGCGGTGCAGGATCAGATCGACGCGACGGTCAAAGACGCGATCAGCCGCGTGCAAAGTCAAATGCCGCAGGGCCAGTCGTTGAGCCATTGCGCGGAATGCGGCGCCGAGATACCGGCCGCACGGCGCGAGGCGATCCGCGGTGTGCGCTTGTGTGTGGCTTGTCAGGCGGAACATGATGTGGAAGGCGCGAAGTTCGCCGGTTACAATCGACGCGGCAGCAAAGACAGTCAGCTGCGTTGAGCGACAGGCCTATGGGTATAATCCTCGCATGAGTTTCAATTGTTCGAAGTGCCCCGGCTATTGCTGCAGCCACTCGCGTATCGAAGTCACGGACAAGGACATCGAGCGGCTCGCGGCACATTTCGGTATTTCAGCGCGAACGGCGCGCAAGCGCTACACGTACCATTACAAGACGAAGGACGTCAGCGAGCAGATACTGCGCCATCACAAGGACACGGTGTACAAAACCGTTTGCCGGTTTTTCGATCGGCACAAGCGGCAATGCACGGTCTATGCCGCGCGTCCCGCGGTTTGTCGCAAGTATCCCTACGGTAATACCTGCGGCTATTATGGGTTTTTGCGCTTCGAACGCAGCTTTCATGGCGATGAGGAGTTCGTACCGACGGCGTGAGCCGAGGTACCCCCGATCATGAGGTCATCGTCATGAGGTCAGCGTCATGAGTTCGTCGCTGCGGGATCAGCTACTGCAACTCGGTCTCGTCAACAAGGCGCAAGTCAACGAGGCCGAACGCCAGCAACAGCGGCGCGAGCGTCCCGCGCCGCGTGGCGCGAGACCCCAGGCCCACGCGCCGCGAGCGCAACAGCCCGACGCGCAAGCATCCAGGCCTCAAGCACCTCGGCCACGAGCCGGGACGGAACAAAAATCTGCCGCGGCAGGGCGGTCGCATTCGCCCCCCCACCCGCAGGCGCCGCGAGGGAATCCCGCGTTGCCGTCGCAGGCCGCACAGGCGGCGAAGATCGCGCGCGATCTGGCGCTGAACCAGAAGCAGCAATTGAAAGCCGAGAAACGCGCTCGCCACGCCGAGGTCAAACAACTGATCGAGCGGCACGGAGTCGCGCGACCGGTTGACGGCGAGGCATACAACTTCCAGGACGGCGCGAAGATTCGTCAGATCCGGATCGATCCCGCCCAGCGTGTGCAGATCGGCCGTGGCGAACTCTTGATTCTGCGGTTCGACGGTCGCTACCATCTGTTACCGCCCGAGATTGCCGCGCGCGTGCGCGACCGGGACGAGCGCATCTTCATCCACTCCGCGACTGCCGCGAGTGGCGCAACTGCCGCGGCAGCTCCGGCAAGCTCGGTCGACGACGCTTACGCCGCCTTCGTGGTTCCCGACGATTTGATCTGGTAGGACCGATATGACGACGATAAACGCCTATGCGGCCCATAGCGCCGTGAGCCCATTGACCGCTTTTTCACTGACACGGCGTGAACCCGGGCCATTGGATGTGCAAATCGAAATCCTCTATTGCGGCGTCTGTCACTCCGATTTGCATCAGGCGCGTAACGACTGGGGGAATTCTCTTTATCCGATGGTCCCGGGTCACGAGATCGTGGGACGCGTTCTCAAAGTCGGCGGACAAGTGAGCAAATTCCGGGTCGGAGATTACGCGGCTGTCGGCTGCATGGTGGACTCTTGCCGCGCCTGTGCATCCTGCGCAGAAGGCTTGGAACAATACTGCGAACAGGGAGCGACGCTCACCTACAACGGCATGGAACGCGGCGGTACTGAGTTGACGTTCGGTGGCTACTCCGAGCAAATCGTCGTCTCCGAGCGCTTCGTCGTACGCGTGCCGGAGACCCTGAATCTCGCCGCTGTGGCGCCACTCTTGTGTGCCGGCATCACGACTTATTCGCCGCTCAAACATTGGCGCGTCGGCCCGGGACAAAAGGTGGGCATCATCGGACTCGGTGGCCTGGGACACATGGGAGTCAAGTTCGCGCATGCGCTCGGCGCGCACGTCGTGATGATCACGACGTCGGCGAGCAAGAGCGCGGATGCGCGGCGCCTCGGAGCCGACGAGGTCTTGCTGTCGAGCGATGCCGCGAGCATGGCCGCGCACGCTCGAAGTTTCGATTTTCTTTTGAATACGGTACCCGTCGGCCATGACTTGAACCCCTATTGCGCGCTGCTCAAGCGAGACGCGACGATGACCTTGGTGGGTGCGATCACGGCCTTGGAGCCCGCGCTGGCCGGCTACAGCATCATTGGCGGTCGGCGACGCATCGCGGGCTCCGCGATCGGTGGCATGCCCGAGACTCAAGAAATGCTCGACTTCTGCGCGGCGCATAACATCGTCAGCGACATCGAGTTGGTGAATATTCAGGATATCAACTCGGTCTACACGCGCTTGCTCAAAAACGATGTCCGATATCGCTTCGTCATCGACATGGCGAGCTTGAAGACCGCTTCCTAGCGCCGCCACTGCCGCGCCGGTTGCTCCAGTTTGGCGCAGCGATTGCACCACGTTTACGCAGCGTTTACGCAGCGGAATTGCGGCGCGAATCGGCCGTAGTTTTGGCTTGTTGCCTTGCTTCGTCTGTGATAACTATTCGTTATATGGTTATGCTCGTATCTGCGAGAGCCGCCAGCACAGAGGTTGTAATGGAACAGGATTTGACCGGTTCGAGTGTGAGTCGTCGCAGCTTGCTGCGCATGATCGGAGCGGTTGCCGGCAGCGCGACGATGTACCAGGCGATGAACTCCCTCGGATTCGCGGCCGATTCCCCTTACCAAGGACCGATCGATCTACAGGGCGCGCCTCGGGGCGCCTCCGTCCTCGTTCTGGGTGCCGGTGTCGCCGGCATGACCGCGGCCATCGAATTGCGTGACGCCGGCTACCAAGTGCAGGTACTCGAGTACAACGCGCGCGCGGGCGGGCGGAACTGGACGCTGCGGGGCGGAGATCGCTACACCGAACTCGGCGGCCTGACTCAGGAATGCCATTTCGACAAGGACCTTTATATCAATCCGGGTCCTTGGCGCATTCCCTATCATCACCGGGGCATCTTGAGTTATGCCAAGCGCTTGGGCGTGCCTCTGGAGCCGTTTTTTCAGGTCAATTACAACGCCTATTTACACAGCAGCAAGGCCTTCGACGGGAAGCCACAAAGGTTTCGCGAGATCAAGGCCGATTATCAGGGTCATGTGGCCGAATTGTTGGCCAAAGCCACTCGACAGAATGAACTCGATGCCGCGGTCAGTCCCGAAGATCGCGAGAAACTGCTCGAATCGCTGCGCCATTGGGGTGCGCTCGACAAGAATTACAGTTACACGGCCACCGACGCGGTCAGTGCCCGTCGCGGCTGGAAGAAAAAGCCAGGCGGTGGCTCGACCGCCCGTCCGATTCCCTCCGAACCGATGGGCTTGCAGCACATTCTCAGTTCGGGCCTGTGGGAAGGCGTGTCGTCCGGCGACGAATACGACATGCAGACCGCGCTGTTTCAACCGGTCGGCGGGATGGGTCGGATCGGCGAGGCCTTCGGGCGTGAGCTCGGCCCCTTGATTCGCTACAACGCCAAGGTCGTCGACATCCATCAGGACGAGCACGGCGTAACCGTGGCCTACGAAGACACGCAGGCTCCTGGCAGCCCGCAGAAGCTCACCGCGGATTGGTGTGTCTGCACGATTCCGTTGCCGATCCTCGCGCAGATTCCCATGAACGTCGGCACGCCGCTCGCGAGCGCGATCGGCGCCGTCCCCTATGCCTCGGCCGTCAAGGTCGGGCTACAGTTCAAACGGCGGTTCTGGGAGGAGGATGAGCATATCTACGGCGGCATCACTTATACCGATTTGCCGATCACGAACATCGGTTATCCGAACACCGGTTTCTTCGGCAACGGCAAAGGCGTGTTGCTCGGCGCCTATATCTGGGGTTTGAACGCGATGGAGTTCACCGCGATGGCTCCCGAGGCTCGCATTGCCAAAGCCCTCGAATATGGCAGCCAGATTCACCCCCAATATCAGAAGGAATTCGACAACGGCATGGCCGTCGCCTGGCACCGCTCGCCGTTCACGATGGGCTGCTTCGGCATGTGGAGCACCGCGTCGAGAGCCGCGCATTACGACGATTTGTGCCGCTTCGACAATCGCATCGTGCTGGCCGGCGAACACGCCTCTTTCATCGGCGGCTGGCAGGAGGGCGGAGTCACCTCGGCGCTCGATGCCATCGGTCGATTGCATCAACGTGCCGTGGCACAGGGAGAAAAGGCATGAGTCGCAGCTTCACGCGTTACCGGGTGCGCGTCGCGATCCCGTGCCTCGTCGCCGGTCTCGGCTTGGTTGCCGTTACCGCCGCGGTGGCCGACGACTCGGCATTTACGTCCAAGGCCGGACTCGATGCGCAGAGCGGCGCCGCAATTTACAGCAATATTTGCCAAGGCTGCCATATGCCGCAGGCGCAAGGAGCCGTCGGCGCCGGGCATTATCCGGCTCTCGCGGGCGATCCGAAATTGATCTCCTGGGAATATGTGGCCTTGACGGTTCTGGGCGGACGCAACGGCATGCCCGCATTTGCACTGCCCGCGAGCGAAGCCGAGGAAACCCGCGCCGTGCATCTTTCGGACGCGCAGGTCGCCGTGGTCGTGAACTATGTCCGCCAGCATTTCGGTAATCACTACAAACAGAGCATCACGGCAAAGCAGGTCGCGGGATTGCCGCATCCCTGACAATCTCTTACGTTCTTTCGCGGGAGTGAAAAAAATGAGTATTCGATCGGCTCGGCTCGCGGCCGGCCTCTTGGCGGGTAGCGGTGTTTTGTCCCTGATCGGCACTTGCGACGCCGTCGCCGGTCCAGACGTCGCGCGACTGCCGATGCCGGACAACAATCCTTTTCCTATTTCCTCGGCCGTGACCGTGCCTGCCGGCCTCGACACGGTTTACCTCAGCGGGGCGCTTCCGCCCGTTATCAACAAGGACGCGCCTAAGGGTTCCGTGGCCGCCTACGGTGACATGGAGACCCAGGCGACGGGGGCTTTGACCGCGATCAAGGCGACGCTCGCGCGCATGGGACTGGGCATGGGCGATGTCGTCAAGATGACCGTTTTCATGGTCGCGGATCCCAGCAAAGACAACAAACTCGATTTTGCTGGTTTGATGGCCGGTTATACGAAGTTCTTCGGGACGCCCGACCAACCTAATAAACCGGCGCGCAGCGCCGTGCAGGTCGCCGCGCTCGTCGCACCGGGCGCCTTGGTGGAAATCGAGGTAATCGCAGTCAAGCCGCACTGAGTCGGCTACAAATAAAAAAGGGCGGCAACGCTCACACGCTGCCGCCCACGCCTTTAGAACTTGCCTTTTAAAACTTGTACAAAGCCTTAACGTAGTAGAAACCGCCGTTGATGCCGAATGGCGAGAAGATCGGGTACTGGTCGACCGCCGTGTTGTCAGCCGCCGCCGTCTCACGGCTCAGGATCGTGCTGTTCAGCTTGTTCGGAAAGCGATTGAATAAGTTCTGCGCACCGATCGACAGTTTGAGCCCCTCCGTGAACTGGAACCCGACATCCAAGTTCGTAATCGGGGTGACGCCGATCCGATCCTCGAAGTACTGCGGGCTATTGGAAGGATTGTCGCCGTCGTCGTTCTCGTAGTCTACGGAGGGACCGTAAATCTTCTCCGCGAGATTGACCGACAGCTTGTCCAACTGCAGCAAGGCGGCAAAATTCAGCACGTATTTCGGGCTCGCCGTTTCCAGTTCCGAGTAAGCGGTTTGATCATACAGCGTCGCGCCGGCCAAGGAGGCTGGTGTACTTGCATCCTTGGTGATCGACGTCGTGTTGAAGTTCCCGCTGACCGACCAGGTGATCTTCCCGAAATCATAGGTGTACGGGAAGTTGACCACCAAGTCCGCGCCATCGGTGCGCGTGTCGATGCCGTTGGCGAAGACGTTGATGCCATAGGTGCCGGTCTTGAGCACCTGCGGATCGATGACGTCGGAACCATGGGAGTACGCGTTAATGGCTGCGCCCACGCCCGGGAACGCCGCTGTCGGCACGCCATTGACCTGGCCGTAGATGTTGCCGCTGCCGACGATCCGATTCGTGATCGAAATCTGGTAGACGTCCAACGTGGCGCTCAGGTGCTCTAACGGCCGCCATACGAGGCCCACACTGAAGTCGACCGATTTTTCCGGCTGCAGGCCGTTGCCGAGACCGAGGAGCTTTCCGGCGGTCGAGTTCGGCGGCAGTTGGATGAACGCGGTGCTCGGACCGACGTTCGTCGAGGAGTAATATTCCTCAGCCAAGGTCGGGGCTCGGAAGCCGTTGTTCGCGGAGCCTCGCACGGCGAACTCCGGAGAGAAATCATAGCGCAGGCTGATCTTGCCGATCGTCGCATTGCCGAAGTCACTGTAATGTTCGAAGCGTACCGCGGCGTCCACGGACAACGGCGCGATCGGCTTGGTCGCAAAGTCGACATAGCCGGCATCGTTGGTGCGCGAATTCGAGGACGCGTCGAGGGGCGTGAATCCCGGATAGGATTGAGCACCACCGGACTCGTAAGAAATCGGCGGACCAGCACCGATCGAGTAGGTGTCGCGGCGATGTTCCGCTCCGAACGCGACATTGAGCGGGTCGGAAAACCCGACGTCGAAACCATGACGGAAATCCACGGTGGAAGTCCACTGCGTCGCCTGCAGAAAGCCATCATAGATGTCGCTGAGCACGCCGAATGCCGGGTTTACCGAGACGACACCGGTCGACGGGTTGGTCGTGCCAGCGCCGTAGACGCCTTCGTTCATCGTCGAGAGTGTGTAGAGTTTATCGTGGTCGCCGCCGAAGCCTGTCGACAGATCCCAGTCCCATCCATATATCGTCCCTTTCACGCCGCCCGTGAGTTGGTAGTCATCCTCGTAGTCCGCTTCCTGGGGGCTGAAGCCGTTGGGTTGAGCGAGCACGGCATCCGGAAACGTTGCGCAGGGTGGTTCGCTCGAAAGCTGTTGTTCGGCGGGGGAGTTGTAGGTCGCCGAATAGCAGGCCTTGTCCGGCATCCGGTAGTTCTCGTAGGACACGGCTTGCTTGTGGCCATAGGTGATCACGGTATAGAGCTCCGTGCCGCCGTCGAAATCCCAGCCCGCATTGATCGCGGCGATCTTCGACTGAGTCGCGGCATCGCCGGAAATCTGATTCAGATAGGGATAACCCGAAACGTTGACCGCGTTGCTGTCTACCAGGGGCTCCCCGGCGAGGTTCGCTGGAAGCAGTCGCGGATCCACTTCGCCGACGTTGCTGTGCCCGTGATTGCGAAAGTCACCGGTGATATTGAAGTAACCGCCCTCGGTCGGGGCGAAACCCGCATTGCCGCTGACATCTTCGGTCTTGCCGCCGCCATCATTGCCGTACTGACCGTAAGTGCCGGCGAGCGAGCCACCGGAGCTGTTCTTTTTCAGGATGATGTTGATGACTCCCGCGATGGCATCGCTGCCGTACTGGGCAGCGGCGCCGTCGGTCAGGACTTCGACGTGGTCGATCGCATCCAATGGGATGAAATTCAAATCCACTCCGGCCCCGCCCTGGAAGGGTGAACCGGTGTCAACTGCCAGATTGGCGGTGGTGTGCCGGCGCTTACCGTTGACGAGTACCAGCACATCATTCGGGCTCACGCCGCGCAGACGGGCTTGCAGGGTTTGGCCGGCCATGTCGGCGCCGAAGGCCTGCATTTGCAGCGAAGGGACGAGCGTCGCGAGTGCCGCCATGAGATCCGGTGATCCGGATGCTTTGAGAGCGTCGGCCGTCACGATTTGAATCGGCGTGGCACTGTCGAGTGCCTTGACGCCAACTTCGCGGGTACCGGTCACGATCACTTCGTCGAGGCCCGCATCCGGAACGGTGGCATCATCCGCGGCGCTGGCGAGCGAGTACTGCGTGAGCGCAGCGCCGGCACAAAGCAGCGAAATGGCGAGCCGCAAACGGCGCCGACCCGCAATTTGTGAAGTCATGGTCATTTGTTGAAGTCTCCCTGCTGTTGTATGCGCACACGCATCCTGTGCGCGAAGTTCAAAGCTTCTGGTATGTCATGAGGCGCCGACTCTAGACCGCCATCTAGGCGGCAGCGAGCACGTGTGCGGCGCCGACCCGAACCGAAGTCAGCAACAACCGTTCGTTGGCAGCATGCTGCAATAGGCGCACCAAAAACGCAACAGGCTCGGATCGATTTATTCATGATGCAGTTTTTAGGCGTCCTCGCGAACCGATTACTCATACATATCAGTCTGTTATTTTCTTATGCTGCTGACAGAGCCAGAAACGTATGCGTCGTTTAAAAACTACACGTGCTCAAGAAATTGGCGCGCGCCGAGCTGAAACAGTGCATATTTTTCCGCATGACTCACTGAAGTAGTGCAAGGGCGCGGTGACTGCGGCGCGGGTCAGCGCGGGCGCTCCGAGACACGGCGATTGGGTTGTAACACCGTAAGGAAGTGTGTTGCTCTAGATCAACGGCCGTACACTGACGGTCTCGTCATTGAGAGGAAACCTCGACATGAATCAATTTTTTTTGGGAGCCAAGCGCCGCATTGGATCGCATGGCGTCAGGCGCGCGCGCGGTCTGCTGGCGCTGACCGTCTTGGCCCTCGGTACATCGGCACTGGCCACTGTTGAAATCGTAGCGGCGGCCGCGGCTTCCACGAACACCGCCGCCGAACCTGCGATTCATGTGGACATCGGCACAATCGACGGGGCCCCCTATCGGGTCGATATGCCGCAGAAATGGAATGGCGTGTTGCTCGTCTACTATCACGGGTACTCCGAAACCCCCGTGGCGTTCACGGCCGACAAGCCGAGTCCCATGGGAACGGGCTTCGCGCGCGCGGGATTTGCCGTCGCGCAATCGGGGTACTCGGTCACCGGTTGGGCCATCGAACAGGCGATTGCGGAAACCGAAGCTTTGCGCCGTTACACGATCGCGCGGTATGGCCAGCCCAAGGAAACCTACGTCGTCGGGCACTCGATGGGCGGAGAATTGACGATAGCGACCATTGAACGCTACCCGAACCGCTACGACGGCGCTCTGCCGCTCTGCGGCTTACTGGAACCGGCGAGTTTGGCGATCGGCCGGGGAGGCGCACTGCTGGCTGCGTTCCACTACTATTATCCCGGTGTGCTTCCGGGCCCGCTCGGCGTCGACCCCGCACTGCCGCTCGACGAGGCACTGGTCAAGAAAGTGCTGGATGCCTTACCGTCGAACCCGACAGGCCTTGCCGAGATGATGGCTTTGACGCGCTTCAAGCGACCGGAGGATCTCGCCGACAACGTCGTGTTCAGTACCTACATCCATCGCGACCTGGAACAAAAACTTGGCAGCTCCGTGCTGGAGAATGCCGGCACGATCTATGCTGGCGGTCCCGACGATAATGCGCTCAACGACGGCGTGAAGCGCTACGCGGCGCCGGCCGCCGCGCTTGCCTACCTCAAGACCTGGTACACGCCCACCGGCTTGCTCTTGAAACCGACGCTCGCGGTGCATACGACCTACGACCCGATCATACCCGCGAGCACGCTTGCCTACTATGCGGACACGGTGGAGCGGGCAGCGAGCAGCGAGGAGTTCGTGCAGCAATACGTCAAGCACGACGGGCACTGCAACATCGGCGGCCCGGAAACCGCTGCGGCGCTCGGCGAGTTGATTCGCTGGAAGCGCTCGGGCGTCAAGCCGGCTCCAGGCGCGGTGCCGGTGAACGCACAGTAGGCACGACTGCCATGGGCTTGCGACGCGGCGTGGACGGCCCCAATATAAGGCTGCAGTTGGCGATGAGCTCTGTACGGTCAGCGGGAGGGCGGTCATGAAGACGCAGAAATCTTGGCTCGGTGTGTCGGTGGCGAGCATGATGCTCGCGGCTTGTGCGACGCCGCCGCATGCGAACACGGCGGCAAACTCGAATGCTCAGGCGGCTTCGCAAGATCCCAGCTGTCTGCACGACACGGGTAGCCGCATTGCCGACCCGAATCAAAAATGCCGCGGCTTCGGGCGTTCCTATGATAGACAGCAACTCGATGAAACGGGCGCGACCACGGCCGGTGAGGCGCTGCGCCTATTGGATCCGTCGGTGCAAATCGGACATTGATCTCCATCGGTCCATGCAACGACGGCGAACGATAGCGGTTTGCCGCTGGACGCATAGACACTCATGACCTTAGCGAACGGCTATCATGAGGTTCCCCGGGGCAAACTCGCCTCGGTCGTTACCTGCCTCGAGATGTTGGCCCCCACGGCGGCGCGCACCGAGCGCAGCGATGCGGCCTGGGAGTTGCACCGCGTTGCGCATCCCGAGCTCGATTGGTATCGGGAGTTGTTCTTGCGCATCGGGGCACAGTGGCTCTGGTATTCGCGACTCGCGATGACGCCGGAGAAGCTCGCCGCCGTCCTCCAGCATCCTGACAACGAGGTCTATGCGCTGACGCATAAGGGCAGTACCGAGGGTTTATTGGAACTGGATTTTCGTACAACGGGCACATGCGAACTGGCTTTTTTCGGACTCGCCGCAACGCTTCAGTCCCAGGGGGCAGGGCGGTGGTTGATGAATCGCGCGATCGCCCGTGCTTGGGCGCGGCCGATCGGACGCTTTTGGGTGCATACCTGTACGCTCGACCACCCGGCGGCGCTGGCGTTTTACGAGCGATCGGGCTTTCATGCGTATAAGCGGCAGGTAGAGGTCTCGGACGACCCGCGCATCATCGGACTCGTACCGGACACTGCAGCGCCTCATGTTCCGCTGATCCGGCCCTGAGACTGGAACGAATTTCGACGGCGAACTGGTGACCGACGTGGAGCCGACTATGTGCGTCGGCGGACAGTGGCGGCAGGTTCAATGAGCCAAGATCTCGTCGATGGCCAAGCTAAAGTCCGCAGCCCGGCGAAGTCTTGTCGGAGGGCAATTCGCGTTCCCCGGCAGGGCCCACTGGCGTGATCCTCGCGCTGCCCCACCGAGTTACGCGAAATGACGCTTACGACCGCCATTCCCGAGGTTCCCGGTATTCGATGCAACCGGCGTGGGGCAGTTGGAGGAGGCCTGCGCCGGGATGATCGAGCATGAGGATGCGGCCGCCGCCGCGCACCGAGAGGCAGGGGAGGAGCTGGGAATTTTTCTACGCCGCGTAGAATTGGTTGCCCGAATCTGGTCGAGTCCGGGCGTATCCTCGGAGCGGCAGAGCTTGTTCCTCGCACCGTATTCTGCCTCCGACCGGATAGGATCGGGCGGCGGACTCTCCATGGCGCTGCAGCTGAAGAGACCGGATCTGTTCATCGCGGCATGACCAGGCTCGGTATCACTCCGACACCAATGTTTTACGAACGTGGCCTAACGTACGGACAGCTTCGATCACGATGGCGAGGATCGAGACCCGACGCAAAGATCATCGGCGCAACTCCAACGACGGATCAGGAGCACTTCACTGCATGAGCGAGCATCATCACCACAAGCTGACGGCGCTGCACGAGAGTTTGCTGCATGGCAAATTGCCACGGAACTTGCATTGGACCGATGCACTCGAATTGATCGCGTCGGTAGGGCACGTGCAGCCGACCAGCGGCACGGAATACGTGTTCGTCGTGGGCACGCAACGAGAGTTTTTCAAAGTTCCCCGAGGTCCCGAGTTAGGAGTGGAGGAGGTCTCACGCTTGCGCCGATTGCTCAAGGCAGCCACGGAGCATCCTCCGGGGGACGATGTCGTACCGGCCGGCCGGATGGTCGTCGTGATCGATCATCACTCCGCCCACGTCTATCGCGACCTCAAGGGCAGCGTGCCGGCGGATGGCAAGACGATCGAGCCTTACGATCCGCATCACTTCCACCATCATCTGGTACACCGCAAGGAAGCGCACTACCGCGGCGACCGCGTTCCGGAGGAGCCATCGTTCTACGAGGACGTTGCCGCGACATTGATCCCGGCCAAAGAAATCGTGTTGATCGGCCATGGCACCGGCAACAGCAGCGCGGTCGCTGCGCTGGTCGATTATTTGGGCAAACATCGCCCCGATGTCGCAAGCCGCGTCGTGGCCACCGAAATCGTCGATCTTTCGGCGCTGACCGCGCCGGATGTCGAGGCGATTGCCAAACGGCATCTGCTCCCGGCGGGCTAAGGCGCTGCCCCCAAGCGCCGCATTGGTGGTAATGCGCCACGCCCCTTGGTGGCGCAGCGAACGGTTGCACCACCAAGGCGCGCGCAGACTGCGGTAATTCAATCTGAGGAGACCGTCCGTGAGCGACTTTAATCATGCAATCGTCTGGATCGACCATAGCGAAGCAACCGTTGCGCGATTTCGCGGCACTGAGGAGTCCGACGTGGACGTTCACTCGCACACCTCGCTGCAACGCCTGCATCACGGGGCGACCGGATGGGAGGCCGGCGGGAACGTTCCCGAGGATACCGAGTTCTTCCGGCGGATCCTCGGCAACCTCGACCCCAACGGCGATGTCGTCATCACGGGACCGGGCAATGCCAAAGGCGGATTCAAAGCCTTTCTCGACTTGCATCGGCCCGATCTATCGGCGCGGCTGATTCTTGACGATGTCGGAGATCAGCGGCGGCCGGACGCCTTGCGCGCGCTCGGGCGTCGCTATTTCACCGGGGCCGGCGCGAGTCTGTCACAGGGCGAAGGCCGAATCGATTGACGCTAAGTTCGAGGATCGAGGCTCTGCGGCGATGGCAATGTTCGTCATCGAACAGACCCGGGATCGCGCTGGACGCATGGTGCGCGCATGCATGCCATGGTCCTCAGAGAACTCAAGCAGCCGCTCGAGTGGCTGGAACTGCCCGACCGTCAACCGGGACCGAACGAGATCCGGGTCAAAGTGCTGGCCTGCGGGGTCTGCCGTACGGATCTACACGTGTTGGACGGTGAACTGCCCAATCCGAAAGTGCCGATCATCCCGGGCCACGAGATCGTTGGACGAATAGATGCCGTCGGCGCGGGTGTCGAGGATCTGCAAATCGGGGAGCGCGTCGGGATCCCCTGGCTCGGGCACACGGACGGTACTTGCCCGTACTGCCGAATGCAGCGCGAGAACCTCTGCGATCATCCGCTGTTCACCGGATTCACGCGCGACGGGGGTTATGCAACCTCGGCGGTCGCGGATGCGCGCTTCTCGTTTCCCCTGGGTGAAGCGGGCAGTGACATCGAGCTGGCGCCGTTACTATGTGCCGGCTTGATTGGATGGCGCTCGCTCAAGATTGCCGGAGAAGGAAAAAAGCTCGGCCTCTATGGCTTCGGCGCCGCCGCGCACATTGTGGCGCAAGTGGCGAAGTGGCAGGGGCGCTCGGTTTTTGCGTTCACGCGTCCCGGTGACCTCCATAACCAAAACTTCGCGCTGAGCCTCGGCGCGACCTGGGTCGGCGGGTCCGATGAGATGCCGCCGGAACCGCTCGATGCGGCAATTATTTTCGCCACCGTCGGCGCACTCGTACCCCTAGCGCTGAAGGCGGTGCGCAAGGGCGGCCGGGTGGTTTGCGCAGGCATACACATGAGCGATATCCCGTCATTCCCTTACGAGATTTTATGGGGAGAGCGGCAGATTCTCTCCGTTGCGAATCTCACCCGACAGGACGGTATCGATTTCCTACACCTGGCGCCAAAAATCGGTATCAAAACGAAGACGACGCGCTATGCTTTGCAACAGGCGAATCAAGCCCTCGGGGATTTACGCGCCGGACGCTTCGAAGGTGCCGCCGTGCTCACGCCTTGAGCGCACGAGCCCGTTCGGACAGATACTCTGCGAGTTGCTCGGCGCCGCCGATGAGTTTTCCCTCGATGAACACCTGCGGTAGCGTCGTGGCGCCGGTCGCGGCCCGAACGCCGACCATGGTCAGCTCGTCGCCCAGGTACATGGCGTCGTGCACGATGCCGTGCCGCTGCAGCAACTCTTCCGCGCGTGCGCAGTAAGCGCAGCCGTGTCGCGCGAACATGAAGGCCGATCCTCGCCCCTGCTGATTGGGGCGCCAATGCCGCCACATCGTATCGGCGTCGGAAACCTCCAGCGGATCATCGGGCCGCAGCTCTTCGATGAATATCGACTCGATCGTCCCGTCGTCGATCAACATCGAATAGCGTCTCGAGCGCAGCCCGAGACCTTTTTCCGAGTAACTCACCGACATGCCCATGGCGCAGGTGAACGTGGCCTCGGGATCCGCCACGAAACGAATGCCCTGAGCCCTCTCCGAGCGTTGCCACGCGTTCATGACGTAAGGATCGTTGACGGCGAGACAAATGACGTCGTCGATTCCCGTGTCGCGAAAGTCGTTCAACCGAGCGACGTAACCGGGGACGTGCGCGGTACTGCAGGTCGGGGTGAAAGCGCCGGGCAGGGCAAACAGGACGACCCGACGACCGTCGAACAGGACCGTGCTGGCAACGTGCTCGACGAGACCGT
>Ga0116226_10001961_pt1 | contig 17832 bp, 17 predicted proteins | sample S1TSphfallax_FD_89692 | JGI IMG/M metagenome (GOLD analysis project Ga0116226, IMG submission 89692) | Host-associated microbial communities from peat moss isolated from Minnesota, USA - S1T2_Fa - Sphagnum fallax MG | ecosystem: Host-associated > Plants > Peat moss > Unclassified | place: USA... | reverse complement strand
GTCGTCGGCGGTTTCGACGATGGCGTCGGTCACCCGTTCCGACAGGTCGGGACGCGTGCTCATGGCGCGCAGGTGCTCCTGGCCGCGCGTTCTCGCCACGTCCAGCAGGTCCTGTTCGGATAAAACGCGGGACCGCTCCAGAACTGGACGCGCCACGGACGGCGCATCCAAAGCCAGCATACGCATCAGGCCGGCCGGAGCCTCGCGGCTGGTAGCGAAGCGTTCCGCCAGCTCGACCCGGACAGCCTCCTCCATCTGTGCAGACAGCGTCTGAAAGATGTCGTCGAACGCCGCAGCTTGAGCGGGGTTGTCGTATTTTTCGACGAAGAAGACATCGGTCACTTCGCGCAGGAGATCGCGGCGACGGCTGCTGGACGGCTCCTTCGCCAGCGCGATCAATTCGGCAAGCTTATTACGCTCGCTCATCGCAGACTCCGCTCGGCGTCGGCGATCATGGCTGACCCAAGGTCGATGCCGGTTCGTCTGATTGGAGCGTATGCACCGAAGTGGTCGAGCCGCCTGAACTGGTGGCGGCCTTGTAGACCGGGCTCGGCCCGGGCGGATCGCTCAGGTCCGCTGTTTGGGTGAAGAACTGAGGCGGGATCGGATCGGGATCGGGCGTTAGCCCGTATTGGCGGTGGAGCGAGTAGAAGCGCGCTGTTTCCCCATCGTTCGCCGCAGCCGCGGTGGGGGCCGCAGCCGCAGCTTGGGGCGCTGGCGTGGCGGGCATCTGAGCTGCGGGCGGATCGTAGATGGAGCGGGGTGTGCTGGATTGGGGGGGCGAGGGCGCTGGCGCAGCGGGGGATGGCCCCGAGGACGCGTCGCCCGTCCCATAGCGCTGATACCAAGGCATCACCGGCGCGGGACCATAGCCGCGCGCTTGAACCACGGGCGGTCTGGCCCCTTGAGTTTGGTAAGCCGGCGGCTGATACGCCGCCATCTGCGGGACCGGCGAGGGGCTGCTAGGACCCTGAGCGACCGGTTGGATCGCCGGAGCCCGATACGGCGTCGGCGCTGGCGGCCGATAGGTCTGAGCGGCGTTGGCATAGGCGGGCGCACGCATCTGGTCTGCAAAACCCGGCGACGGGGGCGTCGCCTCCGCCTTGCCGGGCCAGGTCAGCAATGGTCCGCCCGCGCCTGCCGCCTGCCGGTAGGCCGGTTGGATATAGACGTCGCCGGAATACCGGTCGCCGACAGACGCAGTCTGGGCATGAGTCGGCACCGCGTCGACCGCTATCAGAGCGCACGGCAGAGCCAAAAGGGCGAGATGCATCCCTCGCCGGGATCGAGGCGCCAAACGGGTCGTCGCCAAAGATCTCGCCAGCGCGCTGGTAGAGTCCCTCCAATTGGACGACGAGGCGGAGGGGCCTTTGGACAACGACATCACGGTACTCCGCAGCACTAAGCGGACATAACGATAGAGAGAACCAATTAACGAGCGGCTAAATCCGACCTCGCCAACGACGAAGAACAGCCCGTTCGCCGGCCTCAATGACAGCATGAAGACCTGCGCCGAGCACGGCCAAGGCGACCAGCGCTGCAAACATCTGTGCTGTGCGAAGTCGATGCTCGGCCTCAAGAATGCGCCAGGCCAAGCCTTGCGCCCCGCCAGACCCAGCGACGAACTCCGCCACGACCGCGCCAATGATCGACAGGCCCGCGGCGACCTTCAGCCCCTCAAGCAGATAGGGCGTCGCAGCGGGAACGCGCAGACGAAGCAACCTCTGTAACGGAGTGGCCTCATAGAGGTCGAACAGCCGCTCCAGGTCCGGGTCGGCAGATTTCAACCCGGTGACAGCGCCCGAGAACAGGGGAAAAAACGCGACCACGGCCGCCAGCGCCGTGATCGCTCGCCCTGGATGGTCGAGCCCCGCCCAAATGATCACCAGGGGGGCGATCGCGATCACCGGAGTCACCTGAAGCGTGACCGCCAAGGGCCGCACCGCGCGCTCCAGCGTCGGACTCAAGGCGACCAACAGGGCGAGCGGAAGCGACGCTGCGGCCGCCAACGCCAAGGCCTCAATCGCCATGGCGAGCGTATTCCAGGCCGAGTCCAGAAGGCTGGGAGCGTTGCTCGCCAGGGCCAGCGCCACTTCGGACGGGGCCGGCAGCAGGTAGCTCGGCGTCTGCAACAGACGGCAGGCCGCTTCCCATCCCCCCAGAAGCACTATGATTAGGAGCGCAGGCGCCAAGAGCGAAGCTAAGCGCTGGATAGGCCCCAGGCTTGGGCTTTGCGGGGCGCGATCAGCCATGCGAGGCGGCGCCAAAGCGAGAATAGAGGTCGGCGATCACGGCCACAGCGGCTTCGGATTCCGCGCGGTCCGGCGTTTCATTATTTATCCCGTAGCCCTTCATATCGCCGCCCTCCAAGGCCTGGACGACGATGCCGTCGCGACGCGGTACGATGCTGACATCGCGATAGTAAAGACCATAGGTCAACTCCGGCTGGGGAATGAGCCAGCCAATCTGGCCGCGTACCGGAACGATAGACTCGTCCTTCCAAAGGGCCCGCGCGCCATAGCCAGGGCAGTTGATCACAACTTTTTCCTTTAGCCGGGCCAGATCGGACGGCGCATGAAACTCAGCCCGCTCGATCTTGCCGCCCGCGGCCAGGAAGTCGCTCATCAAGGTGTGGCCGTAGTCGGCGATGTTGAACATCATGGTCGATGAGCGCTCCACGACAGCGGTCGCGAAGGGTGTGGCGCCAGGCGCCTGTAGCTCAGGCCGGGGCGTCAGATCGCGGATCAAAGAGCGGTACTCGGCGAAATCGAGCGCCTCAGTGGACGGGCGGCGGTCCCCTCCCCCCAGGTCCGCAGGTGCGTCTTTAAGCATATAGTAGTCGATCCATTGCACGGGATCGCCGGGCAAGCCGAGATAGCTGCGATAGGTTTTGAACGAGGTTCGCGCCATCTGCTCCCAGAGGGGGGCGAAGGCCGGGCCGGCGGCGTCGGTCAAGGCGATCCTGGAGTCGGGCGTCCACGTCCCCGTGGCGCGGGACGAGCGTGTTTGGGGAAGAAGATCCCGCGCATAGATGGTCGTCTGGGCGCCGGCCCGCTGAGCCAAAAGGGCGGACGTCAGCCCCAAGGCGCCGCAACCGACAACGGCCACCTCGCGCGGGCTGGCGGCGAAGGCCTTCTGCACCGCCAGTGTGCTCGATCCCCACGACAGGGACCAGCCGCTACCCCCATGGCCGTAGTTATGCACGACCAGCTTATCGTCGACCTGCTCTGTCTCCAGCCTTGGACCTGCGGCGCGAAAGGGGCGCAGGCAGACGGTGATGTCGAACAGTCGATCAGGGCGCGCCCGCACGGCCGCCAGGTTGCGCCTGGGGTCGTAGACAGGTGCAATCTCCGCCATCGGCGCGGTGGCGCAACCGCCCAAACCCAGAGCGTTCAAGCCCCCCAGCATGGCGGACCCCTTGATCAGGCCGCGGCGGTTGAAACGCGTCGTCATGACGGAGGGGCTTTCTCTAGCCGGAATGGGATGAACTTAGCCTCGCGCCTGTGGCTAAGGCTAGGGTTTGATATGCGCGTCGGGCGGAGGCACAGCGATGGCGCACCGTTAACGGCTCATTAACCACGTTGTGGCGATATGCCTTATTCGCCGATTCTCCACAGGCTGGAGGCCGCGCACCCCACATCTAGGGTTAATGTTTCGTTTACACCCCACAGATGGGTGGCTAGCGTCTGAGACACAGTGTGTCTGACTGATTCTTGGTCATCGCCGGGGGAGTGCATTTCATGACAGCGGCAGGGCCCTGGAGCGTGAAGGGCATTGATCCAAAGGCCCGTGAAGTGGCCAAGGATCTTGCCAGACGTTCTGGCATGACGCTCGGCGAGTGGCTGAACCAGATGATCATTGACGGTGGCGATGGCGATATGACGCCGCCGCCTCCGTTCGAAGACGTTGGCGCATCCTATGGTCAGCGTCAGGGCGCCCCCTTTCGCCCTGAAGGGCGTGATCCGGCTCGACGACGCCTCCTCGACGAAATGTATCGCGAGGCGACCTTCGCCAAGGACGCCGAAGCCGAGCTGCGCCAACAGTCGGTCAGCCGTCAGATTCCCCAACGCGGCTATCGCGACCCTGGCCCGCTGCGGCAAGGCGATCCCCGTCAGGCTGATCGGGAGTCCTACGGGCATGACGCTTCCGAGCTGGCCCGGATCACCGCGGCGCTAGAAGCCTTGTCCGCCCGGCTCGAAACGGCGGAGCACCGGTCCACCCTAGCGATCAGCGGCATAGATCAGTCCGTGATGGGTGTGCTGTCCCGGCTGGAGGGCATGGACGACAGCCATGGCCAAACAGCCGCCCGCCTAGAAGGCGCCATTGATCAGGTGCGCGACACCCAGGCCCGCGTCGCCGAACGCGTGCGGCGGATGGAGCAGGAAGATGGCTCCCGAGTGGATGCGCTGCGGACGCTAGAGGGCGCGTTGTCGCGTCTGGCGGGCCAGATCACCGAAAATACGGCGAAGGCTGAGGCGACGGCCGCTCAGGTCCATGAAGACGTCGAGTCGCTTGGCCGACGTGTAAACAAAATTGAATCTGGCGTGGACGCCGCCGCGACCCTGCTCGCCGGGGCCGGCAAAACCCGCGAGGATTTAGACGCCGTCAGCCGCAGGCTGGACATGGTCGAAACCAGCGTCGCCCGGGGCGCAGACGCCGACATGGTCGAGACGGTGCTAGCCCGCCTCTCTGAGCGCCTGGAACGTGCCGAAGCTCGCACAACCGCCGCCGTCAGATCTTTGGAAACCTCTTTCACCGACCTGGATACGCGGCTTCGCACCAATGAAGCCCGGGCGCGTGACGCGGAAATCGGCGGTGAGAACGACCGGCGGTTCCAGACCTTGGCCGCCGAGCTGTCGCAAAGGGTTGACGCAGCGCGCGCCGAATTCGCCGAACGCCTGCGCGGCGTCGCCGAGGCCGCTACGCCCAGCGCCGGCAAACTGGGGGCGCTGGAGACGGCTCTGCGCGACCTGACCGGCCAGGTCGGCCAAGCTGAGCGGCGCTCTGCTCAAGCAATTGATCGCATCGGACGGGAGGTCGTCACCATCGCACAGTCCCTGGGCGAACGCGTCGCGGGCGTGGAAGCCCGCAGCAGCACCGCCGTCGAACATATTGGGGGCGAAATGACGCGCATCAGTGATGCGATCGATAACCGCCTCAAGCGCGCGGACGCCACCCAAGCCGAGGCGCTGGAAAAGCTAGGCGGCGAGATCGCCCGTATCGCCGAGCGGCTCACGGAACGGATCGCCGCCTCCGACAAGCGGGCCGCAGAGGCGCTGGACGCCGCCGCCGGTAAGTTCGCCCGCCTGACCGACAGCTTGAGCAACCGTCAGGACAAGACGACGACAGAGCTGACCGACCGCATTCGTCAGAGCGAAGAGCGTACGGCCAAACTGCTGGAAGATGCGCGCGAAAAGCTCGACCAACAGGGGCAAGACCTCCACCGGAAGACGATGCGCGAGGCCGCTCTTCGCGCCATCGAGAGCCCCGCCGCCCCAGCGCCGCGCGCCGACGACCTCATCGACACGCCGACAATGTCCTTTCAATCGGCCGGCTTTCCGACGTCGGACCAGGCGACGGATTGGGCGGATAGCCCAATCGACATCCCGGCGGCGGATCCGTTTGGGGCGCCGCGTACCCAGTTTGCGCCGACTCCCGAACCGCCGCGCCCGGTTGCATTCCCCAGGATCGATGAGACGCCCATCGGTTCGATGCGTAACGGTGGACCGCTATCGGGGCTCGACACCAATCCGTTCGACCCGGATGATGATTTTCAGGCGGCTTCTCCCAGCTCTAGCGTGTTCGGGCCACCGCCAATGAGCTTTGAGGGGGGTGCCTATGCGCCGCCGCCGGCGGCCGAACTGGCGCCGCCCCCGCCCGAAGCGTTCAGCGATTTTTCGGTGCGCGACTTCGCGCCGGCGCCGGAACCGGACCGTCCGAATTCGACCCGCGACATGCTGGACCAGGCGCGCGCCGCGGCCAAACGCGCGGCGGGCGGGCGCGACAGCTTCAAACCGAATGCGATTCCCGCGCCCGCCTTCGACGGCGGCGAGAACAGGCCATTTGGTGTGTCCTTTAATAGCAAGACCAAGAAGGCGGGCGGCGGATCGACTCTGCGCACGGTGGGTCTGGCGTCGGTCTGGGCCTGCGCAATTACGAGCGCGGCGGTAGGCGCCTATTCTCTCGCGGTCAAGGACGGGTCCAGTACGAGCCAGGGCCCGGTGGCCGAGGCGCCAACCGCGGCGCAGCCTCCGGTCGAAGAGGCCGAGGTCGATACCGCCAAGCCCCAGCTGGCTGTGGCCCTCGCCCAACAGCCGGCCTCGCCCGCCGCCTCCTCGGCGCCTACGATCTCGGCGTCGGCTGGTCCCATATCCAAGACCGCAGCCGGGCTGGGCGATGGCGCGAAAACTGCGACAGCGACGGCGAGTGTGGGTCCAAAGGCGCCCACATCGGTCGCCCACGACGCAGCGCCCGTCGCCGTGGGTGCGGTGGCGACGAGCGACAAGTCCGCCAACCCGTTAGAGACCGCGCACAGCCTGTACGACGACTCCGTCCATAAGATCGAGGCCGGGGACACGAGCGCGGTGAACGATCTGAAGCGCGCCGCCAACCTAGGCTTCGCGCCGGCGCAATTCTATCTGGGTCGCCTTTATGAGGCTGGGGCGTCTGGGCTCGCCAAGGATATGGGGGAGGCCCGGCGCTGGACTCAGAAGGCGGCTCAGGCCGGCGATCCGGCCGCCATGTATAACCTGGCCTCCTACCTTTATGCCGGCGACGGCGGGCCAAAGGATGCGCCTGGCGCGGTGGAGTGGTTCCGTAAGGCGGCGGAGCATGGGGTCGTGAACAGCCAGTATAATCTGGCTCAGCTTTACGAAACCGGCCACGGCGTGACGAAGAATTTGGCGGAGGCCTACAAGTGGTACCTGGTGGCTGCTGCTGCGGGCGACCCAGAGTCCAAGACTAATGTGCAGACCTTGAAGGCCCGACTGCCCGCCGACGCCCGCGCGACCGCCGAGCGCGCCGCCGCAGCCCTTCACAGCCAGTTAGAGGGACCATCGCATCTGGCCGCCGCGCCTAGCGCAGCGCCCCCGCGCTAGGCTATGTCTTGCAGAGAGGGATCGGGCGCATAGGATGGGTCGATCACGGAAGAGCTCACGGGAAGGTGAGGCCCACTGTCGGCAAAAGCGATTAAACGCGACAAGATGCGGGGTTTGATAAGATCGATCTCGGCGGCGCTGCTCGCCGCCGCTCTCAGCCAGACGGCCGCGGCCCATGAGCGCGCGTCTGTGGTGATTGAGCTATTCACGGCCCAAGGCTGTAGCGCCTGCCCCAAAGCCAATGCCCTGCTCGCCAGCTACGCCGACCACAGCCACGTCGTCGCCCTGACCTTTTCAGTCGATTACTGGGATTATCTGGGCTGGCGAGACACCTTCGCTCAGCCGGAATTCACCGAGCGGCAACGCGCCTACACCGACCGGCTCAAGCTGCGCAGCCTGACGACGCCCGAATTCGTGATCGACGGGGTCCGCGAGGCGTCTGGCCCGGACGCCTCAAAGATCGACCATCTGATTGAGGCCTCGGGCGACGCCCCCGCGGCTGCGCCACGTATCCATCTGCTTCGCCATGGCGGCAAAGTCCGGATCGGCGCCGGCGCGAAACCAGCCCACGGCGGCGACGTCTGGCTGATCCGCTACGACCCCAGCCAGCAGGACGTGAAGGTCACGGCCGGCGACAATAAGGGCAAGATGGTCTCGGCGCGCAACGTCGTCGAGGAGCTGGACCGGCTAGGCGCCTGGTCCGGCCATGCCCGGACCTACGTCTTACCCAGGGCGTCGTCCCCCGATCTGAAGTCGGTAATCCTCGTCCAAGGGGCCAAGGGCGGCCGGATCATTGCGGTCGGACCGGGCTAGAGTTTTGCATCTCGGCCCGCGCTCAATACAGAAAACAGACCGCAAAACGAAAAAGACCCACGCAGCGGGGGGGAGCTGCGTGGGCCCTTTTCAGAGCGTCGACTGACCGGGCCCACAAATCCGGGGGGCTGGGGGGGCTGTTCAGGGTCCGAACCCGCGGGCGTTTCCGATCAGCCGACAGGTAAGGTTATGGAAGGTGTGTGGGGCGCGTAAAAGACCGCATTAGGGCCATTTCATGGCGCTTTATACGACCGCTGACGCGCAACGTCTCGTCGATTTGGTGTCCGGCCGTCTTTGGCCGTTCTCCTCTTTCCTAACTCTAGGGCGCAGGGTTAGATTTCCATGGTTATGAGCGAGGCTGCCGTCGAATGCGTGCGATATGAGTTTCGATGTGCATCAACCGCCATCCGGCCCTCCCGCCAGCAGCGAGATGTCTCGCAGCCTGGTGTTCTTCGACCGCCGCGAACTTAACCAGCTGATGCAGCTTTACGGACGGATGGTGTCTGCGGGGGAATGGCGGGACTACGCCATCGACGGCCTGTCGGACTCAGCCGTGTTCTCGGTCTATCGCCGAGCGTCCGAAGCGCCCTTCTACCGGATTGAGAAGCGCCCCGAACTGGCGCGACGTCAGGGCGCCTGGTCGGCCACCAACCAGGCCGGTCTGGTGCTCCGCCGCGGGCATGAGCTGGGCCAGGTGCTAAAAGTGTTCGATAGCCGCAAGTTCCGGGTAGTGGATTAGAGTTTGGCCATCAAAAAAGACCCCGGCGATCACGCCGGGGCCTCTTAGGTCGTTGATGGCGAACACCCTTAGCGGCGGTTGCCCATGAACATCAGCAGGAACTGGAACAGGTTGATGAAGTCCAGATACAGGCTGAGCGCGCCGTAGTTGGTGGCGACGCCCATGGCCGCGCTGTCCCCGCCCACATGATAGTAGGTGGCCTTCAGCCGCTGGGTGTCCCAAGCGATCAGACCTGCGAAGATCAAGACGCCAAGCACGCTGACAACGAAGGCCAGCATGGAGGAGTGCAGGAACATATTGACCAGGCTGGCGATGATGATGCCGAATAGGCCGACGATCAGGAAGCTGCCCACCGGCGCCAGGTCACGCTTGGTCGTGTAGCCGAACAGACTCAGCGCGCCAAAGGCGGCGGCCGTAACGAAAAAGGTGGTAGCCACCGATTCGCCGGTGAAGCGCAGCACGTCTACGCCGAGCGAAGCTCCCAGCAGGGCCACAATCGACCAGTAAAGAATACCGGAGTTCTGCGGCGTCGCTGTCCGCATGAAGAAGCTAGATCCCAACAGGATCAGCAGCGGCGCAAAAGCCAACGCCATCCCGATCGGCGTATAGCCGACCTGTTGGCCGTAAGGCGTCTGCACCACACGGAATAGATAGTCGACCACGGGGTGGTGCGAGGTCACCCAAGCCAGCGCGCCCGACAGGACCAGGCCCAGCGCCACCTTGTTGTAAACGCCCAGCATGAAGGCGCGCAGACCGGTATCCACCGACATATCGGTGGGGCGGCTGAACGGCCGGGCGAAGCCGCGATTGAAGTCGCTCATAGCGAACTTGTCCCTTTATCAACGTCCAATCAGACGCCATGCAGATATCGTCTGGCTTGCCACGCCATGCAAGGGGCGTTCAACATCGGAACAAGCGCTTGTGAGATAGGAGGCTTAAGCCTTTATCCTCCTCCAACTATGATCCGCCTGTTCGCCGCACTGCCCATACCGCCCGAGATCGCGCAAGGTCTCGCCCGCCGCCAAGATGGCGTGCCCGGCGCCCGTTGGAGCCCGGCTGAAAATCTGCACCTCACCTTGCGCTTTTTCGGGGAGCTGTCCGAAACGACAGCGGCAGATCTAGATGAGGCCTTGGCGGAGATCGGCGGCGACGCCTTCGCGGTGGAGTTGGCGGGCGTGGGCGCGTTTGGTGAGGCGCAGGACGTGCGCAGCCTCTGGGCGGGCGTTATCCCCAACGCACCCCTCGCTCAATTAGCGAAACGCTGTGAAACCGCGGCGCGGCGTTGCGGGTTGAAGGCCGAGGCTCGGGTGTTTCGTCCCCACGTCACCCTCGCCTATCTGAAGCGCGCGCCGGCGCCAAAGGTCGCCACTTGGATTCAGGACCACAACCTGCTGCGCTCGCCCAGTTGGCGCGCCCGCGGGTTCGGCCTGTATTCGAGCTGGCGAAGCGAGGACGGCTCACGCTACGAGCTTGAACGTACCTACCCCCTGGTTTGAGGCCGCCGCCGCATGTGTTGCATCTCCTGATGTCCCTATCGCCCCCACCGCTCCTAAGCGTCCCCCGCCCTCGCCGCAGCCTGCTCTACCTGCCGGGCTCCAACGCCCGCGCGCTTGAGAAGGCCCGGACCCTCGCGTGCGATGGCGTGATCCTGGACCTGGAGGACTCGGTCGCGCCCGACGCTAAGGCGGCGGCGCGGGACCAGGTGATCGCCGCCCTGACGGCCGGGGGCTTTGGTCGACGCGAAGTGGTGGTGCGAGTCAATGGGCTGGATACGCCCTGGGGCGAAGCGGACCTCGAGTCCCTGGCCCACGCGGCGCCCGACGCCGTTCTTGTGCCTAAGGTGCAGGACGCTGGCGATGTCGCCCGTTACGACGCCCGCCTAGCTGGCTTTCCCGATCGGGTGCAACTTTGGGCCATGGTTGAGACCTGCCGGAGCCTGTTCCACCTGGAAAGCCTCGCCGCCGCGGCGCGCACCTCCCGGCTTGCCTGCCTGGTCATGGGCGTGAACGACCTGGCTAAAGAGATGGGCGCAGAGCTTGAAGCCGGCCGTGCGCCCTTCCTGGCCGCCCTGTCCTTAAGCGTCGCCGCCGCCCGCGCCCACAGCCTCAGCATCCTCGATGGCGTGTTCAACGGCTTGGAGGATCCGGAGGGGTTAGAGCAGGAATGCCGCCAGGGACGCACCTTCGGCTTCGACGGCAAGACCCTCATCCACCCCAGCCAGATCGAAGCCTGCAACCGCGTCTTCAGCCCCTCCCCAGACCAGATCGCCTGGGCGACCGCCGTAGCCGACGCCTTCGCCCAACCGGAAAACGCCGCCTTGGGCGCAATCCGGGTCAACGGCAAGATGGCGGAGCGCCTGCATTTGGCTCAGGCTGAGCGCATCTTGGCGGTTCATGCCGCGGTTGGGGCGGGCTAAATCGCGGCGCTTTTCGCGCCAACCCTCACGGCCACTTCACCAGCGGCGGCATGGACGACAGGATCGACTCCACATTGCCGCCGGTCTTGAGGCCAAACATGGTGCCGCGGTCGTAGAGCAGGTTGTACTCCACATAGCGGCCGCGGCGGATGAGCTGTTCGTCTCGCTCGGCGTCGGTCCACGCCTCGCCCATGCGCCCGCGCACGATCTCTGGATATACGCTGAGGAAGGCTTGGCCGACGTCGCGGGTGAAGGCGAAATCGCGTTCGAAATCGCCGGTGTTGTGCCGATCATAGAAGATACCGCCGACGCCGCGGGGCTCGTTGCGATGGGGCAGGAAAAAGTACTCTTCACACCAGGCCTTGTAGCGGGCATGCCAATCGGGATGGTGCGCGTCGCACGCCTCCTTCAGGACAGCATGGAAGCGCTGGGCGTCGGGCGCCTCCTGGCTGCGCTGCACATCCAGAAGCGGCGTCAGGTCGGCGCCGCCGCCAAACCAGCTCTGAGTGGTGGAGATGAAGCGCGTGTTCATATGCACCGCTGGCACGCGCGGATTTTGCATATGGGCGATGATGCTGATGCCCGTGGCGAAGAAGCGGGGGTCGTGCTCAGCGCCCGGCATGGTCTTAGCGAACTCCGTCCCGAACTCGCCATGGACGGTGGAGATATGCACCCCAACTTTTTCAAATAGGCGCCCATACATCATGCCCATCACGCCGCCGCCGCCCTCGGGCCGCGTCCAAGGTTTGAGGGTGAAGCGGCCAGACTCTCCAGGATACAGCGCCGTCGGCGCCTCATCTTCCAGCGCCTCGAACGCGGCGCAGATGCGGTCGCGCAGGGTTTTGAACCAGGCGCTGGCGCGGGTCTTGCGATCCTCTAGAACGGAGCCGGTGGGGGCGGACTCGCTCAGGGTAGGGGCGTCGGTCATACGGCAGCCTTCAGGACGGCCAAGCTGGGGATGAAAGTGATACCATTCCCAAAGCCTGCGCCAATCCCAATCATCATCCCCTGTTCCAGATCAAGCCCTGAAAAATCCATCTGTTTGCCGCAACCCCTCGGCCAGCGCGATGGCCGCGGCGACGACAACGTTCAAGGATCGCGCGGGCGGGCGGATTGGGATGAACAGCCGGGCTTGAGCCGCGGCGTGAACCTCGTCCGGCGCGCCGGCGCTTTCGCGGCCAAACAAAAGCGTGTCGCCGGGCTCAAAGGCGAAGGTCAGGTGTGGCACGGCGGCCTTGGTGGTGAAGAGCACCAACCGCCCCGCTTTGCGCTCCGGCGCCGTAAGGAAAGCCTCCCAGGAGGTATGGCGCGTCAGATCTACCGAATCACCATAGTCCATGGCTGTCCTGCGTACCGCTTTATCGGATAGTGGGAAGCCGCAAGGTTCGACGATATCGACAGAAACGCCAAAACAAGCGGCCAACCGGATCGAACTGCCAAGGTTTTGTGGAATGTCTGGTTGAAAAAGAGCCAAGCGCATTCTAATCGGACTCCAATGCGCGTGTTTGGCGCGCCGTATTCCCTTCAAGGGGCGAAAAAGTGGTCAAAACCGCGAGCGCCGATCAATGACACAGACAGCTCAAGAGACACCTCCCACCGATCATGAGTCGCGTCGGGACTTCATCCATATCGCAGCCCTATCCGCCGCAGGCGTCGGCGCCGTCGCTTTGGCGTGGCCGTTTGTCGATCAGATGAACCCCTCGGCAGACACCCTCGCCCTGGCGTCGATCGAATACGACATCTCCAAGGTCATGGTTGGTTCCCAAGCTGTGGTGAAGTGGCGCGGCAAGCCCGTGTTCGTGCGTCACCGTACGCCCAAGGAGATCGCCGAGGCCGTGGCAGACGATCATTCGTCGATGCGCGACCCCGCGCCCGACGAAACCCGCCATAAACCGGGCAAGCCGGAATGGCTCATTCTCATCGGCGTTTGCACCCACCTGGGCTGTGTGCCCAATATGGGCGGAACCTATGGCGGATGGCTTTGCCCTTGCCACGGTTCTGTATATGATACAGCAGGCAGAATCCGGGCCGGACCGGCGCCATTGAACCTCTTCCTTCCGGATTACGAGTTCTTGAGCCCCACAAAGGTCAAGATCGGTTGATCAGCGCGAACGCGGCGAGAGGATCATGAGCGGACATTCAAACTACGTACCCAAGACGGCGATCGAGCGCTGGCTCGACGTGCGGCTTCCCATCGTTCGACTGGCGTACGACAGCGCCATCGACTACCCGACCCCGAAGAACCTGAACTACTGGTGGACCTTCGGCGGTATTCTGGCCTTCTGCCTGGTCACGCAGATTCTCACCGGCGTCGTGTTGGCGATGCACTACGTGCCGAACGGCGACCTGGCCTTCAATAGCGTCGAGCACATCATGCGCGACGTGAACTACGGCTGGATGATCCGTTACATCCATGCCAACGGCGCCTCGATGTTCTTCCTCGCGGTGTATGTCCATATCTGTCGGGGCCTGTACTACGGCTCTTACAAGGCACCACGGGAAGTTTTGTGGCTCCTCGGCTGCGTCATCTACCTCTTGATGATGGCGACCGCCTTCATGGGCTATGTGCTGCCCTGGGGTCAGATGAGCTATTACGGCGCGGTGGTGATCACCAGCCTGTTTGGCGCCATCCCCTATGTCGGCAACGCCCTAACCACCTGGCTGTGGGGCGGTTTCTCGGTCGGTAACGACACGCTCAACCGCTTCTTCTCGCTGCATTATTTGATGCCGTTCATGATCGCAGGCGTAGTTGGCCTGCACATCTGGGCGCTTCATGTGCCGGGCAATAACAACCCGACCGGCGTTTCGGTGAAGTCCAAGGCCGACACCGTGCCCTTCCACCCCTACTACACGGTGAAGGATGGGTTCGCGATCGTGGTCTTCATGATCCTGTTCGCCTACTACGTCTTCTACGCCCCTAACGCCTTGGCCCACGCTGATAACTACATCCCGGCCAACCCGCTTCAGACGCCCGCCCACATCGTTCCGGAATGGTACTTCCTGCCCTTCTACGCGATGCTGCGCGCAGTGCCGAACAAGCTGTTGGGCGTTCTGACCATGTTTGGGGCGATTGCGCTTCTGTTTGTGACGCCCTGGCTGGATACATCCAAGGTGCGGTCGATGCGCTATCGGCCGGCCATGCGTTGGTTCTTCTTCGCCTTCATTCTGGTGACGCTGACCCTGGGTTGGTGCGGCTCCAAGGAGCCCGCCAATGTGGTGCTTAAGCTGGGTACGGCGCCGAATGGCGATCCGACAGGCGTGACGGTGACGACCTTCTCCCAGTTCCTGGCCGTCTACTACTACGCCTACTTCCTGGTGGTGCTGCCGCTGCTGGGTTTGACGGAAAAGACCCTGGCGCCGCCGGATACGATTTCTACGCCCGTGCTGTCTCATGGATCGATTGCGATGCCGGCCGGCGCGGCCGCGCAGGCCGAGAAGAAGGGTTGATGGCAATGGCTTGCAAAGCGCCCCTGGCAGCCGTCGGCTCCTTGTTCAAGTCCAAGACGGCGGTGGCCCTGGCGGTTCTCGCCGCCCTGGCCCTTGGCCCGGCGGTCGCCTCGGCGACCGAACCGCTGGAGCCCAAGGACGTTCACTGGAGCTTCGAGGGTCCGTTCGGCAAGTTCGATCAGGCGTCCCTACAACGGGGCTACAAGGTCTATGCCGAAATCTGCTCGGCCTGCCACTCAATGAACCTGCTGTCCTACCGCAACTTGGCTCAGAAGGACGGCCCATTCTACAATCCGAAGTATCCGAATCCGAGCGAAAGCCCCTACGCCAAGGCGATCGCTGCCGACATCAAGGTGCCCGATATCGATCCAGATACCGGCGACCCGACGACGCGGCCGGCGATCCCGGCCGATCACTTCAAAAACCCTTGGGCCAATGAAGCGGCGGCGCGGGCCAGCAATGGCGGCGCCCTGCCGCCTGACCTGTCGGTGATCACCAAGGCCCGCGAAGGCGGGCCGGCCTATGTCTATTCGCTGATCACTGGCTACGTCGATCCGCCAGCCGGCCTGACCGTGCCAGATGGGAAGTACTACAATCCCTATTTCGCCGGTAATCTCGCCTCCGCCTGGTCTGGCCCGATCAATAAGGTCCCTGCGGGCGGCTTCATCGGCATGCCGTTCCAGCTCTATCCCGACCGGGTCACCTTCGACGACGGCACCAAGGCCACGACCGAACAGGAAGCCCACGATGTGGTCGCCTTCCTGACCTGGGCGTCGGACCCCAAGCAGACCGAGCGCAAAGAGACCGGCTTCGCCGTGATGATCTATCTGCTCATTTTCGCGGTGCTGGTGTATCTGTCCTACCGTCGGATTTGGCGCAATATCGACCACTAGAGCGCGCCTCAGACCCCTTCCCTACTCTTATGGGGAAGGGGTTTCAGCACTTAAGGTTTTGACCGAAGGGCTCGCCTGAAAGTTCCCCCAACATGGCGTTGACGCAGCGGTTCGGTCTAGGCGCTGACCTGATCGGGATTTGATCGAACAACGTGACCGCAGCTCCAAAGCTCACCTGGGACAGTTTGCGGGCCCGCCCAAGGCCCGAGCCGACGCGCGTCGTCGCCTACGGCACAGACCCGCTGCAGTATGCACAGCTATGGCTGCCCGAGGGGCCTGCGCCCTACCCTGTCGTCGTCTTGATCCATGGGGGCTGCTGGACCACGTCGATGGCCGATCTGACCTATCTCAACTATGCCGCGGAGGACCTGCGCCAGCGGGGCCTAGCGGTTTGGAGTATAGAGTATCGCGGCGTCGATCAGCCCGGCGGCGGCTATCCCGGTACATTCCAAGACGTCAGCTCAGGCCTACAGCGCCTGGTGCAAGAAGCCCCATCGGCTAAGCTTTCGTTGGACCATCTGGTTGTCGCCGGTCATTCCGCGGGTGGGCACCTGGCCTTATGGGCGGCGGGCCAGCACCGAATCGCGGCAGACAGCCCGCTGCACACCGACCATCCCATCGCCTTCGCCGCAGTGGTGAATATCGCAGGTATCCCCAATTTGAAGACCGACACCAACACCGCCTGTGGCGCCAGCGTGATCGACCAATTGACGGGGCGCCCAACCGCAACCCGACCAGACATCTACGCCGACACATCGCCTACAGCGCTGCTGCCCTTGGGCGTTCCTCAGGTCGTGATCCACGGCGTGGACGACGACACCGTGGCCCCGTCCATCGGCGACGCCTACGCCCGGGCCGCACGGGCCGCCGGCGACTATGTCGTGGTGAAGACGCCAGCCGGCGATCACGTCGATGAGATCGCGCCCGGTCAAGCGGCCTGGGCGGTCGCGGCCGAGACCATTGTGGCGCTGGCCCATGGCGGCCCCATCGCATGAGCGAAAAAAGCGCAGACTGGGTCCTGGGCGTCATCGGCGGCTCAGGCCTCTACGAGATCGCAGGGCTTGAGCGCCGGGAATGGCGCCAGGTCGATAGCCCTTGGGGATCGCCGTCCGACCAAATCCTGTTTGGCGAGCTGAACGGGATACAACTCCGATTTCTGCCCCGTCACGGTCGCGCCCACAGGATTTCACCGAGCCATATCAACGGCCGGGCTAATATCGACGCCCTGAAGCGCGCCGGCTGTACCGATATCCTGTCCCTATCGGCGGTCGGCAGCCTGCGTGAAGAGCTGGCCCCAGGCCAATTCCTGGTGGTGGATCAGTACATCGATCGTACCTTCGCGAGAGAGAAGAGCTTCTTCGGCGAAGGCCTGGTCGCCCACGTGTCGGTGGCCGATCCGGTCTGTCCGCGTCTATCGGCTCTGGCCGCAGCGGCAGCGGAAGCGGCCGGCGCAAAGGTGACGGCGGGCGGAACCTACCTCTGCATGGAAGGGCCGCAGTTCTCCACCCGTGCAGAAAGCGAGCTTTACCGCGCCTGGGGCTGCCATGTGATCGGCATGACGAACATGCCAGAGGCCAAGCTGGCGCGCGAAGCCGAGCTGCCCTACGCCAGCATCGCCATGGTGACCGACTACGACTGCTGGCGCGCCGAGGAAGCCCACGTGGAAGTTGGCGAGATCGTGCGGGTGATGCACGCCAACGCCGACCTCGCCAAGGCCAGCCTCGTCGCCCTCACCTCGTCGCTGAGCGCGCAAGCGCGCACGCCCTCGCCCATCGACACCTGCCTGGACGCCGCCCTGATCACACCGCCCCAGCATCGCGACCCCGACCTCAGCGCCAAGCTGGATGCGGTTGCGGGTCGGGCGCTCGGGCGCAACACCTGAAAATGATCCATTACCTATGAACCTCGCCGACGCTATTCGCACCATTCCCGACTATCCCAAGCCCGGGATCATGTTCCGCGACATCACCACCCTTCTGGGCGACGCTGCGGCGTTCCGCGAAGCCATCGACCAGTTGGTCGCACCCTATCGCGACGCACGCATCGATAAGGTGGCCGGAATCGAGGCGCGGGGCTTTATCTTAGGCGGCGCGGTCGCACATCAGCTCGGGGCCGGATTCATTCCGCTGCGCAAGCGTGGCAAGCTACCCCACACCGTCATCGCCATGGAATACGACCTGGAGTACGGCAAGGACGTCATCGAGATGCACCATGACGCCTGCCGCACGGGCGAGCGCGTGCTGGTGATCGACGACCTGATCGCCACAGGCGGTACGGCCGAAGCCGCGATCAAACTGCTGCGTCAGGGCGGCGCCGAAATCGCCGCCGCCGCCTTCGTGGTCGACCTCCCCGACCTTGGCGGCGTCCGACGCTTGGAGGCGCTCGGCGTGCCTGTCAGCGCCCTGCTGGCGTTTGGCGGCCACTGAG
>Ga0116226_10001960_pt1 | contig 17834 bp, 10 predicted proteins | sample S1TSphfallax_FD_89692 | JGI IMG/M metagenome (GOLD analysis project Ga0116226, IMG submission 89692) | Host-associated microbial communities from peat moss isolated from Minnesota, USA - S1T2_Fa - Sphagnum fallax MG | ecosystem: Host-associated > Plants > Peat moss > Unclassified | place: USA... | reverse complement strand
CTTTACTACCTACTCACTAATTAGTAAGTAAAGTATTCGCATGTTACTGTTTTTATTACCTACTTACTACTTATCTCTGTATAATCTATCTATTTACCTAGTAATCACCAATATATATATATATATGGGACTTACCTAATACAGAATGGGGTTACCAAGGTGAAACCCAATATTAACTCTGTTGGGGTCTATTTACTACTGAGTCATAACGGGCATCTAGTGGGTGGGCGCTGGTTCACTCTGGATCAACCTGTGAGTGCTGTGCCTTTTGAAAACTTGTTTAATTGATTCATTGACGGGGCGGGTGGAGGGGTTTGTTTTATTTCGCATAACTTAGCTCAACACTAGGGCTCATCAGCCCTTGTTTTTTCTGGCGATAAATCGTCAGGTGGCGATTTATTTTTTCTGTTTCTGGCGATAAATCTGGTAATTTTTCTAGTTTTCCACCTCCAAAAATCATCTCACAATAAAACAAAAATCGCCAAATAGAGACCCCTCGTAAAGGACTTGTAGCCAGAAGCAGAGAAGGACCATAACTATCTAGATTAATGTATGGAAAATAATTTGAGATTTAGTTAAATATTCCTCTGGACGATCGCCATGTCAGCTGAATTATCCAAGTGACTGTCGCCACTCCAGCGCTTTCACAAAATTGAAAAGACAAGGGCTGAGGCTCATCATCAGCCTCAGGATCCGCATCCAATAATACTCTTTCACCCAAAACCGACAGCATTTATTTGGAGTGTTAATATACTACTCAAGTTCATTTGAAGTTACTAAGTAGTAACTAGGGACTAGGGCATAAATGATGTCGTACGCGGCCCATAAGGAGCTTTCTGAAAGCGCTCCGTGAAGTACGTGTTTTCCCCCGGATAACTCATGAGGGGTTTCTTCAAAGGGAAAGAAAGTCCAGAGTTACTCACTAGTTTTTGGAGATCGCGTTTCTAATGTCCAAGCTCTGTTTCTTCCTATTTGTGCGTCTCTTTGCTATGAGTTGGGTGCTGCGCTAGTGGGCGTTTGATTTGGTGCGCACGGGTTTGAGGATCTCGCCGAGGCACAGTCATCTGCAGGCCAGCATCCAGGGGGTTTTGATTTCCAGTGCATCCAGTCCTTACTGCGAATTTGGTGCTGGGCAGCAGCTTAGGTTGGAGAGAGTTTGATTTAAGAGCATCAGGGAAACGAGCTTCTTGACCTTGCCACGTGCTGAACGTCTCTGCAGAGGAAAAAAACCGAACATTTCAATTCCAAGACAAGGTAATATAATTCCAGCGCAACCTATAACATGTGTATATTTATGATGCATGTTTCCAGATAACACTGGTATTAATTCGTTTGAGATTAGCATATGGATGTTTCCTAGTTTGATTCAACTTAGAACACAACGTCAGTTGCTCCCGGAAAGAGCACTGGGCTGTCTAAAGAGAGGTACACTACGAACATGTGGTTAGTCTTGTCTTCGCTTGTCTTGATACCAATGAAAATTTCTTGTTGGGTTGTAGTACATCTAAGTCACTGTCGCCACTCCAGCGCTTTCACAAAATTTTTAAAAAAGGGCTGAGGCTCATCATCAGGCTCAGGGTGCGCATCCAATACTACTCTTTCACCCAAAACCGACTGCGTTTATTTGAAGTGTTAATATACTATTCAAGTACATTTGCAGTTACTAAGTAGTAACTAGTGACTATGGCATAAATGATGCCGTACGCGGCCCATAAGCAGCTGTCTGAAAGCGCTTCGTGAAGTACGTGTTTTTTCCCCTTATGACTCATCAGGGGTTTCTTTAATGGGAAAGAAAGTCCAGAGTTGCTCACGCGTTTTTGGAGATAGCGTTTCTACTGTCCAAGCTCTGTGTCTTCCTATTTGCGCGTCTCTTTCCGACGAGTTCGGTGCTGCGCTAGTGGGCGTTTGATTTGGTGCGCACTGGTTTGAGTCTCTGGTTGAGGCACAGTCATCTGCAGGGCAGCATCCAAGGGTTTTCGATTTCCAGTGCATCCAGTGTTTACTGCGAATTTGGTGCTGGGCAGCGGCTGAGGTTGGAGGGAGTTTGATTTGAGAGCATCCGGGAAACGAGCTGCGTGACCTTGCCACGTGGTGAACGTTTCTGCAGAGGAAAAAAATCGAACATTTCAATTCCAAGACAAGGTAATAGAATTCCAGCGCAACCTATGACATGTGTATATTTATGATGCATGTTTCGATATAACACTGGTCTTAATTCGTTTGAGATTGGCATATGGATGATTCCTAATTTGATTCAACACATGACCAAAAAACGCCAGTTGCTCCCGGAAAGAGCACTGGGCTGTCTAAAGAGAGGAACACTACGAACATGTTGTTAGTCTTGTCCTGTCTTTTCTTGTTGGGTTGTACTTCATCTAATAGCTGGAAAGAGTTACACTTGATAGAAACCTTGACGTACTTGACCAGTGCCAAAGCACGGTCAACAAAACTCAGCTCCTCCAGAGAAACAGTGACCAAAAACATTGTGCTTCAAAATTGAGAAATCCCTTATTTGCTCCATATCAATGTAAAACATTCCTTTTGTGTGAACCTTTGTTTGCAGATGCAATTCCCTGCTTTTTTCGTTCTGAAGATGCACTCTGGTGCAACCAATGCTAGGGAAAATCAGGTTATCCATGGGTGTGCACGTTAGTTTTCAAAAGAGAAAATACCCCTATAAGGATCATATCAACTTACTATCCTATAGGATATCCTATTCACTTCTGCAAATTGTTAAAACAGCTACCTCCTTGAATGATACCAGCAGGAAGTTCACATGCAAGCTATTAAGTTTGTAGCTTCTAAGATTTGCCAATAAAACATTCATCAAGTCTTTAGCTCATTAAATACATGTATGCAAATGTACTCTTTTAATCTGAACTTTTCCAAGTATGTGCGACTAAACTTGTGATATCTTCACGTTGAACATTCAAGGACATTTCAACTCAAGTATGTACTAGAAGAATTTCACTTCTATTTTAATCTCATTCCTTGAAATTCTTGGGCCACAATTTTGAAACGTTCCTAAATATCCCATGTCTTTGTTGTTGCAGTATTTAAGAGCATACCTTCCAAAGCCAGAACATATGAAATTCAAGACATAGACAACAATATAATTACGAATGAATCACTATGTGGTCATGGGTGAAATAGGTGATATATAATGGCGGGGTTAGCTATTGCAAGCAATGCTCTCGGATTGGCAGGAGAGATTGGCAATTACCTACAAGCGTATCGCGAAAAGTGGAAGCAAACGTCGAAAGCAATATCGGACTTCGAGCGCCTTCATGATCAGCTAGCGAGCAAGAAGGCAGAATGGGAAAAAATGCTAAAAGATTATGGTTTGACGGACGATGAAGGCCTTCGAACACGGCTTGAGACTGCCTCAAAACACCTTGACGAGGAAAGGCAGAAATTTAGCCACTTGCAAAGTGACTGTTGCTTGTCGTTTTGGACCAAGGCCCGAGCATCTCCTGAAATATTGACAAATTCCATCGACAGACTAATCAATGATTTTCAGGAAATACAAATATTTTTGAAAGAACAGGAAGATGTTACTCCAATGCTTGCAAGGAGAGCCAATGACACTCCGGATCCCTTAGGCTTCGAATTGGATCCACGAATTGTGAGGTTGGCCAAGATGGAAGATAAAGTGATGAAGGAACTTACTCCTGAAGCTAGCAATAAAGTTGTGAATCTGTATGGAGAACCTGGGTCGGGAAAAACTTGCCTTGCAAAATCTATTGCATATCAAATTCATGATGTTGCGAATATGAGAAGGTCAAAATCGTCGTCAACCCACACACTGATCCACGAAAACAACACAATGTTCCAGGATGGCGTGGTGTTTTTGACGTGTGATCCTGAAGCCCAGGATTGTGGAAGGTTGTGTGTTGAGATCCTAGGCAAAATAAGAGCACCAGGTCAAGACACCTGTGTAGACAAGGAATTGTCTGAAAAGTTGCGAGCAATGCGAAGCCGTCTACTAACAAAACACGTCCTTATCGTGTTCGACAACGTCATGAGTTTGGAACAAATCCAGGATCTTTTAGTGTTTGAAGCCACAGGGGTGAAATACCTTGTGACATCTCGATCTAAGGAAGTATGGCCTGATGCGAAGTGTGTACTCATGGATAAGCCTACTATACGGCAGGCACGGAAGATCTTGGCCAGAAGGGCTAAAATGCCAAATGATGAAATACCACCAAACCTAAATGTAAGTGCTTCCAAGCTATATTGTTGTTAATTTCAGTTCCATTGTAGATTTGGTAGGGAGGCTATGTTCTAATTAACATCTACTGGCTATTAAAGTCAAGATGCTTGCCACATCCTTTTTTTTGGAATCTTGGCTAAGTACTTCACTTGACTGTCACATGTTCAAGATGCGACTTGATGCATCGTAAAATGGGTATTTGTGGTTCATTTTTACAAGTAAGTTTAGGTTGCCACATTTTAATTGTGGGCATTCTAACGTAATAAACACATTAACATTTGCTATGGATGGGTGGTATTTATTTTTTGCAGTGGTTAGTCGACACACTCATCTACCGAGTTGGATACAATCTTTTGGGTCTCGCACTCATATTGAAGACAATGAAAGATCCACTTCAAGAAGAATATTGGAAGCTTGCTCTTGAAGATTTCAATAGCATTGTTGCTGATGATGCATCTTTCTTTCATAAAAAACGTGTCGAAGCATTTGGTCAACCATATCCTTATACCTTGTCTGCTGCAATGTTAATGGCCTTAGAAGGGTTACATGATAAGGCTCGAGACCTTTTGTATTTGCTTGCACTATTTGGCCATAGTGTGCCAGAACCATTGTTAAGACTCGCTTTCAGAGCAAGTCATCCAAAGCTTTTACCTGGTGACTTTATGAGAGCAAGGGATGAATTGGAAGAGCATGATTTGATCCAAGTAGAGTGTCATATTGATCCTATTGACCATTTTACGAGGCGGACATGTGTGTTGAACCCTACTCGTCAACTTTTGATTCGCAAGAAGAAGCAAGGGGAGGTCAGTGAACAGCTTGTCGCATTATTGAACAATAGTGCATGTAAAGAGGGCAACAAGGACATAGATGCTCTAGTAGCAATCCTTTGTTTATTTTACATTGTTCAGTTTTCAGCAACGTATGCGGATGAAGATAAATTTTTAACAGAAGAAGCGTCCAAGAAGATGGAGGAGGCAAGAAAGGTTTTGAAGTTGAAACCCTTCACTGAAGAAACTGGAAGGCTCTACTCCAAACTAATTTGGGTTATAAAACCTTTGATCCATCTATTGGATTTGTCAAAGACAGGTGAAAAGTGGGAACTAGAATGTCAAGAATTAGCAAGGAAGGTATGTTTATCAACCTTCAATGTGACCAAGTCAATACCATTGTCTATTATCTTGTTTAAATTTCTTCGATCCCATTTAATTTCAATTGATATTCTTGCCTACACATTGTTCATGGCATCATGGACCTATCTAGAAATTGATGATGATCACATCCTGCATAATTTCATATAATATTTATGATTTAGGGTTTTGATTCTTAAATATTAAAACATAGCAAGATTTAGTGGGTTAGGTTCAGTTTGCAAACTAAAACAATGAGCCCAATTACATTTGTGAAGAAATGTATTTGGAACTTTTATTTCTTTCATACACATGTTCACATAAGTTCTAGGAATAAGTTTGTTGCAAAACTTTCCATTGTTAATAACTTTGCAAATAAAGTTCAAGGGATCATATAGCCAACGTAAACCTATTAATCCAGCTTGATGGTTAGACATTTATAACATTAGATCCTTTATATTAAATGTTTAACATAACTTTGGAACATATGAACAGGATAGGTTTATCAATGAGTCTTAAATGTGAAAACATGACAAAACTTCATAGGCTAGCTACATATTCCAAACCAAACAAAATAGTTGTCCATTTAGATGTTTGAAGAATGTATTTGAATATTTATCTACTTCACACATGTGTTCACAAAATCTTGTAATAGTAAAATTGGAGTACATTTGTTAGACGACTTTTCATTATTAATATAGTTGCAATGGAAACTCACTTGCTTTACTTGTTGGCAGGTGATCATGAAATACATTCAAAAAGGTCATGTGGACGACAAAATAGTTTCCCAATTACTCCAAGTACATCAAACATTTTTTGTCACATGTGACTTTTTATGTGACTTTATTTTCAATGCACCTTGGCACTTCAATTCATCTACAATGACAAACCAAACAATAGTCTTTGGTAAATATATTAACCACTTAAGTGCTTTGATTTATAGAAAGTAATTTTTGAATAGGTTAATTTTCTTTCATCAAATCAAGAAGAATCTTTTCATAAATGCATCAAGTATATCAATCATTTTTTGTTGCAGACAACTTTTTGTGGAAGGTCATTGGTTTTGACCTTCAACCTAGGTTGCTGAACAATAGAAGGATACTCCTTGGTAAATAGATCAAACTTTAAATATTCTCATTTTAAATGAATTCAACAATTTCCTTTGATAAAGTAAAAATTCAAAGCATGTCAGATTTGACATTTATGGCATTAGAACATATATAACCTAACTAGTCAAATACATATGGTATATTCATAACCCAAGGTAAACCTGTTAATTATTAACTATTACCCTTCACCCAAAAAAAAACTCTGCAAAGACTCAATAAGAAAGGAACTTTGACCTCAACAATATTTGGGGTAGAGAAAGAAAATTATATGCTATTTGATGTCAATTCTAAACCCCTTTGATGACTCCTAACATGATAATGGGGTTACAATTCTAGGTTAAAAGCCTTGCCAAGGTCTCCTAGTTGTTCAAGAATTAATGGTGTTTGCAATTCTTGTTTTCTTATATAATGTAGAAGAGGAAATTGAAGGAGAATCCACCGAAAAAAATAAGGTGTTCAAACAAACTCCGGTGCTTTTAATTGGGAAGTATATGGATCTCCTTCATTCGGATGATTCCAATCTCAAGCTCTACAACAGTATCATATTAATAATTTCCTGGATAGTTAATAAGAGAAACCGCGACTATGTTCTTCAACATACATCTTTATTGGAGAAGATTCACAATATGACGCTTCCTGAGGTTGGCCATAACCTAAAACAGGGTCTGGCTTTATTGAACTTGTTTCAATCATCAACAATTGCCAATTATCCAAGACTTTTGGAATCACTCATCAATGAAGTCTACAATTCAACCTTGCATGATATACAGCAACATGATATTGATATTGTACATTTATTATGTTGTTTAGCTTATGAAATAACAACGGTGGCGATGAAAATGGTAACATCCCCATCATATTTTATTCCAAAGGTACTGGAATTAATAAGCGCACGATTTTCTACAGATGTTGACTTGGTCAAATTACATGGCTACAATGATGAAATTTATTTTGGGGAGTTACTGAACTTGGTTGGAATCCTCTCAAGAGCTGTGTCTCAAATAGATGACAACATGACTAGAAGTGTTTTTGCTTCTGCTCCTGGGATTTTGGAGAGGCTTTTATTAGATGCCGATGTCTCTTTGACTACACGAGAACAAAAGTCTACGATTAAGGCCCTCACCTTAATTGATCACACCAAAGGCAATGGTTTCACCATAAATTGGACATCACCAGATTTGTTTGAGGCAAGAGGAGAGGCCAATTTGATTTTGGGATTACACAAAGAAGCACTTGCAGATTTTGAAGCAGCTCTCAACTATTGTGGAAACAATAAATGGACACAAAGGATCTATATCTTAAGGTGAGTGTGTGTAATGTTGCAGATTTGCATATCACATTTTATTTTTATTTATTTATGTATTTCTTGATTTGACCATGTATTACACAATTGTAGTTGAAAAAAATGTTGTGTTATTTTAATTGACTTTCTTTTGTAGTGTATTATTAGATTCTTAGAGAGGTAAAGGACTATGAAGTAGTTGAAAATGTGGACAAATAGATTCAAGAAGATGGATATTAAAAAATCATTCTACTAGAAAGTAAAAAAGGGTTATTGAAATGGAAATGGTAAACTAGAAAAGAATTATGTCCAAGTTGTTGTATAATTTGTACACTTGTTGTGTAAGAGTTCCATGTTGTATATCTAAGGGAATGGATTTTTTTTGACAGGTGTGTGTTTTGCAAAGTTAAGTTGGAAGATTATAAGGGTGCACTTCATGATGCAGACAATGTGGTGACAATTTTTGAAAAATCACCTTCCACTTTGCAAGAAAGAGGAATCGTGAAAGAGATGATGGGAGACTATGAAGGAGCAATAGAGGATTTGACGGAAGCATTCAAGTGTGAAAGTGGCCCAAGTTATGAGTGCTTGAAGCATCGAGCATATGCACATTTCAAGTTGGGATTGGAAATAGAAGCCCACCAAGATGCAGAGATGGCAAACCAGTTAGGTGTGCCAGATTATGTTGTGAAGTACATGGCTAGGGGTGAGATGTTCCTTGGATTTCTACCAGTACCTGAATTTTTAGGCTATCAGCTCACATAATTTGTTTATAAGTTTGATTTCTTTACCCATGACTATAAGGTTTCAACTTCATGTCATTGCTTAGGAGTCCATTACTTGGCCTTGAGTTATACATGTGCCTTGTTTGATGCAAACTTGGTGACTTAACTTAAATCTTTGGGTCTCTAAAAATATTGCAGGGCAAACCAATTTCACTTTTCTTAGACCAGAATGTCCTTTCTTGGATTAAATGTGCATTACATTATTTCTTTTGTTTTTTAGGTGTTTCGCCATGTGTTTTGAGCCCATTTTAGAAGTAAAATTAATAATGATTTCCATAGATCCGAGCCCCAATTTATTTTTTCATTTTTGGTCTACATATGCCTTTCGGTCCAAAACAACTACCTATTTGTCCAAATAATTTGCTCCACCTATGCCTCCAACCATATTTTCTTATCCAACAACTCTTGCATGAATTTAGCCATAATTTAACATTTAAAAAAAACCTTTTAATTTGTGATCTAGTATGGGAATCAGCTAGGGCTTCCTAAATTTATTCTTTAAATATCTTCACCAAAATCTACATCAACTCAAATATAATCACCTAGCCGGTTGCAAGATTAATCACTATTTCAGGCCATGCAAATATTTATCCTTTGCTTTGACCTAAGAGAAACCAATTACATTTGCAACATACATCATCTTGAAAGATTAATATAGTGAGGCAAAAATATCTGGAATAAAATATTATGCAAGATTTTTAAAGATATGACTTCAAAGTTTTTTATTAATTTTATGTAGATTCATTGTAGAAATCCATCCACCTTACTGTTCCAGAGCACATTGTTTTCTTCTAACAAAATTTGTAGCTATTTACACAAATAATTGGAATATATTTTTATTTTATTTTCTAGTGGAAATTCGACTAGTTTTACTAGTTTTTTGGGGGAAGGATTCACCAAATTTTCAATATCACTAAATTGAAAAAAAACACCACCTACAAGAGGTTAACATTTTTATTGATTATGCATGTTTGAAATCACCTACTTAGTACTTAAGTGTTTTATTTTTATTTCTTTCATTCTAACAAAAGCTTAAAGAAATAACAAAGTGCACAACTAATGTGCTAGAACCTTGTTTGTAAATAGTTGTAACACATTAAATTGGTAGTTCCCTCTAAATCATTAAGAAAAAAAATTTAGCCCACCAAATCCAACAAATTTCATTTGTCATACATTCTTTTTGCATACCTACACAGGCGTAGTGACCTCCTTCTATATCTTTATGTTAGAATTTTCCTTAAAAGCATGCCCTATAAAGCCTTGCCTTCATCTCCCATTTGGCATCTCATCTCCTCTAAGTTGTTTTCTGCAAACTCCTACAACAAGGAACCAAAATTTGAAGGTTTAGGGTTTAGGGTTTGAAATTAAGGTTAAATTTGAAAACTTAACATCAACTCCTTTCTAACTTCTTTTTCCACCCATGCATGCCCACCTAGAATTCATATTGTAGGTATTATATTGGGGTTGAGGAATATAACCCCCTTAGGCCTTCCTCAACCCCAATATAATACCTACAATATGAATTACTTAGCAAGCTATGACTATTGGACTATATTAGTCTATTAAGCTATATGAGTTATATGACTATATTGGTTTATGATTATTTGACATATGGGCGATATGGCTATGGGCTTTAGACTATATGGCATTGTGGTCTATGGGCTATGTGGTTATGGGTTAATGGGATAATGGGATTACATGTTATGGGTTTAAGGCTTCCATATTTTTGTTTTAGAATTTCATTTAGGGTTTGTGTTTGGATTTTTTAATGTTTACATTTTAGGTTTACTTTTTGAGGTTTAGGATTTAGTTTTCAAGGTTTGTGTTTGGTCTTTTCAGGGTTTTAATTTTAACTTTAGCTTTTGGAGTTTAAGATTTGAAATTTTATAATTTATTTTTAAAGATTTGTGTTTGGTCTTCTTAAAGATTAGGTTTTATGGTTTAGTTTCTAAGGTTTAGGTTTTGAAAATTTTGAATTAAATTTTAAGGTTTGTGTTTAGTATTTTTAAGGTTTAAGTTTTTGGTTTAGCTTTTGGGGTTTAGAACTTCAAGTTTTAAGGTTCAATTTTTTTCATTTTTGTTTAGGGTCTAAAGTTAAGGTTTAGAGTTTGAAATTAAGGTTAAGACTTAAGGTGTGAAATTTAAAGTTTAATGTCTAGATTTAGGGTTTAGGTCTGAAATTTAAAGTTTTATGATTTTGATTTAGGGCTTAAAGTTTGAAATAAAATCTAAACCTTAATAAATAATTTATATTTGAGTTTGGGGTTTAGAGTTTAAATTTTAATTTAAAACCTTAATTTCAAATATTTAATTTCAAAGACCTTAAACCCTAAATTTAAAAAATTATTTCAAACTTTAAACTCTAATTATTAATTACAGGTCTATAATTGCCTTAACTTTTGCTCTAACTCTTCTTCCAAAATTGTGTATCACAAAGATTTTTTAACCATCTTCAAATTGAAATTTTTTAATTAGTTTGCCCTTTCTTAGTCAATTTTTTTGCCTTTGGCCATGTGTAAAACTTTCAAATCACTAAGATTATTTGTTTCATTTCCCCTAATGGAGCACAACCAATTTCCGTGTTCCTTGGATTCACCCAATGATCTCCACTTTTTCTAGAAGTTCGACCCTGTTGCACCCTAGGTCCGAAATCGTTCAACTTTCTTATGGAAATTGGAAAAAAATCAATATCTTGTAAGTTATTAAACTTCATGAGGCCACTTTATCTACTAGCACACTTCCCTTGTCAAGTTCATCCACTATCCCACTTCCCCTAAAAAGTTCAACTAACTTCCCAAAGTTCCATTATCCTATTTCTTTTAGTCAAATTTCCCCAAATTTATCCATCGTCCCACTTCTATCAAGAAGTTGTTGAAACAATTTCTCTCCTTGAGTTTGTCCATTGTTACACTTCCCCCAGAAACTGAAGTGAAAACAATTTCTTCCTTTGAGTTCATCCATTAGGCCATTTCTCTAGATTTTTATTCATTGTCCAACTTTCCAAAAAATATAAAAGTATTGTACACAAGTTGGAAAGTAAATAAGTTTCCAAGAGAAGACGAATAAATGATAAAATAGTTTTTGTCTTATTTGAATTTCAATCTTTTAATTTAAGGGATTAATCCTAAAGGAGTATATTGCAATAATGAATTTATTTTAATTAATATTTTTTTGGTGTGACAGATTTTTTCATCCTAGTGACCTCAACAATTAAAAGAAGAATATTGTCACAAAATCCATGCAGTTGCGATTTTCACCATATTTTAATTACATTTATAATTTGGGGCAATTTTTTTGCTAGTTTTTTACTATCTGGAATTTTTTTAGAAACCTATCACTAACTCGTGCTAAATCTTTCGTGGGATGTTCACTAATGATGCTACATCATAAAAAGTGGGAAAAAAAAACAAATTACATTGCACAATTTTCAACGAACTGTATTTGGTTTTAGAAATATCGTAATACCTTCACAACTTCAACACAAATTTTATATATATTACAACTGCTGAAATTCTCAAAAATTATGTTTTTCAAAAGAACAAATTTGTGTGAAGGAAAATGATTTTTTTTTAATTTAAAAAAAATCAAAATGAAATCTTCAAAATTAATTGATTATTCAATAGACATGTATTGAAGTTGTCTTTATAGTGTCTAGTCATAATTTGATCATGGCATCAAATATAGTTAAGGGTTTTTTAAAAACTTTATTGAGCACTATTAGTGGCATAGCTAAGCTCGTGTACCTTTTGCATTGAGAAAACTAAAATTTGCTTTATTTACTGCACTTGTTTAATCATTACTAATGTTGTGGATGATATCCAACAACACCGACGTACATTGTAAAATATATATTATGATTCTTACATTTAATAAGAAAGGGTTATGGTATTTCATATGTTAGTTCATGTAACTTAATTCATTATACATGGATGATAATCTATTTTACATCCATAATGGATGAAAATCATCCATCATTTTTTGGTTCATCAAAATGCATAAATTTCATCTTCTTTTTTTATATTCATCCATTTTGTCCAATGAATGAGACTCATTTATCATCATTTACTTTTCATCCATAATAATTAGTTTAAAAAATATTTTTCAAAGTTCATTGGGATTAACTCCCAATCATAAATAAGGACAATCTCCCCTATTACATTTAGTTTGTTTAACACTAATTATGACCTTGCACATGTAATCGTATTCATTCCATTCTTATTTCCATTTTTCATGTTCTGAATTAAATTCTTTTTCTTTTTTTTTGGGCTTCATGTCACATCCTTGTTCGTGTTCATTATCTCTTTTCTAAGGTTGGACATATTTTTAGTCCTATTTGTAGGTTGTCATACATATTATGCCCATTTGGAATTATAATTATGATTTTTTTCATATTGTGAAAAAAAAGTCATTTTAGGCTTGCACATATTATTGTTTAAAATCATGTTTGTATCAAAAAATGTAGTTGCCTCCATGGCAAGGAAATACTTGTTGCTCTTAAAAATATGCAGCAAGAAAATTAAATTTATCTTAAGATGGCCTTAACATCATTTGCACCATTGTTAGAACATTAATGTGCATAATTGAATGATTTCCAAGCAACCCTTGTTAAGTCCAACACCACCTTTGGAGATTCAGAAAAAAAGAAAAGCATGTCAACTATTAACTTAAATTGTTTCACCAACGTTCATGCCTAGTATCTACCATTGTTGTGTAATTTTATAAAGAACCAAAAGTTTTGGGTTTATAATTATTTTGGAATCAAAAAACAGTTAATTTCAGTTTTTTGAAAAATTAAAATCAAAGAACCACCAATCTTGATTTATTTTATTTTATTTATTAATAAATGATGAATTTTTTTTTAAAAACTTGATAATGAATTAGTAGTTTTATGGTTGATTATTTGATTCGATTTTTAAAATGAGATCCATGGGTTATATACAAGAATTGGGTCCTTTAATTTTTTGAAAACCATATTTTTGAATCCTAAGAATTGCATTGATAACTTTTAGGAGTCTATTGTCTGTTTATAATAATTGTCCAACACTAGTAGGTGCATATGCTTAAGCTAGACTTAAGGAATTGGTAGGTGATATTTTTGGGGGTGAGGTTGCATTCATTAATCAACTTCAATTTGGATTATTTGGTTATACTATTTGAATGTCCAAATGCTACTTTTATTTTTCAACGTTCAATGAATAATATTTTCAAACATTTTTTTTTTCAAATTCAAAATTGTTCGAATAAGTATAGGATGGCTCTCATAAATTTTTATAGCATGTTCCTTATTCCATATTGCTGTTCATCAATGAACGACCTAGCAACATGAAATTTTTTCATATTAAATTGGCTTTCTCTTGGAATAACTTCAAATCCATTTTGAACATTAAAATGTGGAAACCTATTATTTATGTCACAAAGAAATCCAATTAGATTCCATTGAAGCACTTAAACACATCAAATTTTCATTGATAGAACAGTTAAAACATTAAGCATTATGTAATAACATTGGAGGTGATATGTTTCATACAAAAGTATTTCACCTCGTCAAACTTGTGAACAATTCAAAATACCAATAACCTTTTGTAATAAATTTTCAAACATTTTTTTTAGAATCATGAAAAAATATAAAACAAAATAGAGAAACAATTTGTTGGGGAAATGTTAAATGGCATAGGGTGTAAGAAATGTACAAAACACATCAGTCCCAAATCCCTGAAAAGCACAAAAATGGATGCATATCATTAGACTTGGACTAAAGAAGCATATTTTTTGATTTAATGTTGATTGATCTTCTCCTAGAATATAGCATAAAACTTCCCTTGTAATTTGATTTTATCTAAACATCAAGCTACCCTTGGTATGTTGAATTAGTTGGTGACTTGGATTATTTGTAGCAAATTTGGTTTGCAATGAGAGGAATGGGTAAAAAATTAAACAAGGATGGGTTAGTAATTGTTCCAATTTGCTATCATTGTATTGTTGGGGTTGTTTTACTTTTTAGAAAAGTAGGGGGGAAAATCATGAAAAAAATGGTGGGAAACTTCTATTGAAAAAAACCTTGAAGTGAAAATCTTGAATTGTATTAGTGCATAAACCTAATTTTAAGACTTGCTTGAACAAACATGAAATTACCATGATATTGGGCAATTGGGTCCAAAATGAAAGTAAAACTTTGATCAAAATACTAGAAAATTGCAATATAAAATCTTGAATCCCATGCCTAGGTGGTTTGTGAGCTTCTTAGCTTCTTAGGTGTATAATGCAGGTCTATGCAAATAATTTTGAGCTTTGTTTGGTCTAAGAGCATTCCCAACTATTCTAAGTATGTAACTTTGGATAGTAAAACTAAATGTCTAAGTTTGGTTGTTTTTTTTTTTGGCAACCCCACCAATAAAACTAAAACTAGAACTACATATACATGGGGAACTACTAATAACAAACCACCTGGACCAATCATTGTGATCGACCAATTAGAAAAATTGAGCTGCAGTCAGGCACAATTTATGACACTCTTTTTGGAAGATGCACAATTGTGTTAAACCTTTTACTAGCCATGGCAAGTTGCAGCAATTTCATGCAGAAAAACCAATTTCCTGAGCAAAACCAGCACATTTTGATGTTTTCAGAATAAATTTTATTATCTCAAGTCACATACTGAGCACAGTTGGAGATGCTCTAAGAATGACAATCCAATATTATGTTAGCTAGGTGTTGTGTTTGAACTTTGTTTGCTTCATGAATAACAATTTAACCTTGATAAGGCTAATTGAATGTTGTGTTTGAGCTTTGTTTGCTACAAGAATGACAATTTAATTTCAATTAGGCTAAGTGGGTGTTATTGCACATCCAAAATCTTTCCAAAAAGTGAGCTTGACCTCCAACAGATGAAGATAGTTCATGGTATTGAAGAATGTAAAATGTTAACAAAGAATAATGGAAAATTGTTCTAAGAAGTCAGGTGCTACTATATTGCACAACCATCTTGAGGTAATCAAGACTTGGATGCTTTATGGTCTTTGAAGCAAAGCTCCTACCAAATAGGAATGTGGACAATATGTAATGGGATGACCAAAATGCTACAATTACGTGAATATTTACCCTTTTCTTTGAGTGCATGACAAATTCAAACAAAGAAGAAGCCTTTTACAATTTCAAATTGGTATTGAGTCTCTTAGTGTCACTCCAAACTCACATACAAGTAAAGAAAATGTTGAGAGTACCTTTCTTTATTTAGGTGTGACAAAAATGTAGCCTTCAAAACCTTGTCAAGGAAGGTTCAATTTCGCAAAAAAACTCTGAAAGAAAAAGCATCCCTTGCATTGAATTAGTACATGACTACTTTCTTGTGGATGGGAAGAGTTCAAAATAAAGACCCAATTATCTCTTTGGGTCCACACCCAATTTTCCATTCTTAGATAACAGTTGCAGGAGAATGGTTGCATGAAGCTCAACTAAGAGAGGCAGGGGTGAAGAAGCTTGATTCCAACTTAGGAATTGAAAATGTATTGGAGACAAAGAAGAACCTCTTGGAGTTTGTGAGGCTCCATGCAAAAACGTGGTAACAAAAGCAATTACCTTCTTTAAGTTGAACTAGCTGGGGCTTTATAGCTCTTCTTAAACCCCTCAATGGTGTTTTTCTTTTTCCGATTTTTAGATATAGAAAGTTTGGTGAAATTTAATAAAAAATTAGCGAATTTAGAAAAATTTACACCAGATCAATAATAATTCCCAATTTCTTTGTCTAAAAATGGGAAAATTTCACCCCAAAAAAAACACCATCCCCAGCTCAAAGGCATATAGGCTAACATAATTGAAGAGCTAATATGAAAGAATTCAAGTACCCAATGCTCACCGAGCTGGAGTTTCTCACATTTATTTTGTTGAAGTTCTTGCCTTTTTCTCCACACCAAGAAAATCCAAGAACTTGAGAAAAAAAAATCCTTTTTGTTTGCCCATCCTTGACACCAAGGATATAGGTCATTGTCTTGGTGTCAAGGATCACCCAACAAAAATGGGGAGCAACTTGGTTGTAATTTGGCTGTTTGTCCTCACTACAAGATAGCTTTGGTTCCTAACAAGTATACATACTAGATTGATCAAGATTCACCCTTTGGGCTTCTAGCTACAAATCTCCTTTTTCCAAGATTAGATACTTTCTTTAAACAAGAGACAGAAGGTGAATGGGTTGCTCACTCCTCACCAAGGACTGAAATAGGACAAAACCCTTCAAACCCATTTAGATTTGAACACCTTGGATACTTGGTTTCCTAGTTCACCTGTCATGAACTTCCCAAATGGCATTCCATTTTGTGCACAAGGTAGGCCTTCATGGTGAGGCCTCCTACTCATATTGCAACAGGCCCCACTGTACAAGCCCGCCTTGATCATTACTGCCACTAATGCCATGCAATAGGACATTATAATCCAGACCTTGGGCTCCACAGGCCTCAGTTCACAAGGTATTATGCTCTATAGCCATAGCATTACCCTACACAAAAGTTTACAATGAGAAAAACCTGATCCCTGAAGCTCCATGAGCTTTTATCACATGTAGCACCAAAACCCTGATCCTTGAAGCTGCATACATCTTATTAACAGATGTCTGAAGACCATCATCATCCATGTACTAGAGAAGAGGCATAGAAAGCCAATTCATGAATTTTATTTGGTAGTAGGCAAGTCATTCAAAATCAAATGCAGGTAGTGACCCGAGAGCAGGTAGGTTGCTAACTAAAGAAAAGTTATTTGTCAGAATCAGCCTCAGCAGCCAATTCTGCATTCAAAATACTAGCTGCAGGAGAGCTGAATCAACCACCCTTGCTTCATTGTTGATTTCCCATTGAGATATACAAGTGCAAATAAACCTTCTTCATATTTAATATAACAGACTGAAGATCCCACCCCTGCTTGAAGTGGGTGCATTTCAAATTTGTTGATGTCCCATTGAGATATACAAGTGCACCTAAATCTTTTTCATGTTTAATGTAACTGACTAAAGATCATCACCAAGTTTTGGAAAAAAATTGTGGGGCCATCAGCTCACATTCATAGCATGCAAAACTGCCTCATCTTATGCCACCACCTGCATTGAAATTGCAAATAATGAGAAAAATATCCAAAGAACCATCAATGTTATGTTATCAAATCCTACTGAAAAACAAATACAAGGACCACAAGGACTAGGTAGGAGCAGTTAGCTAATCTGCCCAAATTATCCTCTGGCATGAAAGCAAGCTTACCCACTCAGCTTACCCACTCATGTGCTTCCCATGACCTAATTTAGAGACTGCTCCCCACCCTCCGTGCCTTCACAAATTT
>Ga0116226_10001959_pt1 | contig 17837 bp, 17 predicted proteins | sample S1TSphfallax_FD_89692 | JGI IMG/M metagenome (GOLD analysis project Ga0116226, IMG submission 89692) | Host-associated microbial communities from peat moss isolated from Minnesota, USA - S1T2_Fa - Sphagnum fallax MG | ecosystem: Host-associated > Plants > Peat moss > Unclassified | place: USA... | reverse complement strand
TTGCAGCAGCGGCATGCCAAGCGCGGCGGCAACCTGTTCGGCCAGCATGGTTTTGCCGGTGCCGGGTTCGCCCTTGATCAGGAGCGGACGGCTCAGGGTGATGGCGGCGTTGACGGCCAGTCTGAGGTCGTCGGTGGTGACGTATTGGTCGGAGCCTTCGAAGCGCATGGCAGATGGGGCAGGACGGATAAAATTCCAGTATAAGGGAGAAGTGGCGTGCTGAGGCGTGGGACGGGCAGGTTGCCGCAACCTCCGTCAGCGTGCGCCAGCCCTGCCGGAAAGGCGGATATCGCATAACGCCTCAGCACTCGGTGGACGGCACGGAAAGGTAAGCTGTACAATTACCCGATTTTTCGGAAAACCCGTTCCGGCAAGCGTGTAGCCTGCCAGACGGCGCAGCGGGATGCGGCCACGGCAGGTCGCGTCAGCGCGGGCGGTTTCCTGCGGATGTCTGTCACGACCGGATGGCCGGCGTGGTGCGATTGATGCGACCGATATTCCCCTTGTTTAGGTTAGAAGCTATGAACAAATTCGTCCTGATGGCTACGCTGTCGGCGCTGACGCTGGTTGCTGCCGGTGCGCGTGCCGAGGTGGTCGGCGATCCGATCGCCGCGCGCGGCAAGGTGTCGATGTGTATCGGCTGCCACGGCATTTCCGACTATCGCACCGCCTACCCGGAGGTGTACCGCGTGCCCAAGCTGGGTGGCCAGAACGCACAGTACATTGCTGATGCGCTGCACGAGTACCAAAAGCTCGACCGCAAGTACCAGACCATGCACGCGATTGCGGTCTCGCTGTCGGAGCAGGATATTGCCGATATCGCCGCTTACTACGCGGCGCAGACCCCGACCAGCCCGAACAACCCCGATAAATGACAGCCCTGGCGCGGCACGCCCAGCGCGGCGCGGCCCCAGGACTGCCCCGGCGCCATAGTGCAGGAGCATCAATGAAAATAGAATCGATGAGCAAGCGTATCCATACGCTGATGGCGGCTGCCACGGCAATCGGCGTGTTGGCGTTCGGCGCGAACGCGCAAGCGGCTGATCTCGAAAATGGCCGTGCCATAGTCGAGAGCCACAACTGCGCGGCTTGCCATGGCGCGACGCTGAACAACCCGGTCAACCCTTCCTACCCGAAAATCGCCGGCCAGTATGCCGACTATATCGACGCCGCTTTGCGCTCGTATAAGGTGGGTGATGGCAACCCCTTGTTCGGCCGCAAGAACGCGATCATGGCCGCCCAAGTGCAGGAACTGTCCGACCAGGATATGAAGGACGTTTCCGCCTATATCGGGTCCTTGCCTGGCGATCTGGTCGTGAAGAAGTAAGCGGCAGACGCCGCGGCCGCACCTGGCTGCAACGCTGTCTCGTAAAAAACCCGGCTTGCGCCGGGTTTTTTCGTTGGTTTTACATGGATCAACACACGACACGCGAGGCGCAGGCGAGACCCGCAGTCTGGCTTAGCCACGTGTGGCGCGGCGCTCGATGGCCGCCAGGTAGGCGTCGGAATCGGGTTGCAGTCCGTTTCGCTGGGCTTCCCACAGGATCTGACCGAGGCAATCCATGATGGCATGCTGGGCTTCGTGCGGCGAACCCAGACGGGCGATCAGGCGCTGATGGGCGGCACGGATGCCGGGCGGCTGATCAATCGACAGCTGCTCGGTGATGGCCAGGTGCATGGACAGATGCAAGAAGGGGTTGGTCTCGCCACGGTCGGGGCTGTAGTCATTACCCTGTGCGCGCTCGGGATCGTCCAGCGCCGCATGATATTCGGGGTGTTCAATGATCCACTCGGCGGCGATGCTTTCCATCGGCGTCAGAATCTCGCCGGCGCGCTGCTTGCGCCAGGTGTCACAGAAAAATTGTCGGACTTCTTCGCGGCTGGGTTCGAACATCGGGTGGAGACCTGGTCATGGAGGGGCGCGGCCATGTGCGCCAACGTGCGCCCTATTTTAATCGCTGTCGTCGTCCGCTGCTGGGCGTGACTGCGGGCTTGTACAGCAGGGTGCACCGGGGAGGTGGCCAGCGGCATCATACGCGCCGCTTACAGATTGGCGCCGATCAAGTCAGGCCATCAAGCCGCTTCCGGATGCGGCGTCTTGGACCGGAACTCGCATAGCGGCTCTATGGCGCAGTGCCAGCATTCCGGCTTGCGCGCCTTGCAGACATAACGCCCGTGTAAAATCAGCCAGTGGTGCGCATCCTGACGGAATTCGGGGGGCGTCCACTTTTCCAGGCCCGCCTCGACTTTGAGTACATCCTTGCCGGGCGCGAGGCCGGTCCGATTGGCCAGGCGGAAGATATGCGTGTCGACCGCGATAGTCGGCTGCCCGAACGCCGTATTCAAGACCACGCTGGCCGTTTTGCGGCCGACGCCGGGCAGCGCTTCGAGGGCGGCGCGGTCGGGCGGGACCTCGCCCCCATGACGCTCGATCAGCAGACGGCAGGTGGCGATCACATTCTTGGCCTTGGTACGGAACAGGCCTATCGTCTTGATGTATTCAGCGACACCGGCTTCGCCCAAGGCCAGCATGGCTTGCGGCGTATTGGCGACGGCGAACATGACACGTGTGGCTTTGTTGACCGAGACGTCGGTAGCTTGAGCCGACAGCAGCACGGCGATCAGCAGCTCGAACGGCGAGGCAAATTCCAACTCGGTGGTGGGGTGCGGGTTTAGGCTTTGCAGCGTCTCGAAGATCGCGCGGCGTTTGGCTGCGTTCATGCGGGCTGGTCCGGATGGGACGGGGTCGGTGATGTGGCACCGGCCTGCGGCGCCTGATCTGGCGCACCCGGCGCGGCGCTGGTCAAGCCGAGCACTTGGCGCCGGCGCTCGGCCTCGTCGATTTGTGCCTGCACGGCAGGGCTGACGTTGTCGATGTTTTTCGGCCCGGCACCGCTGGCTGCCAGTGCCGCCTTCTTCTGGCGCGCGCGCTCAAGCGCGGCTTGAATCACCGCGCGCTTGCGTGCGGCTTCGTCGTCCGGTGTCTGGACTGCGGATGCCAGTCCATCGGTAGGGGGGACTGCCACAGCCGCTGCCGTCGCCATTTGAGCTCGGCGGGCAGCATCGCGCTCGCGCAGTCGGGCTGCGCTGGCTGCGCGCGCACTCGCCGCCCGCGCTTCCCGCGCCTTATATCGTTGCCGTGCGGCATGCGCCTGTTGTGGCGACCAGGCTTGCCAGCCGGTGTGTTCACCCGTCACGGGTACCATGGTGATGCAGTCGACCGGGCAGGGCGCGACACATAAATCGCAACCGGTACACCAGTCGGCGATCACGCTATGCATCTGCTTGGCGGCACCAACGATGGCGTCGACCGGACAGGCCTGCATGCATAGGGTGCAGCCTATGCAAACACGCTCGTCGATCTGTGCCACGGGACGGGCGCGTTCGACGCCATGCTGCGGGTTGAGCGGAATCACCGGGCGGCCGAGCAAGCGAGCCAGACGCGCCACGCCCTCGGCACCGCCCGGGGGGCACTGATTGTAGTTGGCGATACCGGCGGCAACCGCGTCGGCGTAAGGCTGGCAGCCGGCATAGCCGCATTTGGTGCACTGGGTTTGCGGCAACAGCTCGGCGATGCGGGCTGCGAGTGCGGTGTCGGGCACGGCTGTCGGCACAGCTGTGTTAGCGTCGCGCGGGCCCTGGGAGGCGGGATTGGCCGCTCCATCGAGCGCTACGTCAAGCGGCGCAGCATCGGAATTCGGCGTAACGTGGTATTTCATAGACGAATTATCTTCGATTTTGATACCCGTTGTAGCGCTATGCCATAATCGGCTGTATAAATATTACAGAATGTAAGTTTTTGCGTTGTATCTCGCAATCTAACCGGCATAGGATGCGCGTGCGTGCCCGTGTCAGTCGTCTTGGCGATATCTATCCGCTATATGGCCGAACTTAAAACTAAAAGAGATCCACTCGGAACCCGGCGCCGCATCCTTGAAGCCGCGACCGAAGAATTTACGAGTGCGGGGCTGTCTGGCGCCCGGGTCGACCAGATCGCCAAGCGTGCGCTGACCAATGAGCGCATGCTGTACTACTACTTTGGCAGCAAGGAGCAATTGTTTGCCACGGTATTGGAGCAGGCATTTACTGCTTTTGTCGATGCTGAATCAGCCGTCGGCGTGCCGTCCGATACCCCGGTGGCCGCGCTCACGCGCTTGATCCATTCCACTTGGGATTTTTACCGCGAGCACCCGGAACTACTGCGTCTGATCAATAACGAGAATATGCACGAAGCGCGCTATCTGAAGCGCTCGGGCGTCGCCCGCGAAGCGATGAAACCGGTGGTAGCAAAGATAGGCGCGATACTGGCTGACGGACAAAAGGCCGGCATCTTCCGCGCTGACGTGGATCCCGTGATTTTGTTTACGTCGATCTCGGCGCTCGGATACTACGTGGTGTCGAATCGTTACACGCTGGAAACTTCGCTGGGCCGCGATTTTACCGAAGGGGAAGAGCGCGACGCCACTATCAAGCTCAATACCGACATGCTGCTGGCCTATCTGACCAAGCGCTAGCGCGGGCGCTGTACGGGCTGTGCGTCAGTGCCAGTGACCTGGGTGCCAGCGGGTGCCGGGCCGCAGGGGCGCCGCGATGCATGGCCGTGACGCGGCATCGCGCTTTGCTCTAGCCGCGATGCCGTGCCGTCTGGTTCAGGCGGTGACCACTTCCTGCTGGTGCGCGCGGATGAAATCGCGCAGTTCCGGGTACACCTCAGTGCGCCAACGGCGTCCGGAAAAAATCCCGTAGTGGCCGCATTTCTGTGCCGTCAAATGGCGCCGCGCATAGTCCGGAATGCCGGTACACAAGTCGTGCGCGGCACGGGTTTGACCGTCGCCCGAAATATCGTCGAGTTCGCCTTCTATGGTTAACAGGGCGGTCTCGGTGATGTCCTGCGGCCGCACCGGCGCGCCGTTCACGACCCAGGTACCTTCGGCCAGCTGGAATTCCTGGAATACCACGCGGATGGTATCGAGATAATATTCTGCGGCCATATCGAGCACGGCGTTGTATTCGTTATAGAACTTGCGGTGCGCTTCGGCATCGTCGTCGTCGCCGCGCAGCAGGCTTTCGTAAAAATCCCAATGCGAGGTGACATGGCGCTCGGGATTCATCGCGACAAAACCGGTGTGCTGCAAAAAGCCCGGATAGACCTTGCGACCGTGGCCGGGATAGTTGGGCGGCACCGAGTGGATCACGTTGTTTTCGAACCACTCATAAGAATGGCGCGTTGCCAGTGAATTGACCGAGGTCGGGCTGCGCCGGGCATCAATCGGACCGCCCATCATGGTCATGGTACGCGGTGTGTCTTCGCCCGCGCTGGCCATCAGCGAGATGGCGGCCAACACCGGCACGGTAGGTTGGCATACAGAAATGACATGCAGATTCTTCGCGCCGATATGGCGGATGAATTCCTGAATGTAGGCGACGTAGTCATCCAGATGGAAGGGGCCGACATGCACGTCCACCATGCGGGCATCGATCCAGTCGGTAATGTAGACCTTGTGATCCTGTAACAGCGTACGCACCGTTTCGCGCAGCAAGGTTGAGTGATGGCCCGATAGCGGGGCGCATACCAGCACCACCGGTTCGTCCTTCAACTGGGCCACGGCCGTGCTGTCGTCGGCATAGCGCTTGAAGCGCAGCAGCTTGCAGAACGGCCGTTCGAGCACGACTTGTTCGATGACGGGAATACGCCGGCCGTCTTTCTCGATTTCGCGGATATTGAATTCGGGCTTTTCGTAGTCTTTGCCCAGTCGATACAACAACTCATAGCCGGCTGCCATGCGCGTGGCGCCAGGGACGTAAGAGAGCGGACTGACGGGATTGACGTAGGACTTGGACGCCGCTTCCGCCCAGGCGGTGAACGGCCCAAGCAAAGCGCGTTGAAATTCGTGGAACTGATAGAGCATATGCGCTCCGATAAAAATTAAGTCTGGCCCGCAAGCGAGGATGACATGCGGCACATCATCGGTGAGTTGTCAGACCTTACCACCGCCTTGCTTGCGCGCATATCGGACAAACCCCGAGTGCTGCATTGCATCAAGATACTCTCAATCCTCGCGATTTGCTGAACTCTCCGGCCCCGGGGCGTGTGACATACGGACCGATGCGGCGCCGCGTCGAGCCGCTCGCTTTCAAGCCGGGCGCGGCGGAGCGCCAATCTGATAAATGGGGCCAAAATCGTGCGGGCGAGCCATGTAATAATGAGAAATCATAGAGATTCATTCAACTTGAAAAGCTTTACATGACCCTGGCGCGATAGGCGGCGGGGGGAGTCCCGTTTCATGAAAATACGCAATGCAAGGCGCTGGGGCCCGGTGGGTGGGTGGCGCTACTTGGCGGCACTGGTGGGTTTCGGTCTCGCATTCGCCATCCAGCGCGCCATCCAGCCGCTGTTCGGCAGCAATCTGCCGGATCTGTTCTTTATTGTCGCGGTGCTGCTCAGTGAGTTTTTTCTGGGCCTGGGGCCGGCGCTGATGCTGGTGGGCGCCAGCATGCTCACGCTCGATATGTATTTTGTCGCGCCCTACGGCCGGCTCGGTGTTGTCAGCCGGGGTGACCTGACCGCGCTGCTGAGCCACCTGGCTCTGAACCTGCTGGCCATCGGTCTGATCGAATGGCTAAGACGGGTTCAGTATCAGGCGGTGCTGCTGGCGGAAGTGTCGCGTTCGCGCTACGACATGCTGTTGCGGGTCGACAACGAACGGTTGCTGGCCGAAGACAGCGCGAAGCTGACCAACCGGCTGCTGCGCAATTTCACGGCGCATCTCGACAGCGTGATCTATATCGGCAATGCGGAGATCGGTTACGAGTTTATTGGGGAAGCGATACGGCGCGATGCCGATCTGCCTCTGGCCGATATGCGTGGCGGACATTTTCTGTACATCCTGCACCCCGAGGACGCCGAGGTGCTGGAAGCCGATCTCGAGCAACATGGCGAGCGCGACCTGCACGAACGCCTGTCCCGTCGTTTGCGCGTGCGCCGCAAGAACGGCAGCTATCTACGCTACGACTGTGAGCTGGAATACTTCAAGGCACACAGCGGCGTGTTTGTGGTGTTACGCAAGCTCGATGGCGCGGTGCAACCCGCGCCACAGTCGGGCCCGGTGCTGGCGGGTGCCGCGGCTTAAGACGCCACTTGGCGGGCTGCTGCGATTAACGTACGACGACGCACGACGACGCGCGACGACGCACGAAACCCGTTAAACGCGCCCGCGCCAGGGTGTCAAACGTCGCTCAAGCATGCGCATCAAGCCATCAAAAGCGTAGGCCAGCGCCCCGATGATGATGATGCCCATCACCACAATATCGGTGCGTAAAAAATTGGACGCATTCAACACCATCTGCCCGAGGCCGCTTGAGGCTGCGACCATTTCCGCTGCCACCAGTGTGGTCCAGCCGAAGCCGACTGCAATTCGCATCCCGGTCAGGATCTCCGGCAACGCGGCGGGAAAAACCACCAGTCGTATCACCTGCCAGCGGCTGGCGCCCAGGGCATAGGCCGCGTTGACCTGCTCCAGCGCCACGCCGCGCGCGCCCGCCTTGGCGGCCATCGCCAGCGGGGCGAAGCAGGCGAGATAGATCAACAACACCTTGGCGCTTTCGCCTATCCCGAACCAGATCACGATCAAAGGCAAGTACGCCAACGGTGGCAGCGGCCGATAGAACTCGATCAAGGGGTCGGCCACACCGCGTGCGATGCGCGAAGTGCCCATCGCCAAGCCGACCGGGACCGCAGTCAAGACCGCGAGTAAGAAAGCGCCCAGCACACGCGCAACGCTGATCAGCACGTGTTCGGGCAGGGCGATGTCGCCTTGGGTGTGGCCGCGCATGGCATCGCCAAAGGCGTGCAACACCGCTTCCGGGGTGGGTAGGAACAAGGGCTTGACCCAGCCCAGGTGGGTAGCCAGCCACCACAGCACCAGCAACGCGCCGAGAGTCAGTATGCTGATGGCACGGCTATCCCCGCTTCCGGGCAGGCGGTATGGTCTGAGTGGCGCGGCGCGCTGCCCGGCGGCCGGTTTGGACGGGGTGAGGGTCGTTGGCGGCGCGCTCATTGCAATCCGCCCGCCGCACTGTGGCGCACCAGATCCAACATCCGCTCGCGCATCGCGATGAAATCGGGCGCAGCTTTGATGGCGCGGGCATTACCTTGTGCGGCAAAGCGGCGCGAGAACGGTACATCGAATTCGTGTATTACCCGGCCCGGACCCGGCGCCATGATCAGCAGGCGGGTCGACAGGAACAAGGCTTCTTCGACATCGTGGGTGATAAAAACAAAGATCCGGGTGCTGTCGCGCCACAGTTCCAGCAGTGTGATTTGCAATGCTTCGCGGGTGAAGGCATCGAGCGCCCCCAACGGTTCGTCCAGCAGCATCACGGCGGGCGCGGTAGCGAGCGCGCGGGCCAGACCGACCCGCTGCTGCATGCCGCCAGACAGCTCATAGACGGGGCGGTGCGCGGCCTGGGTCAAACCCACTTGATGCAGGCATTCGAGCGCGATCTGGCGCCGCGCATCGCGTGGCACATGTTGCAGACGCAGACCGAATTCGACATTGCCGAGCACGTCCAGCCAGGGCATCAGCGCGTGACGCTGGAATACCACGCCGCGCTCGCGGCCGGGACCCTGCACCAAGTTGCCGTCGAGCCGGATGGCGCCGCGGGTGGGTGCGAGGAAACCGGCCACGGTGTTGAGTAGCGTGGTCTTGCCGCAGCCCGACGCGCCCAGCACCACCACGAACTCGCCGGGTACCACCTTCAGGCTGATGTCCTGCAAGGCGAGCGTGGCCGGGCCATGGCGCGGTTGATATTCGACCGTGACCTGCTCGATTTCAAGCACGTGGTGCCTCCGGGTAAAGCGCCGATCCGCGCGTCACAGTCGGACCGGCGCAAGGCTTCATTGTGCCAGAGCGGCTTTCGCGAAGGCGGGATTGACGCCGATCGAATAGTCCGGCAAGACAGTCTGGATGGTGTTCTGTTCGCGCAGGAACTTCGCGGTGGCATCCAGCGACTTACCGACGCCGCCCGTGGCACCGCCGCCCAACCAGGTCGGCGAGAGCTGTTGTTGCAGCGTCGGGAAACCATACAGTGCGAGTGACTCGGCCACTTCTTCCGGCTTGGCGCCCGACACGCTGGCGACCGCCAGGCCTTTTTCGGTGCTGCCGGTCCAGTCGCCCGGATGGCGACGGTAATCGTCATCATACTGCGCCAGAATCTTGACGAAAGCAGTGACGAAGGCGCTGTTTTGCTTGGCCCAATCGGAATTGGCAACAAACGCGTCAAAGGTAGCCAGGCCGGTGCGCGCTGCGATCTGACCCGACGAGATCAGCACCGTGCCATCCTGTTTGATCGAATTCAACACCGGATTCCAGATAAACGCGGCATCGATGTCGCCGCGCTGCCAGGCAGCCGAAATTTCGGCCGGGCGCAGATTGACCACTTTCACGTCGCCGGGTTTCAAGCCAGCCAGTTGCAGCGCCAGCAAAGTATCGAAATGGCTGGTGGAGACGAAGGGCACGGCAATTGTCTTGCCCTTGAGTTGTTGCAGCGTGCTGATGCCGGAAGCCTTGCGCACCACTAGCGCTTCGGCATCATTGATATTGTCGAGGACCCAGAAGACCTGGATCGGCAGACCTTGGCTTAGGCCTGCCGCGACAGGGCTGGAACCGGCTTCGCCGAGTTGGACCGCGCCCGAGGCCATGGCGCGGATCACATCGCCGCCGCCACCAAATTGACGATAGGTGACTTTGTAGCCGGTTGCCTTGGCCAGTGCATCGATCTTCTGCGCGTAGCGCCACGGCACCACCATATCCTGATAAGCGACCACCACCTCTTTATCCGCAGCCAGTGCGGACAGCGACAACAGTGCTAACAAGCTTGCGCACGCGTGTTTCCAATTCAAGGCCATCTGAGGTTCCTCATTGTTTGTGTTGGCGTAGGCAGGTTCCCTATGCGCCCGGTCGGGTGCTGCGGGCATGGAGGGTTATGGCGCGACCGCCATCGTCGCGCCGCACCGTATCCAGCGCGTGCTGGCGCAATGGTAGGGCGAGCGACCTCATGATGTCATGCAAATCGGGCGTGCGGCGCGTGGGAAAATAGAAGATATCGGCATGACCTTATCAGTCTGCGCGAATACATTAACGCGCTCCCGGTATATACCGGGAGGCCAGGTGCGGTGGTGTGGGCCGTGCTGACGGCGGTTTCCTGAATACGGCAGGTGTGGCGACCCGCCAGGTGTCGGGGGGGTGTCAGAAGTTGTACTGCAGATACACTTCGCTGAAGTTGGCGCCCGGGTTGGGTGTCTTGATATCGGCGTTGGATACGTGCTGAAAGCGTATGCCCGTCAGATATTGCTGGCGCCGGCCGAACTGCAGTCCCAGACCGACAGTTTCGGCAAACTGGAACGCGGTCGACAGGGTATAGGTATCTGCGATACTCGGGTGTGTCAGCAGCCGAACGCCCGCGCCTGCCTCGACGTACGGTCGTATCGCACCGCTGTCCTTGATGAAGCGCAGCATGGGGCTGGCGCCAAATTCATAGAGGTGGTGGTTGAGATTGCCTTCGGGTGTTTCCCAGTAAGCGAAATGCGCTTCGCCCACGACAGTGAAGTGCCAACTGCCGGTGTCCCACCAACTGAGGTTGGGGTCCCAAACCAGGCCAAGATCGGCTTTGTGCAGCCGGTGGTCTGCGACGCCGCCGGCCAGTTGCAGGCCGAAGGTGTCACCGAATGCGCTACCGCTTTGCAATGCGACAGCAAGCCACAACGCAGCGGCGCAGGCCATGCGCGTACGCGTTAGAGTGACATGCCTTTTTTTGCTCATCGAACCTCCAACAAGCACTGTTGTACGAGAATTCGTGCCACCACAATCGTGAGCGGCAGCTTTAACCTGGATGCGACTTTATCTTAAATTTAATTTCCGCTCATCGCCAAAAGACGCAAATCTATGGTGCGTTTTTTGCAAATATCGATAGTTCCATCCCTGATCTGAAGCTTAATTTCGTGGCACTGCGTGTCACTGCGGCCGGTCATAAAAAAACGCCGGACGGGCCGGCGTTTTTTGCTTAGCTTGGTGCCGGCCAGGTTCGCGCGGCGCCGAGGACTCCCAGCAACGGGGAGTGGGTTTAGATCAGCTCGGTGTTGCCGGCGGCGGCGGGTGTGGTCCGACCCAGCATGGCGCCCAGCCGGCTGCGATCGAGCTCGCGCTCCCAGGCCGAGATCACCAGGCAGGCGACACCGTTACCGACAATATTGGTGAGGGCGCGGCATTCGCTCATAAAACGGTCGATACCCAGGATCAACACCATGCCCGTGACCGGCAGCGACGGCACGACGGCCAGGGTGGCAGCCAGCGTGATAAAACCCGAACCGGTGACGCCGCTGGCCCCTTTCGAGGTCAGCATGGCGACCGCCAGGATGGTGGCTTCCTGGCCCCAGCTCAGATCGATGTTCAGGGCCTGGGCGATAAAGATCACGGCCATCGTCATGTAGATGTTGGTGCCGTCCAGGTTGAAGGAATAGCCGGTAGGTATCACCAGTCCGACCACCGAGCGCGAGCAGCCCAGCTTTTCCATTTTCTCCATCAGTTGCGGCAAGGCTGCTTCCGAGGAACTGGTGCCCAGCACGATCGCCAGTTCTTCCTTGATGTACGAGACAAAGCGCAGAATGCTGAAGCCCGTGATACGACCGACGATGCCCAGCACCACCAGGACGAAGATAATCGACGTCAGATAGAAACAGCCGATCAGCTTAAGCAGTGGCAGCAGGGCCACGATGCCGTATTTACCGATGGTGAAGGCCATTGCGCCAAATGCGCCGAGCGGTGCGACACGCGTGACGATATGCACCATGCGGAAAAAGATGCGCGAGATCTCGCCGATGAAGTCGCTGACCAGGCGGCCTTTCTCGCCTATCATCGACAGAGCGGAGCCAAACAGCAAAGCCGCAAACAGAATCTGCAGGATGTCACCCTTGGCGAATGCATCCACCATCGTGTCGGGCACGATGTGCAGCAGGAAGTCGGTGGCACTCTGGCTTTTCGCCTGAGTAGCGTAGGACGCGATGCTCTTGGCATCCAGCGTGGCCGGATCGATATTGAAGCCCGAGCCCGGATGCAGCAGATGGGCGGCGAGCAAGCCGATCACCAGGGCGAACGACGACACCAATTCAAAGTACAGCAAGGCCTTGCCGCCGACCCGCCCGACTTTCTTCAGATCCTGCATGCCGGCAATACCGGTCACCACAGTGCAGAAAATGATAGGACCGATCAGCATTTTGATCAGCTTGATAAAACCGTCTCCCAGGGGCTTCATCTCGATCGCAAGCGTCGGATGGAAGTGGCCCAGCACGATGCCGAGCAGGACCGCAAACAGAACCTGAACGTACAGCACGCGATAGAGCGGTTTTTTCTTGGGGGTCAGGCGTGGATGTAGCTCGGACATGGCCGGTCTCCGTTGTCATTAAGTTTTGTGGGCGAAGAAAGGCAAGCACCGTGCCAGTGCGAGACGGCGAGTAAGGCCATGATTTGAAGCGGGTATTTGAAACGGTGTGGGCGAGATTGGCCGGAAATCCAGCCAGTGCCGGCTGTGGATGGCTGGAAAAGGTGTCAAGCGCAGCCGGCCGGGCCCTGGGCGGTCGGCCTGTTCGCTGACCAGACCGGACAAGCAGCGCGGCCCCCGCTGGGTGTCATTGCGTGCCCAGGTAGCGCACAACCTATTTGAATGCTTCGCTGCTGATACCCAGGCGGCGCATCTTGTCGTAGAGGGTTTTCTTAGGGAGCCCGAGCTGCTCGGCCGCCAGTGCTGCGCGTCCGGCACTGGCGCGCAGGGCTTCCTCGATCAACTGGCGCTCGAAGCGGTTCATCTGGGTTTCGAGCGTGGGCGTGCCGTTACTCTGGCCCGCATCGGCATGGTCGGCGCTGTGCAGCATGCCCAGGGTAAAACGCTCCGCGACATTGCGCAATTCGCGCACATTGCCGGGCCAGGGGCGCGCCATCAGTTCGCCCAGTTGCGCCGCCGACAGCGTGGGCACAGGGCGGTTGTAGGCGGCTGCGGCATGCAACACGAAATGCTCGAATAGTTCGGGAATGTCATCGCGCCGGTCGCGCAGCGGCGGCACGGGCAACACGATGACGCCCAGACGGTAGTAGAGGTCGTCTCGAAACTGCTTTTGCTCGGATAGCGCCAGCAAATCGACTTTGGTGCCGGCCACGATGCGGCAATCCATGGGCAGCAATTGATTGGAGCCCACCCGTTCGAATTGTTTTTCCTGCAGGACGCGCAACAATTTCACCTGCAGCGCCATTGGCATGGTTTCGATTTCGTCGAGAAACAGCGTGCCGCCCTGCGCATACTCGATCTTGCCGATACGTCGCTTGACCGCGCCGGTGAAGGACCCGGCCTCATGGCCGAAGACTTCGCTTTCGAACAGCAACTCGGGGATACCGGCGCAGTTGAGCGCGGCAAACTGCCCGGCCGAGCGCCGCCCGTATTCATGCAGCGAGCGCGCCACCAACTCCTTGCCGGTGCCGGTCTCGCCCAGGACCAGGACATTGGCGTCGGCATCGGCCAGATCCAGGATCGCTTGCCGTAGTCGCTTGATGGCGGGCGAATGCCCCAGGATTTTCGCTTCGATATGATCGCGATGCGCCAGTGCCCGCCGCGCGGCTGCGAGTTCCCGCGTCAAGTGGCGCTTTTCCAGCGCGCGTCGTGCCACCTCGACCAGATGCTCGGATGAAAACGGCTTTTCGATAAAGTCGTAGGCGCCGCGGCGCATGGCATCGACTGCCATGGCGATATCCCCATGCCCCGTGACAAGGATCACCGGTAAGCCCGGGTCCAGCGCCAGTGCTTTCTCCAGCAGCGTGACGCCGTCCATGCCGGGCAGCCGGATATCGCTGACCACGATGCCGGCAAAACCCGGTTCGAGCTGGCGCAGCGCGTCTTCGGCGGACTCGAAGGCCTGCACCTCAAGACCGCCGAGCTGAAACGCCTGCACACCGCCCAGGCGCACCGCGGCATCGTCCTCGACGAACAGAATTTTCAATTTATCGTGCATGGTTATGATGCTTCATTCACCGGCTCCATGGCTGGTTGCAAGCCAATCACAAATTCGGCTCCGCCTTCGGGCGGATCGAGTGCCTGCAGCGTGCCGCCGAATTCTTGCACGATGCTGAGTGAGATGGTCAAACCCAGCCCCAGTCCTTCGCCGGCTTCCTTGGTGGTGAAGAACGGCTCGAACAAATGCGCGCGCGTCTGCGGCGACAGTCCGCTGCCGCTATCGCGCACGCGCAGTGCGACCTGGGCGGCGTCGACTTCGACGGTGATGGTCAAGACGCGCTGGGGGCTATCGCGCATGGCGTCGATCGCGTTGCCGATCAGATTGACCAGTACCTGTTCCAGCCGGTTTGGCTCGGCAATCGCATACACGGGGCCATCCGGCTCGGCGCGTATCAATTGTATGCGGGCACGACTCAAGCGCGCTTCCAGCAGGAATACGGCGTTGGAAATCGCCGTGCCGACCGCCACCTGCTCAAGCAGGCTGGGGGATTTGCGCGCAAAGCGCTTGAGTTGGCGCGTGATTTTCCCCATGCGCTCGGTCAGATCACAGATCACCTGCAGATTCTCCTGGGCCTGCTCGGCCTGACCGCGCTGCATGTAGACCAGCGCATTATCGGAGAGCGTGCGCAGCGCTGCCAGGGGCTGATTGAGTTCGTGCGTGATGCTGGCCGACATTTGCCCCAGGGCCGCCATTTTGCCGGCCTGTACCAATTCCTGCAGCGTCGATTTCAGTACCGCTTCGGCATGCCGGCGCTCGGTGACCTCGGCCCTGAGCGTCTTGTTGGCGCGGTTCAAGGCCTCGGTGCGGCGTGCCACCTTGCGTTCGAGTTCGTCATTCAGCCGGCGCAAGCGCTCCTTGGTGGCCAGTTCCTGCACGATGATGCGGCGTCGCTGCATCAGGTACAGGCTCAGCACGGTCACCAAAGCCATGCCCAAGCCCACGCCCAGCGCGGCATTGACGGCCGCGACCTGGGCCGAGCGGATATCCGACAAGGTCATCAGATGCCAGCCGGTGCCCGGCACAGGCCGGTCCAGCAAGAGAAATTTCGAGTCCATCAAACGTTGCCGCAACGGGCTTGTCGCGGGCGTCGCGCCAAACGTGACGATGGCGGCATCGTCACTGACTGCGCGCCGCTTGATCAGCCCGATTTGCTGCAGCGCGCCTGGCGCATCGTATTGATGGGTCGCCGCAATCGAGGCCTGTACCTCGCTCGATAGCGGATGCAAGGATTTGAATTTCCAGTTCTCGTCGGTCGACAGAAAAATCACGCCATGCGCATCCGTGACCCAGGTCGAATCCGACGCGCGGCGCCAGACCTGTTCGATCTGCTCCAGCGTGATCTTGACGGTGGCGATGCCGACCACGCGCGTGCCGGCGTAGATGCGTTCGGCATAAAAATAGCCGGCTTCCTTGCTGGTGGTGCCCAGGCCGTAGAAGACCCCGGTGCCTTGCGCCATCGCATCCTGGAAATACGGTCGGTAGGCGAAGTTCTCACCGACAAAGCTGCGCGCTTGATCCCAATTGCTGGCCGCCAGGGTATTGCCCTGCAGATCCATCACGTAGAGCGCGTTGGAGTGCGCATCACGGTTGACCGCGCTCAAGTACTGATTCACCTGTGCGATCAAGGCGGCGTCATGCGGATGTTGCAGCAGGCGCACCAGATCGGGATTGAGATTCAACAGGGAAGGCAGATCGCGATAGCGCGCCAGTTCGCTGGTCAGCGTGTTGGCGTCGATATCGGCGCGATGCACGGCGCTTTCGCGCATGGTTTCGATGCCGCTGCGCTCGGTGTAGTGATAGGCGCTCCAGACTGCGACTGGCAGCAACACGATCACCCAGAGATAGCGCAGCCAGCGCTGCACCTTGCGTTGCATCATCGGGCGCCTCAGAGTGGGCTGAGCAGGGCGTGCCAGCAAACGGAATGAAGCATGGGGGGCATGGGTTGTCGACCGATCGGGATGAAAGAAGGGCAGGGCTGTGCCCGTATGCGCCCGGGTCACTGGCTGCGTATTCTAATCCAATCTTGGCGGATCTCCGGGCGCTTGTAGTCTTCGTCCTGATGAGATGAAGCCACATGCAAAGAATAGAGAAGTTTCGTTTTGCTTAACATTTATGTTATCTCGTATCAATGGTAAAGGGGGCGGGTGATTTTTACTTTCGTGCTGAATAAACTCTATCGACGTTCTCGTGTGGTTTAGATCTTATCGGACGGAATGTAATCGAGTCGGCAAAGAAAAATATGCCATAGAAATTTACTCACCTGAAAGCGCGCTCAAGTCGGCTCGCCTGAGTCGCATGATTAATGTCTATAGGTTAAGTATGTCATTCTCCGCCATGTTTAGGATTTGATGAATATGCTTGAATTTTTTGAAGAAAACAGTCAGGTAGGTTCTATACAACTCAAAGCGACTAGGCTGACGATCGCAGGATGGACAGGGCGGAACCCAGTACACGTAAAACGCCATATTGATGAACTTGTAGCAATCGGTGTCGCACCTCCAGCCCAGATTCCATTGCTTTACCGCGTCTCCAGTAGCTTGCTTATTTCCGAGCCCGTTATTGAGACAATCGGTGACAACTCAAGTGGAGAGGTTGAGTTTTGTCTTTTCAAAATCGATAGACAACTCTACGTCACGGTCGGGTCAGATCAAACCGATCGGGTACTAGAAAGACATGATATTGCGCTGTCGAAGCAGGTTTGCCCTAAGCCCGTGAGCCGCCATTGTTGGCGTTTCGACGAAGTCGCTGCACATTGGGATCAATTGAAGCTCAGAAGCTTTGTCACCAGGGACGGCGAGGAGCGTTTGTACCAGGAGGGGACGGCTTCCGAGCTACTTCATCCACAAGAACTATTCACGAAGTTCTATAAGTCGTTCGACGATGGTCACGTGCTCTTCGGCGGAACTGTTCCCGTCATTGGTGGCGTAAGCCCAGCCGATCATTTTCGGGCGGAACTACATGATCCGGTGCTCGGCAGAACCCTTGAATGTGCATATCAAATTAAGACGCTTTGATGGACAAGACACTTCCGTTACACGGAATTTTTCGCGTCACCCGATGCCGAGGTTCATGGGGCTTCTATGATCAATGTGATTCACTCAGGCGTCGCTGTTTCCGGATCGACGGATGTGCGCTGGGATGTCCTTTGCAGGACGTTTGGCATGGTGACGTTGTCCCGGGCGCGCTTAAGTCTGTACGAAATTCGACCCTTTCAAATGGATGGAAATATGCTCAAGCAACATCTTGAATTTACAGCTATTAATGTCGATGACGGTTGGTCGATCCCAGCCGGTTACCCCGCGGGGATCGAAGAAAAAATTCTTTGCGGATCATTGGACTCGCTTCGCCGGACAGGATGCCGGACCCGTCTTCTGCGTTTCCATCCGGGCGTCTACACCATTAAGCCATTTGTACACGATTACTGGGAGGAAGTTTATCTCCTGCAAGGAGATTTGATCGTCGGTAACGATGCTCATGGCATTGGGGGAGATCGATTTTGTCCACACACTTACGCTTGCCGTCCGCCAGGCGCGTTTCATGGGCCATTCAAATCAGATAACGGTTGCCTGCTGCTTGAAATCCATTATTACGCGTATGAGCTTGCGATAAGCGAATGACACCGCGCTCACTGGGGGGGCTGTCTTTCGGAGTGGCAGGTTTTGCTACGTGCAACAGCCGCGACTCTCCTAGAAGTCCGGATGTTGGTGCAGCGTCGGCAGATGGTCGAAAGATTTGAATTGGATGAGCGAGAGCTTACGATGCTTCGGCTTGTACTCGCGAG
>Ga0116226_10001958_pt1 | contig 17838 bp, 15 predicted proteins | sample S1TSphfallax_FD_89692 | JGI IMG/M metagenome (GOLD analysis project Ga0116226, IMG submission 89692) | Host-associated microbial communities from peat moss isolated from Minnesota, USA - S1T2_Fa - Sphagnum fallax MG | ecosystem: Host-associated > Plants > Peat moss > Unclassified | place: USA... | reverse complement strand
GAGCGATTTCGACTGCACGGTGCGCTTCGTTGTCGTCGTGAATACGGCCCAGGGCCTTCAAATGACGTGCGTTGAAGCTCTGTATGCCGATTGACAAACGGTTGATGCCGCTGGCGCGATAGGCTTTGAATTTCTCTGCCTCGAAGGTGCCGGGATTGGCTTCCATCGTGATCTCTGCCCTGCCATCCAACGGCAACAATGTGCGCAGGTCGGATAACAAGCGATCCAACCCTGCCGCAGACAACAGGCTGGGGGTACCGCCACCGATGAAGACCGTGTAAATCGTGCGTCCCCAAATCAGCGGCAACGCGTTTTCCAGATCGGTGCGCAACGCGTTCAGGTATTCCTCTTCGGGGAAACCGTCGTTAGCCTCGTGCGAATTGAAATCGCAATAAGGGCATTTTTTGACGCACCAGGGAATATGCACGTAGAGCGACAACGGCGGTAACGCAGTCAGCGTCAATGTGCCAGGCTTGAGGAATGCATTCGCCGCTTCGGCAGCGGAGGATGGAGAGCGTGCGGCCCCAGCAATTTGGCTGGCCGGTTTAATTGGAATCATACTGCCTTACTGCTTTAATTTTTCTATCAAGACGCGTAATGCCTGACCGCGATGCGAGAGACGATTCTTTTCTTCCGCCGATAATTCAGCAGCGGTCTTGCCGAGTTCCGGCAACCAGAAATACGGATCATAACCGAACCCACCTTCCCCACGTCGCTCAGCGACGATCTCGCCATTCCAGCGTCCTTCGGCGATGATGGGTTGCGGATCGTTTGCATGACGCACGAATACCAGCACGCAATAGTAATACGCCGATTTGTCCACCTGGGAGGACAGATCGGTGATCAGCTTTTCGTTGTTGCGTTGATCCGATTTCGGCTCACCAGCATAACGCGCCGACCAGACTCCCGGCGCACCACCCAATGCATTGGCACAGATACCGGAATCATCAGCCATTGCCGGCCAGCCCGTCAGCGTCGCTGCGTGGCGTGCCTTGGCGAGTGCATTCTCGACGAAGGTAGCATGTGGCTCCTCCGCTTCAGGGACATTGAACTCCGACTGCGGCTTCACATTAAAGCCGAGCGGTGCGAGCAATTGTCCAAATTCTTTCAACTTGCCAGCGTTATTGGACGCCAGGACGAGGGTACGAGCCATGATGGATTTTCCTTCCAGAGACTTGCGCGAAGGTGTATGTTGCAATCTATTCAGAAGCGATAGCATGAGGCAATACACCTCATGCCTTTGAATCTGTTTATGATCTTACTGCGCGCCCCTGATTTGCCGCCAAACAGTGCTCAAAATCCTCATGTACTTCAGTACACTCCGGTTTTTCCGCACTGTTTGCCAACAACTGAGGGCTGCTCGCTACAGATCATAAACAGGTTCTTAGAGGAATTTTAAAACAAAACCGGAAAAGACGAATTGCCGAGCTCAGGCCAAACCCAGGCTCTGCTTTTGCAATGCGATCAATTGGGTAATACCTGCCTGCGCCAGATCAAGCAAACGATTCATCGTCGCACGATCAAACGCGCTGCCTTCAGCCGTCCCCTGCACTTCAACGAAATGTCCGGCATCGGTCATGACGACGTTCATGTCGGTATCGCATTCGGAATCCTCCGGGTAATCGAGATCGAGCACAGGTATGCCTTGGAATACACCAACTGAAATCGCGGCGACGAAGTGTTTCACCGGAATAGCCGCAATCGCACCTTGCGCATGCAGCTTGGAGAAAGCGTCGTACGCTGCGACCATGGCACCAGTGATCGATGCCGTGCGTGTGCCACCGTCGGCTTGGATGACGTCGCAATCAAGATGCAAGGTACGCTCGCCAAATGCGCTCAAGTCGAATGCTGCACGCAAGGAACGACCAATCAGGCGCTGGATTTCCTGTGTGCGGCCCGACTGCTTGCCCTTGGCGGCTTCGCGATCCATACGGCTGTGCGTGGAGCGTGGCAGCATGCCATATTCGGCGGTCATCCAGCCCTGCCCTTTACCTTTCAAGAAGCCCGGCACTTTATCTTCGATGCTGGCGGTGCAGATGACGCGTGTATCGCCGCATTCGATCAACACGGAACCTTCAGCATGACGGGTGTAATTGCGAGTGATGTGGATAGGGCGCAAGACATCAACAGCACGGCCACTGGGGCGGAGTTCTGACATAAATTGGATAAACCTTAATGTTTGGAAGTAATGCGCGAAGACTTTTCTATCGCGCCACGAATTTCGTCGATGGCTCGTTCGATCTCGTTTTCATTGAATGCGTCAGCATTCTCCAGATCCGCACGTGGGGCCTGGATGGTTGTTGTCACGCTGCCGATTGGCAGGGTATGCGTGGTGATGGTGCTGTTTCCTTGGCGTACGTCGTCGGCGCTTTCCCACATCATCGCTAGTGCTGTGACGTTGTCGCTCATCTTGCCTGCGATGCCAGTGGCTGTGCTGATCAATTCAGGAATCGCACGCACGATGGTGTTGCTGTGCAGGCGCTGCGCCAACACGTGATCCGGCAACACCGACCACAAACCATCCGAACACAACAACATCACGTCGCCTGCCTGCAAACTGGCGCGGCGCGAGATTTCGACGATAGGCATGTTCGGCGCACCAAGGCAGTTGAACAGCTTGTTGCGATCAGGGTGCGTTTCGCGTTCAGACGGATCAACCTTGCCTTGCGCAATCAGCGTTTCGATGCGCGAGTGGTCACGCGTGCGAGCGAGAATCTGCCCTTGCCGCATCCAATAAAGCCGCGAATCGCCACAATGTGCCCACAGCGCTGTGTTGTGCTGGATCAGGCAACCGACGATGGTCGTGCGCGGCGTTTCCGGCAGATTGTTGATCGCGCGATAGCGATGGATTTCGCGGTGCGCAGCGAAGAAGCTATCCTCCAGGAAGCGTTCCGGCTTCTTCACATAAGGATTGGCGCTTTGCTGGAACAGCGAACCGATGGTTTGCAAGGCAATGGTCGCTGCCATCTCGCCCTGGATATGCCCACCCATGCCATCGGCCAGCAACAGCAACAGTGCATCGCGGGTGAAGCTATATCCCATGCGATCCTGATTATTCTTGCGGCCACCGACCTGGCTCTCTTGATAGACTGAAAATCGCATGAGTATGTAATGGGTTACGATTGAATTATCGAACACGGCAACCAGAATTCAGTATGCCGTGCGAATGAACTCAATCAAGCAACGATAACAAATCCAAATTAAATTGGTGGCGGAAGTAAGCTGTCACCGCCATCAAATATGTGCCAGACAATTAATGGGAGTTTTCCTGTATGGTCGTCGTCGCATGGTGCATACGACGGCTGATGCCACTGAAAAATCCACGCAACTTGCGCGACATGCTGTCCATGACATCGCCCGACTCTTCAATCTGCTGCGCCGGTTCGCGCAGGGCTTTTTGCAGCGCGAACACACTTTGCGGACGCTCCAGCGGATCGATCATCAAGCTCCAGCGGATCACCTGGATCAACTCGGTCGAATAAATGCCTTCGAGCTTGCGGAAGTGGCCGTCCATCTTGTCGTTCATCTTGCGCTGATCGGCTGCCTGCGGCGGTGCGCCGACCATGCAGGCGAACATCGATGCACCGATGCTATAGATATCTGTCCATGGGCCGAGATTACCGTTCTTGACGTACAACTCTGGCGGGGCAAAACCCGGCGTGTACATCGGGTAGAGCTTCGGCAAATCGGTCTTCAGTGTCTGGCGTGCTGCGCCAAAGTCGAGCAAAATCGGCGTGCCATCGACACGCAGATAGATATTGGCTGGTTTCAGGTCGAGGTGCAGCAGCTTGTTGGTATGCACTTCGCGCAAGCCATTCATCACGTGCGAGAACATCTTGCGGATGAAGCGCTCTGACACCAGCGGACGCTCGCCCTTGTCGCGACGGCGCAGGATGTGATCTTGCAACGAGCGACCGGATTCGTACGCCATCACCATATAGACGGTTTCGTTGGCGCGGAAGAAGTTGACCACGCTCACCACGTTTGGATGGGCGATACGCGCCAAGGCACGGCCTTCTTCAAAGAAGCATTTCAAGCCGATGCGGAAGGTTGGCAGGTTTTCTGGCGAGATCGACGGTGTCAATTCGCCCGGCTGACGCAGTGCGAGTGAGCTTGGCAGATATTCCTTGATGGCGACAGCATTGCCATCTTCGTCATACGCCAGATAAACGATGCTGAATCCACCAGATGCAATTTTCTTGACAATGCGGTATCCAGCGATTTCCAGCCCGTCTGGCAATGGGGCATTGTTTTGGGCAGCCATGAATACAATTCCTTTTCAAACTTGGAAACATCATCCCGTACGATTACTGCATTTCCATACACGCATTTACATGCATTATCGTACTTTCTTGAGAAGCCATGCTTCCAAAAGCCGATTGACGGATTACAATCGCACCAAATTCGATGCATACGCAATTTTTGTCAGTTTTATTCGGCATCGACGTATCGAACAAGCGACGGCGCATACTTCACAAAGTTACAAAAATTGCACCGTCTTCACATTTCCGGCACATTCTTAAGATTGTGTGGATAATTGACTGATTTGTAAAGAAAAAATCGAGGGCACAATTGACTATCAGCAGCATGACCGGCTATGCGGTTACCACGCGTGAAACCAGCGCAGGAACCCTCACAATCGAGATGAAGAGCGTCAATTCACGCTTTTTAGACCTGCAATTCCGCATCAATGACGACTTGCGCGCGCTGGAACCAGGCTTGCGCGAGGCCATCATGGCGCGTGTTACACGCGGAAAAGTAGAGTGCCGCCTCAGTTTTGGTCGCAAGGTTGGCAGCGGCTCATCGACCACAGTCAACAATGAATTATTGGCGGCACTGGCAACTTTGCAAGCGGAAGTGCACAAACAATTTCCAGAGGCACATGCATTGACGGTGAACGAGTTGCTGCGCTGGCCGGGCGTCGTCGCCGAGGCAGAAATCGGCCAGGAAACCTTGCAAGCCGAGGTTGCCGCCGCGATGACAACCACCTTGGATGCCTTCACCGAAAGCCGCAACCGCGAAGGTGCATCGCTGCAAACGATGCTGGAATCGCGCATCACCGATCTGGAAGCCATCGTTGCACGCATCACACCCCTGATCCCGCAATTGATCGAGCAATTCCAGCAAAAAGCCGTTGTCCGCATGCAGGAAGCGCTGGGCCTTGCAGTTGTGCAGAATACCGGTGCGACCTTGGTATCACGCGATGAAGCACTGGAACGCATTCGCCAGGAAGTGACCTTGTATGGCATCCGTATCGACGTCGCCGAAGAATTGACGCGTTTATCCACACACTTGGGCGAAACCCGACATATCCTGAAGAAAGGCGGACAGGTCGGAAAGCGATTGGACTTCATGATGCAGGAGTTGAATCGCGAAGCCAACACCGTTGGCTCCAAAGCTGCCGTCAAGGAAATTGCGGATGCATCGATGGCAATGAAACTCTTGATCGAGCAAATGCGTGAACAGGTGCAAAATCTGGAATAGCAATCACGCGCTTGTCGGCTTCTGACAACAAAAGCCCAAGTAAAAGCCATCCAACACAATACTTTCGTTAAGGAAATGCAAGTTGCTATGTCAACGGCTTGCATTTCGCAGCGTTTTATAGAAATACTAGACTTAACAGCAATCGTTTTACATTGAGATTTACACATATGCACGACACCCGTCATTCCTCTGGCAGCCTGTTCATGGTGGCAGCCCCTTCCGGTGCCGGCAAATCCACGCTGGTCAATGCGCTATTGGCGCAGGAACCCAGCATCAAGCTGTCTATTTCCTATACGACACGCAAACCGCGTCCTGGCGAGCAGGATGGTCGCGAATATCACTTCACGACGGTTAACGATTTTCTGGAACGCCGCGCAGCTGGCGAATTCCTCGAGTCTGCCGAAGTGCACGGCAATTATTACGGTACGTCACGCGTCTGGATTGCTGAACAGATGAAACTCGACACCGATGTATTGCTGGAAATCGATTGGCAAGGCGCGCAACAGGTGAAGAAGCAATTCCCGAACGCAACTGGCATTTTTATTTTGCCGCCATCGATTGCCGCATTGGAAGAACGCCTGAAAAAGCGCGGACAAGATGAGCCGCACGTCATCACAGCCCGTACACTGGCAGCTGGCGGCGAAATCGCGCACGCGCCCGAGTTTGAATATGTTATTATTAATCAAGAGTTTGCGACAGCATTAGCCGAATTGACATCCATCGTCAGGTCTGCACGTTGCCGGTTTGCGCAACAGGCGGCGCGCAATGCTTCCCTCTTTGCCCAACTGGGCATACACGCCAATTTCAGCTAGAACCGTATTTTTGGAGCACACATGGCCCGTATTACTATTGAAGATTGCTTGAAACAGATCCCTAACCGCTTTCAATTGACACTGTGCGGCACTTACCGTGCACGCCAATTGTTGCAAGGCCATACACCAAAGGTTGAAGCGAAAGACAAGCCAACCGTATTGGCACTGCGCGAAATCGCCTCCGGCAAAGTCGGCATGGAAATGCTGAAAAAAGTACCTAGCTGATTGACTTTACGGTGATGCAGCTGACCCTGATTACGAATGAACCTGACGCCAGCAGAGTCCACCCTATCAGTTGCTCCCCCAAGGCGAGCGGCACCCCGCCGCTCTGCCGTCAAAGTTGCGCTACCAGAAGCTGATCCGCAAGTTGCGACGTATAACAGCGTCGCGACCGTCGCGCATTTAAACGCGACACTGGCTGAATACCTCTCCCCTGCCGACCTGAAGAAGGTCAAGGAAGCTTACCGCTTCTCTGACGAGATGCATCTGGGTCAGATGCGCAAGTCAGGTGAGCCTTATATCTCCCATCCGATAGCTGTCGCTGAGATCTGTGCCGAGTGGAAGCTCGATGCACAAGCGATCATGGCAGCGCTCTTGCACGACGTGATGGAAGACCAGGACGTCAAAAAGGAAGAACTGATCGAGCGTTTCGGCTCACCGGTTGCCTCCCTGGTTGATGGCTTGTCGAAGTTGGAAAAGATCGAATTCCAGAGCCAGATTGAAATGCAGGCGGAAAACTTCCGCAAGATGCTGCTGGCAATGGCGCGTGACGTGCGCGTGATCCTGGTCAAACTGGCCGACCGTCTGCACAATATGCGTACGCTCGACTTCATGTCGGCGGAAAAGAAGCGCCGCATCGCCCGCGAGACGATGGAAGTGTACGTGCCGATTGCGCATCGACTCGGCCTGAACAATACCTATCGCGAATTACAGGACCTGGCGTTCTCGCACCTGTATCCGGTGCGTTACAAGACACTGTCGAAAGCGGTCAAGGCGGCACGTGGTAATCGCCGTGACATGGTCACGAAGATTCTGGAATCGGTCAACAAGACGCTGGCCGATGCTGGCATCAATGCCCAAGTGTTTGGCCGCGAAAAGACGCTGTACGGCATCTATCGCAAGATGCGCAGCAAGCATCTGTCGTTCTCGCAGGTGCTGGATGTCTATGGTTTCCGCATCGTCGTCGATAGCTTTGCTAATTGCTATGTCGCCCTCGGCACCTTGCACGCGCTGTACAAGCCGATGCCAGGCAAGTTCAAGGATTACATCGCCATTCCGAAGTTAAATGGCTATCAGTCCCTGCACACGACCTTGGTAGGTCCGTATGGCACACCAGTCGAATTCCAGGTACGCACGCAGGATATGCACCGCGTTGCCGAATCTGGTGTTGCAGCACACTGGCTATACAAGAACGAAGACGGCAGCATTACCGATATCCAGCAACGCACCCATGCATGGCTGCAATCGCTGCTCGATATCCAGAACCAGACGGGCGACTCTGCCGAATTCCTCGAACACGTCAAAGTTGATCTGTTCCCGGATTCCGTCTATGTCTTCACGCCGAAGTCGAAGATCATTGCCTTGCCACGTGGCGCAACCGCGCTTGATTTCGCATACACGATCCACACCGACATCGGCGACCAGACGATTGCAGCGAAGATCAATCACGAGCAAGCTGCATTGCGCACCGAATTGCGCAATGGCGATATCGTCGAAATCATCACATCGCCAACCTCGCGCCCAAGCCCGAACTGGCTGACTTTTGTGCGCACCGGCAAGGCGCGTTCGGCGATCCGTCATCATCTGCGTACGATCAATCTGGCTGAATCGACCGAACTGGGCAAGCGTTTGTTGGCACAGGCTCTGTCGGCATTGAAGCTGTCCCCTGCACTGCCTGCGGATGTTGTCGATAGATTGATCAACGAATCGAGCGCCAAGTCGCTCGATGAAGTCTATGCCGATATCGGCGTCGGCAAGCGCATGGCGCAACTGGTAGCAAGGCACATTCTCGGTCTGATTGAAGGCGAGCCGCACAAGTATGCGCTGGCCGATATTAGTGTCGAGTCCAAATCCAATAAGTTCGACCCGGTCATCATCTATGGCAGCGAAGGCGTCACCGTGCAATTGGCGCAATGCTGTATGCCGATTCCGGGAGATGAAATCGTTGGCCAGCTGAAACGCGATCAGGGTATCGTGGTGCATGCCCTTGACTGCGAAGTGGCACACCGCCAGCGGAACAAGGAACCGGATCGCTGGATCGATGTCGCGTGGGGTAGCGACTTGAACCGCCGCTTCGATTGTCGCCTCATGCTACTGGTGAAGAATGAACGTGGCGTATTGGCGCGCATCGCTGCGGAAATCGGCGAATCGGATGCCAATATCACCTACGTCGGCATGGAAGACGACAAGGATCAATTACTGACCCAATTGCGCTTCACCGTACAGGTGGAAGACCGCAGACATCTCGCGCGCTTGATACGCAATGTGCGCCGCATACCGGGCGTACAGCGCCTGCTGCGCGAGCGAAACTAATCAGATATTCAGAATTGCAGCGGCAGTCAACGCACGCTGCACGCGTGCGATTACGCCCATCCAATTGCCGGGCTCAGTTTGCCGGAAGATACGCATCTTCGGATACCACGGACTATCGTCGCTATCAGTCAACCAGCGCCAGCAATTGCTGTAACGATCAAGCAACCAGACCGGCTTGCCGACTGCACCAGCCAGATGCAAAACGGAAGTATCGACGCTGATCACCAGATCAAGATTTTGTATCAACGCAGCAGTGTCTTCAAAATCACCAATCTCGGCACTGAAGTCGATGACCCTTGATTCGTTGGCAATCTGTTCGCGTGCAGCATTCGCAATCTGCAAGTTATAAAACTGCACGCCCTGCACATCGAGCAAAGATCGTAGCTGATCAAAGTGCATACTGCGCTGCCGATCCAACGTGTGCGCCCATTCGACATCCTTACGCGCCTCCCCTGCCCATACCAGGCCGACACGCAATGCCGTCTTCGTACCCAAGCGTTGCTGCCAGTGTGCGAGCTTGTCAGCCCGCGCAGCAAGATAAGGAATACCAGCCGGTATGCTGTCGAGTCGCGTACCGAACGCGAGCGGCAGGCTCATCATCGGACATTGATAGTCGAAGGCAGGTAAGTCATCGCCATGCACAAACACCTGCTGCACGCCTTCGCAGCTTGCCAATAGCGATTTCAATGCTGATTGCACCAGCAGATATACATGCGCACCACGTGACGCCACCATACTGGCATAGCGCACGAACTGCAAGGTATCGCCATGACCCTGTTCGGAGTAAAGCAGGATACTTTTACCCTGCAAATCATCTGCACCCAACCACAATTTTTCGCTGCGGGATTTTTCAGCATCATCAAGTCGCCAGCGATATTCGTACTCACGCCAGCCTTGATCGAAGTGCCCCAGTTGCAATAACAGGATCGCGCGATTTAATCGCGCCTCGGCCCGGTCCGGCATGATTGCCAACGCGTGCTCACAATTGATTAAGGCTTCAGGAATACGGCGCAGATCGCGCAACACTGCACCAAGGTTCAAATGCGCTTCGATATAGTCAGGCTGCACTACAAGCGCCCGTTGATATGAAATCAGTGCCTCTTGTGTGCGTTGCGTGCGATGCTGTAAAAATCCCAGGCTGCACAATGCGTCTGCCCGATGCACTTGCAGGGTCAATGCTTGCTGGAAGTATGCTTCAGCCTCGTCATAACGCTCGCATTTCTTCAACAGCGTTCCGAGGTTGATGAGTGCATTCACATAATCCGGCTTGTTGACAAGCGCACATTGATAACAAGCTTGCGCTTCTTCCAGGCGCCCCAATTCCCAGAGTAGATTACCAAGATTGTCGAGGTAATAAGGCTCCTCACGTACCGCAATCGCACGTCGGATCAACACTTCCGCCTGCTCTGGATCGCCAAGTTGATGACGCACGATGCCAAGCATGTGCAAGGCATCAGCATGCTGATCATCTTCGGCCAATACTGCCCGTAATGCCTGCTCCGCCTCAGGCAAACGTCCGACACGCTTAGCGTCAAGCGCCTTTTGATACAGCGCCGTCGGAGGAGGAAGCTTGGTTGCCACCTTCCATTGAAAGTCCTGCACCGCTACTGCCGGATTACGTGCCCCGTAGTTCGGTGGCGAACTTGTCATGTCGATTCCTGCGATGCGAAGTCACTCAGTTCAGACTTGACGCGTTCGACTACACTGGCCCAATCTCCCAACGCAGGTTGGCGGAAAATACGCATGGTTGGATACCACGGCGTATCTTCCCTATCCATCAACCAGCGCCAGCAGGTGTTGAAACGGTTGAGCATCCACACTGGCTTGCCAATCGCACCGACCAGATGACAAACCGAGGTATCGACCGTAATCACCAGATCAAGATTTTCAATCAACGCAGCAGAACCTTGGAAGTCGCCAACCTCGCGCGTGTAATCGATCAACTTTGGATGTCCTTGCATCTGATCGTGTGCGTCGCCGCCGAACTGCAGGCAGTAAAACTCGATACCCTCGACATCCAGCAGTGACCGTACCTGCTCGAAGCGCATGCTGCGCTGACGGTCGATGGCATGGGCAGCAGGCAGATGTTTGCGCGGATCGCCAGCCCAGGTAATGCCGACGCGTGGCTTGGTTTTCGGCCCCAGGCGTTCGCGCCAATACGCCACTTTTTCCTGTGAGGGTGTCAGATAGGGAACCGTCGCCGGGATGGAGTCCATTTGCGTATCGCACGCAAGCGGCAGGCTCATCATCGGGCAGCGATAATCGAAAGGCGGCAGCGCGTCGCCGATCACGAACACACCGGATACACCGGGGCAGCTTGCAACCAGCGATTTCAACAATCGCGGCACAATCAGATAGACCGTTGCACCGCGCTCTGCCAGCAAGGCGGCATAGCGGACAAATTGCAACGTATCACCCAAACCTTGCTCCGAATAGACCAGGATCGCTTTACCGCGCAAATCTTCCTTGCCGTACCAGATTGGTTGGGTAAAGGTGAATTCCGGCTCGTCGTTGGGAACCTTCCAGCGGTATTCAAACTCCTGCCAGCCACGACGCAAATCACCAGTTTGCAGCAACGCGTAGGCATGACTCAAATGCGGAAAAGGATTATCCGGGAACATCTCCAACGTACGTTGGCAATAGGCTTTCGACTCTTCCAGTCTGCCCGTGTCACGCAGGATGAGGTTGACGTTCAAATGTGCAGAAATATCGCTGGGCTTTAATGCAATCGCGCGCTGGAAATAGGTCATCGCTGGTTCCGCCTGATAGAACTCCATCAAGGCGATACCGACGTTGTTGTGGCCCTCTGCACGCGCAGGATCAAGTTCCAGCACGCGTTTGTAATGTACGATGGCTTCCCTGGTGCGATTCGCATCGCGTAAGCGATTGCCAAGATTCAGGTGCGCCTCTACCATGTCAGGCTGAACAACCAATGCTCGCCGCAAACTCTTTTCTGCTTCTGGGAAGCGATTCAAGTCTTCCAGCATCACGCCCAGATTGAAATGCCCGAGGTCCGATTGCGGCTGCAGGATCAACATGCGGCGATAGCAATTCGCTGCATCCTCCAGGCGATCCAGGTCTTTGTACAACCGGCCCAAATTGATCAGGCTATCGAAATCGTCTGGCGCCAATGCCAAAGAGTGCTTGAATGTCAATTCCGACGCCTGCAATTCCGAGCGCTCGTAGAGCATGGTGCCGAGCCAGTGATAAATCTCAGGATGCGCAGGGAAAATGATCAATGCTTGCCGCAGAACCCGTTCCGCCTCGTCATCGCGCTGCAAGTTCTTCAACAACTTGCCCAGATTGAAGCGCACATTGATGCTTTCCGGCTGCAAGGCGAGCGCACGGCGATACGCGGCCTCCGCCTCTGGTAAGCGATCAACTTCCCACAGCAGATTGCCGAGGTTATCAAGGAAGAATGCATCTTCACGCACAGTCAGCGCGCGACGGATCAGCTCTTCCGCTTCCCGGGAACGTCCCTGTCTGTGCAAGGTAATGCCCAGCATGTGCAGTGCATCGGCATGCCGTTGATCCTGTGCCAGCACCGCGCGAAAACCCGCTTCCGCTTCGCTTAACTTACCGGCTCGCCCCGCAGCCACAGCGGCTTGGTACAACGACACCACAGGCGGCGGCTTGGTGGAAACCTTCAGATCGAAATTCTGAACGACGACATTGTTAGGATTGCGCGGACCGTACATATTGCTGTGCAAAGTGGGCGAATTGGAAAACTACGATGATACTCGCCAATTCTGACAAGTTATCATTGTGGCGCAGGATAGCTGACGTCGAGAATTTCCAGCTCATCAATACCGGAAGGTGTTTTCAGACTGATCACATCTCCTACACGCGCCTTGGTCAACGCACGGGCCACAGGCGAAATCCAGCTGATGATGCCGTTGAGTGGATCAAGTTCGTCGATGCCTTGAATCGTCACTGTCTGTTGCACGCCATCCTGATTTTCATAGGTGATCGTTGCACCAAAAAAAATCTGGTCGCTGCCATGATGCACACTCGGATCGACCACTTCAGCCAAATCCATGCGCTTGGTCAGGAAGCGGATACGGCTATCGATTTGCCGCAGGCGACGTTTGCCATAAATGTAATCGCCGTTCTCGGAACGGTCGCCATTCGACGCCGCCCAATGCACAACGGCAACGACTTCCGGGCGCTCTACGTCAATCAGTCGCAACAACTCATCCCTGATGCGCTGGTAGCCCTGCGGCGTCATATAGTTTTTTGTGCCAGGCGGAATCGGCGGCAGGCTTGGGCCGTCATCGTCGTCGCCATCGCTCTCTTTGGTGAATGCTTTGCTCATGCAGCTATTTTAACGCCTCGCAAGCGACTTATGCATTGATGGCGATGCTGTCGCTCCATTCATAGGCGGCAGTTTGCACTTCGTACAAATCGTCACTGGTCAGATTCAACTTTTCCAGTGCTTCAACCAATAGCGGCGCACTCTCCTCTGCACGTTCGGTACATTCGACCAAGCGCAACATGTCACCGAATAGCCCCTCCCGTTCCAGCAATGCAGCGCGCACCTCCACAGCGACCGGCATCTGCTGCAAAATTTCCGCCATCGGCAAGCCAAACAAGGTATCCATCAGGGACATGATGCCGACGGTAAAGGCCAGATCAGAGCGACTGTTCTTGCCGGGCTGAAGTTTCTGCATCAGCAACTCCAGCAGCTTGCCACGCGAAGTCGCCATCAACAGCAAAGGAGAAATCGTGCGGCGTCCTTTGTCCGGCTCCGCATACAGCATGATCTGCAGCCAGCGATACAACTGACGGCGTCCCAGCACATTCAAGGCTTGCTTCAACGACTCGATACGACGTACGACGCCCACCGCAGGTGTATTTACCAGACGCAGCAGCGTCAGCCCCAGTGCGGCGTCGTGCTTGATGCTGCGTTCCAGCTCTATCGTGTCGGCATCAGCGTCGAGCTGCGTCATCATGCGCAAAATGACCATTTGCGACGGTGCAAGCTTCTTGCCAGCCATAATGACCGGCTTGGCGAAGTAATAGCCTTGGAAATAATCGAAGCCGAGCGAACGGCAATAATTGTATTCGTCCAGCGTTTCGACCTTTTCCGCCAGCAGCGTTTTGCCTTCTGCCTTGAAGCGTTTGAACAGATCAGCAACGGTCTCACGCGGCATCCCTGCGATATCGATCTTGATGATGCTGATATACGGCAGCAGTTGCTGAATTGCTGGAGTGAAGGCGACGACGTCATCAAGGGCGAAACGATAACCGCTCATGCGTAACTCCGCCACGCGAGCAATGACGATGGGTGTGATATCGACAGTTTCGAGAATTTCCAGCACCACCTTTTGCGGTGGCAGGAAGCTGACAAAATCGCTCAACAATACGGTCGCATCGATATTCAGGAAACCGAGCGACGCCCCGATTACGTTTTCCATGCCCAGCTCGGTCGCGTGGGCGATCACAGACGCAGTTGCTGACAGATCGTCAGTCACGTCGGCAAGCGTCGCGCTGGCGCGGCGAAACAGCAACTCATACGCAATCAGTGCTTCATCGCGATTGATGATAGGCTGCCGCGCCAGAAAGAAATCTTCGACGCGTGGCAATAAAGTTGCAGGATCAAGACTGTTATCAGAAGGCATGCTCATACTCACGCGTATTGCATGAGTGCATTGTACTGTCTCTTTTGGCGCTCGCTACGACTTTCCCGAGTTTGTCGCACTATTTAACTTTTGGTCGAAGCAAACGCCACAAGCATTATCAAATTAACACAAATATCGAGCGTAAAGCGTTGTTTAAGTGCGCCGCACGTGAGGTGTCGATACTGTCGTCTCACCAGTTTCCAAGGTAAAGGCAGCTTCGCTATCTTCACCCAATGCCTCCACCAGCCACGGCATCATCTCGCGCAAGGTTTTCTCCAAAGTCCATGGCGGATTCAGCACGAACATGCCGGAAGAACGCAGCCCGAAACCATCCGGCGCCGGGCCGCTGATCGATAGCGTCACATTGAGCCAGCCATTGCTCTTGATACGCTTGAGTTGGTCCGGCAACTGGCGCGATTCCATACGCTGCAAGATCGGATACCAGACAGCATAAGTGCCGGTGGAGAAACGCTCGATTGCATCCTTGATGGTGTCCTTGACACGTTTGTAGTCGGCCTTATCCTCGTATGGTGGATCAATCAGGACCAAGCCACGACGCGATGGTGGCGGCAACAAGGCTTTCAAGCCAACGAAGCCATCGCCTTGCTGGATCATTACGCGCTTGCCGCGTGCAGATGAGCGCTGCCCTTGTGCAGCAGCATGCGCATCAAGCTTGCGGAAATTGTCAGCAAGGATTTTTCCTTCGCTCGGGTGCATCTCGAATAAGCGCAAGCGATCCGCTTCCCGCATCACCTTCTCAGCGCAGAACGGCGAACCGGGGTAATAGCGCATCTTGCCGCTTGGATTCATGTCCTTGATCAGTTGCACATATTCGGCAATAGGAGCAGGCAAATCCTTGCGATCCCACAACTTGCTGATACCGGTTTCATATTCGGCATTCTTGCGGGCAAAGGCTTCATCAAGTGTGTAGACGCCTGCCCCGGCATGCGTATCGATGACCATGTAAGGCGTGTCTTTTTGATTCAGGTATTCCAGCAACTGAATCAAGACCACGTGTTTCAAGACATCGGCATGGTTGCCTGCATGGAAGGCGTGGCGGTAACTGAACATAGGATTGCCTAACTTGACAAGAGGTGGCGCAACGCGCAATGCATCATTCTAACAATTCCGCCGCAACACTGGCGCCATTTCGCCGGCGAAGGCCATTTTATGGAGATTGATCGTTCACATACGATATGAGAGCATAGGCCCGAATTTTCTTTAAGGACTTGCTACCGTGAACACTGTTTTCCTGCTGATTGCATCGAACCTATTCATGACATTTGCCTGGTATGGGCATCTGAAATACGGTCACGATTGGCCGCTATGGAAGGCCATCGTCGTTTCCTGGCTGATTGCGTTGATTGAATATTGCCTCGCAGTTCCGGCGAACCGCTTGGGTTATGGGCAGTTCAGTGGCTTTCAACTGAAGATCATTCAGGAAGTGATTACCTTGTGTGTATTCATCATCTTCGCCATCCTGTTCCTGAAGGAAAAGCTGGTGTGGAATCACCTTGTTGCCTTTGCATTTCTCGGGGCAGCCGCCTATTTCGCATTTGCCTTTAAAGCCGGGGACGCCGCTTCGCACGGCGCATAAAAAAGCCACGGCTTGCGCCGTGGCTGTGAGCACTTACAAGGGATTGCTATTTTTATTCTGTAATCAGAATATCAGGCGACCTTCTTGTTATCGAAGAATTGCTCATCTTCTGTCGAACCGTGCAATGCGGTTGTCGAAGATTGACCTTGCTGGATTGTTTGTGTCACGGCGTCGAAGTAACCGGTACCGACTTCGCGTTGATGCTTGACCGCAGTGAAGCCCTTTTCTGCTGCTGCGAATTCTGCTTCCTGCAGTTCGACGAATGCGGACATCTGGTTGCGTGCATAGCCGTGTGCCAGATTGAACATCGAGTAGTTCAATGCGTGGAAGCCTGCCAGTGTGATGAACTGGAACTTGTAGCCCATTGCGCCCAACTCCTTCTGGAACTTGGCAATGGTTGCATCATCCAGGTTCTTCTTCCAGTTGAACGATGGCGAGCAGTTGTAAGCCAACATCTTGCCTGGGAACTTCGCATGCACAGCTTCAGCAAACTTGCGCGCAAATTCCAGATCAGGCTTACCTGTTTCACACCAGACCAGGTCAGCATATGGCGCATATGCCAATGCGCGCGAGATCGCTTGGTCGATACCTGGGCGGGTCTTGAAGAAGCCTTCAACGGTACGCTCGCCGGTCAGGAATTCCTTGTCGTTTGCATCGACGTCGGAAGTCAGCAAGTCTGCTGCTTCAGCGTCAGTACGTGCGATCACCAGAGTCGATGTACCCATCACGTCAGCAGCCAGACGTGCTGCGTTCAGCTTTTCGACAGCTTCGCGAGTGGGAACCAGCACCTTACCCCCCATGTGGCCGCACTTCTTCACGGAAGCCAATTGGTCTTCGAAGTGGACGCCCGATGCGCCAGCTTCGATCATGGACTTCATCAGTTCAAACGCGTTCAATACGCCGCCAAAACCAGCTTCTGCGTCGGCAACGATCGGTGCGAAGAAATCAACGTCGTCCTTGCCTTCAGACCATTGGATTTGGTCTGCGCGCTGGAAAGTGTTGTTGATACGCTTGACCACCATCGGCACCGAATTCGCTGGATACAGCGATTGGTCAGGATACATTTCGCCTGCAAGGTTGGCGTCGCCAGCAACCTGCCAGCCGGACAGATAAATCGCCTTCAAGCCTGCCTTCACTTGTTGCATCGCTTGGTTACCAGTCAAGGCACCCAATGCGTTGACGAAAGGCTCATTGTTCACCAGGTTCCACAGCTTCTCTGCACCACGCTTCGCAATCGTGTGCTCGATTTGCAGCGAACCGCGCAGACGTACGACGTCTTCCGCTGTGTAATTACGTGTCACGCCCTTCCAACGTGGATTTTCTGCCCAATCTTTCGCCAATGCCTGAACTTGCTGTTCGCGAGTTGCCATGATCGTTCTCCTGTGTGTAGTGAAAAAGTGCCAGATACGTACTGAATAAAACCGTAAGCCGTTGAGTAAATCATAGGCGCTTTCCCGCATAGCAGCAATGTCTTATATAAGACATATAAGATAATATTTTATGTTTAAATTCAAATACTTAATAAAAATTTTTCGCGATACGAAATGAAATTCCTTAAAATGAAATTTCTGGGTGGTGCTGCGCAAACTTAATTTTTCACAATACGAAACGCATTTTTCGAACTGTGAAATTGTGGCAAACTATTCATATCAAATGAGGACGCGAACGCATCGGGTTTGCAATAGCCCGCCCCGCTATCACACAACAAGCATATTCAGGCAGATGTCGGCATGGCTTCCACTTTCCGTGCAGGGTCACGTCAACGAACGGAAATAAACATAGTGATCGTGCT
>Ga0116226_10001957_pt1 | contig 17847 bp, 19 predicted proteins | sample S1TSphfallax_FD_89692 | JGI IMG/M metagenome (GOLD analysis project Ga0116226, IMG submission 89692) | Host-associated microbial communities from peat moss isolated from Minnesota, USA - S1T2_Fa - Sphagnum fallax MG | ecosystem: Host-associated > Plants > Peat moss > Unclassified | place: USA... | reverse complement strand
TTTTTGGTCTTGTTAACTGTTTCGAGGCTGCAGCACTGAGGCTTGCATTTCGAAAAATTTTAGATAAAAATCGACACTGGATGTATTGTTAGGGATTTTTTTGACTTTCCAAACACCCTCTTAGAGAGACGGCAGCGTATAGGGGATCAAAGTGCTTATCTCCCCATTGCACTTCAAGTTATTTGAAGTGGAGTGGGAAGATTAAAATGCTTGCTCCCAAGGTTCATGACCAAAGAAGATCCAGCGGTTTTCTCATCTGACAAAGAGAAAGAAACACTAGAAGCCATGCAGAAAATCAACGAACATCATGGAACTCTTTGCGAATCTCTCGATGACTTTTCCGAACAGAGGGGAGTCAAGCCAAGTCCTAAAAGCCGATGCTTCAATGATAAAAAACTCCCTAAACCTATCCCACAATCCCTTATCAGAGTCTGGAAAAAATTTAACCCAATGATATTTAATGATATTTTTTGTCATAACGTGTTTGTCAAGAACAAGATCATCTCTTTTTTTCTGAGGATAAAGAGTGCTTACACAAGGCGCAGTCTTAATCATGGGTTGACTTTAACATCAAGTCATTGTACAATAGCGCCTTATTAACAACACTATAGAGGATCTGGAGATTCGTATGAATAATATTGGCGTTTTTCTTAATCATAGAATAATTGACTCACACTCATCCAGTTGGGCTAATACATCAGTGATTTTTGGAGATTTTTGCTTAACACCTATCAGATGTCTATTTAAAGGGAACAAAGTCACAGTCTCGACTCAAAATCAGGTCGTCACTGTCTCTCATACAGAGGAATATGCAGATCCTCGTTTTTTCAGTTTTAGCAGACCAAAAAGAAATGCCTTGCGCGTTGTTGCTTCAATTCTATTTTTAGTCCCAGGCATCCTCCTAGGAGTGGCTTTTAAAGGGCTTGGCCATCTCTCCAAGACGATACGAGAGAGACATTCTCTTGCTGTTCAACACTACACGCCTATTAATCGCCTTACTATAGGGAGTGATAAGCAAAGATTGGATATTAATGAAATCGAAGTAGAATTAACTAAGCAAAAACAAGATAATCACCTTCAACAGAAAACAAGAGCACTAATTATTTATGCTAAACCCGGGACTAAGATCAATACTGATCCTGGTTTGCTTGAGCTAGAGCCACAAAAAATCGTCTTGGTTGGAGCAAAGATTGTTCATGAACCGTGCGGTGGGATGGGTGGCCGTCTTGATGACACACTACTTCAAGACTCTGATTGGGAAACGGGTTTAAGGAAGAGTTCGATGCGTCAAGCCAACTTTGGCACTTTTGTGACACAATGGAAGGTTAACTCAGTGAATAAGGCGATACGGGATATCCCGCCAAGAAAATCGATGTTTTCTTGTGAACGTTATCGACGAATCTATGTTGTTGAAGAAATTCAAGAGGACGAAATCCGGACTTGTCAATCCTAATGGTTGACTCTCCCCACTCTCAAATCATCATTGATCCTTGTTCTACGCAAAAAGACTATCTCAAAGAGATCGTCCGTTATCGGGAACTCTTTTATTTTCTTGCGTGGCGCGATATCGTTGTCCGATATAAGCAAACCCTATTAGGGATTGTCTGGGCTGTGATCCGCCCCTTATTGACCATGGCCGTTTTTGCTCTTGTTTTTGGAAAAATTGCTCACTTAGCCCCAGAAGAAGTGAATTATCCAATATTTGTCTTCTCGGCCCTTCTTCCTTGGCTTCTTTTTGCCGGAAGCCTCATTGACACAAGCGGTAGCCTCGTTAGCCATTCCGATATGATCTCAAAAATCTACTTTCCTCGGATCATTTTACCCATCAGCGAAATTATGGTTCATTTAGTCGATTTTTCAATCGGCCTGATCTTCCTCCTCTTCCTTCTGTTTTTCAATGGATTGTTGAATCTCTCAACGTTGTTGGCACTCCCTCTTTTTACTGCCCTCACCCTTTTATTGTGCGTGGGGAGTGGCTTATGGCTCTCTGCTGCTTCTGCCCTCTATCGCGACATTCGTTTTATCGTTCCCTTTTTGGTTCAGTTTGGCGCCTTTCTTTCCCCCGTCGGATATAGTAGTTTCCTCCTTTCTGAAAACTCGCAGTGGATCTATTTTCTCAACCCAATGGCAGGAATGATCGAAGGATTTCGATGGTGTTGCTTGGGAATCTATCACCCCCATTTAGTCTGGGGGATTGCCTTATCTTGCCTCATGAATGCCGCACTCCTGCTGACAGGGTTTCGATTTTTTCGCAAGACGGAACGGGTTTGCGCCGATCTTCTCTAACGCAAAAAAATAGGGCATGTTTGAACCATGCTAAGACGATGCATGTGATCGAAATTGAACATCTTTCTAAAAAATATTGGATCCATCATGAACGCCTCTCTTCTGACTCCCTAAAAGAGGCCCTCTCAAAGAGTTGTAGCCGTTGGTTGAAACGGCTGTTCCTCCCTTCTCATTTAAAATGTCCTTTTCCTCAAAAAGAAGAATTTTGGGCCCTAAGGGATGTTCACTTGAGCATTCAAGAAGGAGATCGGGTCGCGCTATTGGGTCGCAATGGGGCAGGAAAGTCAACTCTTCTCAAGATCTTGTCGAGAATCACCGAACCCACTTCAGGACGGATGATCATACAAGGACGTGTGTCGAGTTTATTAGAAGTGGGGACCGGCTTTCATCCCGATTTGACTGGAAGGGAGAATATTTTCCTGAATGGTGCCATCATGGGAATGAGCTATCAAGAAATTAAAAAGAAATTCGAGGAAATTATTGCGTTTGCCGATATTGAAAAATTTTTGGATACTCCCCTTAAACATTATTCAAGTGGGATGTTCATGCGTTTGGGATTTGCCATTGCTGCTCATTTAGATTCTGAAATCATGATTGTCGATGAAGTCTTGGCCGTGGGCGATGCCCAATTTCAAGAAAAATGTCTCAAAAAGATGAATGAGATGGGAACGCAGAAGAGGACCATTTTATTTGTGAGCCATCACATTCACTCCGTCCTCGCCTTATGCAATAAAGGAATTCTCCTCGAAAAGGGGGTGGTCAAGGCCTTTGAATCCATTGAGTCCTGTGTCAGTCGTTATGTACACTCCTGTCCCGTCTCAGGTCTGACATGGAAGGGGCAAATTGGCGATGATCACATTCACTTCTTAGCAGCGTCTCTCCGGGCGCCTTCAAATCGAAGTTTTTTTTATCAAGGTGAAAAAACGTTCTTGGAAATAGAATTTGACATCCTCAAGCCCCATCCAGATCTTATCGTCGGGTTTAGTGTGCTGAATGGATGGAACCACTCCATTGCACGATCGCGCCTTTGCGATCACCCAGACTATCATGGACTTCTCAGTGCTTGTGGCCGTCATCAGATCTCTTTTCAAATGGATCTAGAGTTGTTTCACCCAGGAGAATATCAAATTAACGTTGAATGTTCTTTGCTCAACCAACGGAAAATCCTTGAGGGAGAGATTGTGCTAAAGTTTGCTCTCTATTCCCCTCATCAGCCCCTGAAATACGAATGGGGCACTGAGAAAGAGGGAGTGAGTTTAGGGAATCGATGGCACTCCCTCTCCTTCTCAAGCCGAAAATGTGGGTTTTGAACCCATCATGCAAGAAGACGCGACTTGAGTCGCAGGAGGACACTTCTATTGATTGTGGTAAGCAGTTTGGTTTTGAATAATGTTAAGTGTGAGAAGACTAGGATGTATGTCTCCGATATTGAAAAATCGATGCCGCAAGGACATGGATCACTGCCATTCCAGATCGATAATCACTTAGAACAACAGATAAATTTTAATTGATCTCTTTAAATGGGAGGATTTGCCTATTGCCTTTCCTTATGTTTTCTTTCTTCCAAGTACTTTTCCTGAAAATAGGGCTGCTTATCAACATATCTTCCTGCAAAGTCTAACAAATCGCTCTCTTTGTTGAAGAGAGCGAGAATATTCTTCTTTGCAATCTTGTCAACTTTGATGAAGGTTTCTGGAGAGAGCCTCGTGACTTCTTGGGTGAGAAAATTAGTCATTTTTGAGGTCTCTGGAGAGAAAACGTAGCGACAGCCGTGATCCAAAATGGTCACAATGTTTGCACTCCTTACCTTATCTGTCTCCTTCATCATTTGAACCATTAAATATCAAACCCGTTGATTAATGCTTGCAGATTTGCTCAACTCGCCTGGTCAGTGAATGGAATCTTGATTGCACAAGATTTTGAATAAAAACTTAGGCAACCAAGCAAAATATTCCTCAACACATCTTTGCTAGCAATAACTTTCTCTTTTTTCTGCGCCACATGCAAAGGGCTCACATTCACGCGGAAGTTAGTTCAAACAATCGAGGGAACTGGGTCTTCTTTGCAAGTAGAACGGGCATGGATGTATCCGCATGCCAATAAGAGGAAGCTCATCGTTTTATAAGCTAAGTAGGCATCGAAAAAGATCATGTTGATTGAAAAGGCAATGAGCATCCCCTGAGTTTGAGCATTCAAGCGATACAATAAGGAAAAAAACTTCCAGAATAAAAACACTCCAATCAACCCATATTCAGTGAGGATGCGGAGAAATCCCCCATCAAGCGCTGCTCCCGCATAGCCTGGCCCAAGACCCTGTAAATAACATTGAGGGGTATAAAAATAAGTTTTTGCCATGAACAACCACTTGTGAATCCGGAGCCACCAGCTCATATCATAGTCTTCCACAAAAGTTCCCTCACTCGCCATGGGATGTTGAGTGATGTCGATTTGATCCCAAACCAAGGGGAACAACTCAAGATTTTTAAACGAAAATAAATCGAAACTTCTGTTATAAACCCCTGGAGTGTGTATCATGATCACGGAAATGACAAGGACAACCAGGGGGATAAAAAACGCGATGCATAGGGAAGAAATCACAAAGTGAGAGGAGAGTTCCTTTTTTAGACGAAATAAAAAAGAGACAAATACAGCAACAATCGAGATGCGATTCCCTGTGAAGATAATAAAAATCGCAAAGAGAAAAAACAGGCCGTAAAGAAAGAGCTGAGAAAAAAGCTCATGCCTGAAGGGAGAGTGAAATCGATTCACCCACCCGCTCCTTGTTGAATCATCAAAGATTAAATAACAAAAAAGCAAATTCAGAAGAAGACCCATTTCGGAGGGAAATGCAGCAATGCCTTGCACGCGGCTTGAAACATCTGCATGATAGCCTTCTGAAACAATGCCACCCACGACATTAAGCTTTTGAAAAGTCATCAGAAGGAAGTTCCATAACAAAAAGGGAAGGATGATTGTGCGCGCTTGAAAAAATTGAGACGCGAGAGCTCCAATATAAAAAAATAAGAAATATTCTAACAAACGGAAGGCATAAAAGATTTTAGCATCCATGAAGATAACTCCCATGGAAACCAGCAAGCGATTTGCTAAAAATGAGAAAAAAGCTAACATGCTGATCGAAAGAATCCACCCTTCTATTTTATCAAGGGATTGATCAGAGAGGGCATGAACCCAGAGGAGAAGAATTCCCGTGATAAAGAGAATCAAATCATCGAGCCGGAATCCCGCTGTTTCTTCCGGATCAAGGGAGATGAGGTTCACCTTGGGCAAAAAGAGAAGGGGAAGGGTGAGAAACAGAAGAGCCCATGAAAACGTTCTACTTAAGAAATTCACCCAGCCTCCTTGTGACACACATTGAGCAGGTTCATTATACCGCAATCGGGCAAAAATGCAAAAAGATCCTCTTGTGGATCTCAAGGAACTCAGCAAATCTTACTCATTAAGACATGGAATCGTTCACGCATTGAGAAAAGTGGATTTAGAGATTCATTCAGGAGAGTCGATCGCGATCATGGGCCCTTCGGGATCGGGGAAATCGACCTTATTGCACCTTTTAGGGTGTTTAGATTCCCCGACGACGGGGCGATATTTGCTGAACGGCCAAGAGGTGTTTTCTCTTAACGACCAGAAATTAGCCTCTTTGCGCTCCTCTCGCATAGGTTTTGTCTTTCAATCGTTTAACCTGATTTCACAACTGAATGTGTTTGAAAACGTCGAGGTTCCCCTTCTTTATCAACGTCCTTCTTTGTCAGAAAAAGCCATTCGACAACGGGTTCTCTCTGCCATTGAGCGGGTCAACCTTCAAGATCGCTTAGATCATTTACCCTCTCAACTTTCAGGAGGCGAAACTCAGCGCGTTGCCATTGCTCGCGCTCTCGCCATTCAACCCCTTCTCATTCTCGCCGATGAACCGACTGGAAATTTAGATACAAAAACAGGCGAGGCGATCTTACACCTCTTTCAAGAGCTCCATGAAGAGGGAGCCACCCTTGTGATTGTCACACATGATCCACAAGTCGCCAATCACTGTCAATCGATGGTAAGAATGCAGGATGGACGCATTGTCAGTTGATCAACCTCCTGCATGCTGCTCGGGTCCGCTGCGGATGATACACAAGGCTGATGTTCGATCTCCCCGTTCCCTTTCAAGATAAGGCCACTTTTCCCGCTTGCCCTCCAAAAAAAACTTTCAATCAGTCTTGACATTTCTTAATAAAAGCGTTAGCGTGATGTCGCACTCTCGGATGGAATTGCTCAGGAGTAGACAGTGATCACTCTTAAATTTCGCTCTAACCATATTATTCATTACTCTGTTGGGGGGGTATGAGTTAGCCTATCTTCCTGTTAAAGACCGGATTGGGTTTACTCGTGAGTTTTGGTTAACAAAACTTCCTTATCACCCCAATCTAGATGGATTTTTGACTCAATTTTTTCTCTCGCTTGATAATGTAGGAGTGTTTCTTACCGAGCGTACGTTTCAGGATCCCTTTGAAGCATATCTGGTTTACAGCTTAACTGACAATCACGGCTTCTTTCACGAAGAGCCGCCTGCAGGGGAGAGCAAACTCATTGAGTTGCAAAAAGAGTTTTCCAACTATACCCTCTCGGGTGATGATTTGGCCTTTTTTCAAATTCATCATGGATTTGCAAAGTTAACAGAGACGGGAATCACACCTTCCACTTGATGAATCATTGGGCATGCCTTTCTTTCAATGTTTTTGGGCCGACTGGTCTCCCAATCAGGAAATGGGAAATGTACACTATTCTGCCCTGATCAGAAAGATTTCTACTTGCAGAGAAAGAGATCCTTGTGCGGAGGCCCTAGCTTTTAAAACATTTGCCGATTGGCTCATGTTTTATCTTGAAAAGAGACACTAACGTCGCCTGTTATCCACATTCTACTCTTGAAGTGGAAGGGGGATAAATAGGGCACAGTTCAAACTTGGGTAACAGTGAAGTCATAGCTGCGACAGCCAGTCTTGTTCACCAATAGCTAGAGGCTATTGGCTTGTCACAAATTAAACCCTCTTAGCCCTCTCGTTTGTGACTTGACTTTGACTCTAATTTGAACCATGCCATAAATACTGCTGTGGACTGATGGTAAAATTAGTTTTTCAGGTGCGAGTTAAAAATCAGCTCGGGCTCCATATGCGGCCTGCAATGGCGATTGTAAAACTTTTAGAGCATTGCGAGAGCGATGTTTCTTTCACTTATAAAGACAAGAAAGTCAATGCAAAGAGCCTATTAAGCCTGCTATTACTAGCAGCTGGAAAAAACTCAACCCTTACAATTGAGGTGAATGGAGAAGATGCGAATCTAACAATGGAAAAACTTGTTGAAGCTTTTGAGAGTCAATTTCCCCTTCCTGAGGGAGGCGATTGTATAAAAAAGTCGGACATTGACCAGCCTAAGCCATAAATTTAATTTAAAACAAGGATAAGGCATCCTTCGGCGCCTGAAGGCGGAGGTCTCCGCGCTGTCAACTTTATGAAAACATGCAAGTAGAGCAAGAAATTATCATCAAGGGCTTTGCCCTTTGTCGTGGGGTGGCTATCGGAAAACCCTTTTTTCTGAGCCATGATGACTTTGCAATTCTTGAAACACGCATTTTACCCACTCATATGGAACGAGAAATTGAGCGCTATCGTGAAGCATTATCCCGCAGTAAACAGGATATCAAAAGACTTCAAAAACAGCTAGAAATGGAGTCAGCAGCTGAGGGAATCCTGATCTTAGAAGCTCAATTGGAAATGTTGCGGGATCCGTTGCTAACAATAGAAATTGAAAAGGAAATAAAAAACAATAGGAAAAACGTTGAGTTTGTCTTTCAACAAGCTCTTCTCAGGTATCAAGAGCAATTTCAAGAGATGAACGATACCTTTTTTGCTGAACGCTTTCAAGATCTTCAAGACGTTTCTCGCCGGATTTTTGGTTATTTGCATGAGAGCGGTCATCTTTCTTTAAGCGATGCTCCTCCTCACTCCATTGTTTGTGCGCAAGAGTTAACTGCTTCAGATGCGGCAAGTGCTCATAGCGATTGCGTCAGCGCTTTTTTAACAGAGATCGGAGGAGCCACCTCTCATGCAGCAATTGTGGCTAAGGCTAAGGGGATTCCCTATGTCACAAATGTGAGTTTGCAGAACTTAAAAGATCATGCTTTTCATCAAATCATTGTCGATGGGCGGACCGGAAAGGTCATATTTAATCCCTCTAAAGAGACTTTAAAAGAGTACGAAGAGCTAAGGGATCGCATGCAGCAGGAAGCGAAAGCTCTCGAAAGAATGGCGAAGTGGCCTGCTGAGACATTTGACGGCTATTCCATCCGCTTATCTGCAAATTTAGATATGACCCATGAAATTGATTTAATCCATCAATGGGGGGCAAATGGAATAGGATTGTTCCGATCGGAATACATTTTTATTTCAACAAATGGAATTCCATCTGAAGAAGATCAGCAGAGAATTTATCAACGGATGATTGGGCGAATGAAAGGATTGCCAGTTGTCATTCGCACGTTTGATATTGGCGGAGATAAGGCTGCCTTGTATCAGTCGTTTTGCAATGAAAGAAACCCGTTTTTAGGATGTCGTGCCACCCGTTACTTGCTTAAGGAGGAGGAGATCCTTAAAGCACAATTAAGAGCGATTTTACGGGCAAGCATTGATGGAAATGTCAGCATTCTGTTCCCCATGATTTCGACTCTTTCCGAATTGCGTCAAGCAAAACAGATGCTCCAGAAAGCACGTCAAGAATTGAATTTATTCCATCCTATTCGCGTGGGGTGTATGATCGAGGTTCCTTCAGCTGCCCTCATTGTGGATCACTTTGTAAAAGAATGCGACTTCTTGTCCATTGGAACCAATGATCTTATACAGTATGCATTGGCAATCGATCGAAGTGAACAGGCACTCAACGAATATCATGAGCCTGCTGACCCAAGCATGATTCGGCTTATTAAACTCATTATTAGCGAAGCTGATAAGGGGCGCATTCCTGTCTCTCTATGTGGTGAAATTGGCTCAGATCCCCGCTTTACTGCTCTTCTTTTGGGATTAGGCATCCAAGAACTCTCGGTTCCTCCTCGACAGTTGCCTCTGATTAAAAATGCCATTCGGAGAACAAGCATTGTCGATGCGGTTCAGTTAGCGGAAAGGGCTCTCTCGATGACAACTGCCCAAGAAGTTCTTGATCTCATCGTAAGCGATTATCAGAAGAACACTTCCGATGACTTATTTTATACCCATTCCACTTCGTGAAGTCTATATCCCTTCTATCTGTTTAGAAGCCATTTCCCGAACGACTCTTGAAGGAGTTTTAGAAAGAACACACATGTTAGACCGACCGATATTTTTTTTCAACAACCGGGCAAGCCTCTGAAAAGATAGTCAGGAAATTTATTCAGGGTGAAGGCTAAGGGCGATTCATCGGTTGAACTGAAGATCCAGCGGTTTTCTGGCCCCATAAGATAAAATCTTCTAGACTCTTAATTCGCTTCTTTATATGTTCGGGATTTCTCGTGTCTTGAAGTGGAATGGGGATGGAGGGTTAAGATGGCGCTAAAAAAATCGGAAATTGCGAAATTCAAGAAGCGTTTAGAAGACATGCAGCGCCAATTGACTCATTCACTTAAGGGGTCGACTGCAGAAGTTAAGACGCCAGATGAAGCCACAGGATATTCACAGCATCAGGCTGATCAAGGGACAGATGACTTTGATCGAACGATCAGTTTGGAAGTGACAAGCAAGGAATATGGGATTTTAAGGCAGATTGAGCGTGCCTTGGAAAAAATAGATGAAAATACGTATGGGATCTGCGATAGTACAGGGGAGGAGATTCCCTTAGCGCGCTTGGAAGCTGTTCCTTATGCGAATATGACGGTAAAAGCGCAAGAAAAATCTGAAAAGGGACTCCTTTAAGGAGATGCATGAGTCACACTTGCGCCTCAGTCCCCCCCCCTCCCGTCAAGATTTCCCGTCGTTTGCTTTGTCTTGGAGCGTTGCTTCTTTTTCTGGATCAGCTGACAAAAAAGCTTGTTTCTACCTCTCTCCCCCTCATTGATTCATTGTTCTATCGCTACCCCTATGGGGGAATTGCAGTCTTCCAAAACCTGGGAGGAGTGGAGTTTTCCATCAATCACATGACGAATACAGGCGCTGCATGGGGCCTCTTTGGAAATCATCCACTTCCTTTAATCCTGTTGAGAATCGCGCTCATTTTGGCGCTTGGCGTGTCTCTTTGTTTGAGTAGCCATTCTTCTCAACAGTTCGCTCTCATTCTGATTATTGCAGGAGCGATAGGGAATGTTCTCGATTTTTTTATTTATGGACATGTTGTCGATATGTTCCACTTTGTTTTGTGGGGATACGATTTTCCTATTTTTAATCTTGCTGACAGCGCGATTTCAATAGGCATTGCCTCTCTATTTTTCTCCCGTCTTTTAAAGAGGGCAAAATCATGACTTTTTCGCTTCCTTTCCGCTCCACGATCGGTTCTCCTTTGCAAGCGTCTCAGTGGTTGAAATCTTCCCTCCTGATCGATGCAGACGAAATGGAAGCGCTTTTCATCGCCTTGGGAGAGTATTGGATTGTGCAGATCAGCGGAGTGATCCCTATTGGGCAAGAAATCATTCATCGAAAAATATTTCTTCAGGTCTATGCCGACTACATTAATGCCCTTAAAAACGGTAAAAATCCTCTAGATAAACGGACCCGCTCTTATTTTTCAACGGTTTGGACCACAACTCTTGATGCCTTGTACGCTGTTAAGCTTCATGGAGCGAAATGTCTCGTCAAAATCTGCCAGCCTGTTGTTCAGCTGCAAGCGCATCGCTTTGATTATTCTTCTGCTGATAGAACATTCCGTTCAATGCAAATGGGATATGATAGTCTTTCATGGGGGATTCAATTCTCTTATCCTCACCTCTGTCAAAATGAGAATTTAGAAGTATTGACCGTGAGAGAAAGCTCCGAATTTCCCAATACATCTTTATTTAAAAAGCTCCAACAGTGGATCCGTTCTCATACGATTCCTACCCCCTTTGAAGTGGAAGGAAAGCGAATTAACCTCCCCATCCGCCTGGGGAAGCAATGTTTGAGTTGGGTCCACACGCTTCCTCTGTTGCACGCTAAAGGCATTTTCGTCTCTTCTTATAGCCAGTAAGGAGGATAACTTAAGGCTCCATCAGCATTATTAACGCTGATCACTTCGATCTGATGGATCTGAAGCCCTTTCATATACCCAATGACAAGCAAAGGATTGGTGACGACCACTTCTACTAAGGATCCTCCAGGAAGTTCGTTGTCCGTTTTGTTTGAAAATTGCATCACAGCTTTCTCCAATGCCTTTTCAGACACAGTTGAGTCATTGACAAGAGGGCGTATGCCGTAATTAAATAAGCTCCCAACCGCTAAGATGCGAGTTTGAGGATCTTGAATCTTCTGTTTAATAAAAGGATTCGTCTCTTGAGCGAATTGTGTCGCATAGTCGATCGCTTTCTTCATCTCTTCATCTGTCATGGGATTAGGCGATTCGGTGATTTTTGCATCCTTATGCTCAATGCGTTGAATGACCTCATTTTTAAACGGAATAGAAGCTGTCTGCCCTTTTTCAATCAAGTAAGAGCCTTCCTTTGTTAAAGTGGTCAATTGCATGCTTCCTCCTCCAATGTCCCAGGTAATGGCATGTTCTGGGTCAATCGAAGAGACCGCTAACGCTCCTCTAAAAGCTAAAATTCCCTCTTCATCTTGATGAATAATCCGTACCTGAATGCCGGTCTGTTGTTCAATGTTCTTTGCAAATTGTTCTCCATTTTTTGCTTTGCGAAACGCCGCTGTTGCAACGGCGATGATTTTTTTGACTTGATAGCTATTAGCTAATTCCTTGAGCGCTTTCATCGTTCTTATCCCTTGACTCATGACTTCCTGATCAAATGTTTCATTTGAAGATTGCTCAAGGTGTTTTTGATAGGGAACGGGAATTGACTTTTCATATAATTGAATAAGAATTTTATTTGTCTTAGGATCAACCTTGGCAACTTTTAAGTTAGTGGCTCCAGAGCCAATATCAATCGCTGCACGCATCTCTCCACTCGATAGAAGAGTGCGATTGGCTGGCAACCAAAAGATCACTAAGATAATTCCTAAAAATAATAAGAGGACAAGGAATAAGGATTGACGTTTCATAGAATTAGACGGCATCGAACCCACAACATTTGAACCATGCCCATAAAAGAGTCGTAGCTAGAAATGCCGCTCCTGTGTTATTTTGTTTCTCAATTCGGGAATAGGGTTGCAAATCCTATGCCAATAAGTCAACGACCCCTCCTCCCTAAAGGGAGGGACCAAAATTGACCAGCCTAAGCCCTCAGTTTAAATGAATAGAGCAGGATGCACTTAAGGTGAGTGATCCGCAGGGAACTCTTTCCGTTGACGACCTGAGAGAATATCTCTTAGAAAAATGGAAAAGAATGTGCGCCCATAGTGGAGCGACTAATGTCCGAAGATGATTCGTTGGCTCATTCAATTCAAGAATCCTGCATTTCGCAAGGATGGACGTTGGCTGTGGCCGAATCGTGTACTGGAGGTCATTTGGCTGCTCAGCTGACCCGTCTACCAGGGTCCTCTCAGTACTTTTTAGGATCGATTGTCGCTTACTCAAATGTCTTGAAAATGAGGGTCTTAGGCGTCGGTGCAGACCTATTGGCCATACATGGAGCAGTCAGTGGCCCAGGGGTCGGTGAAATGGCGCGAGGAGTATTAACCTTGGCTGGCAGTGACTATGGTTTAGCAATTTCAGGAATAGCGGGTCCAGGGGGCGGGTCATTGGCACAACCTGTGGGGACAATATGGGGTGCTATTGCCAGTCGCACAGAGATTCTCGTTTGGGACTTCCATTTATCTGGGACCCGGGCCAAGATTATTGAGACAAGCGTTGACGTTTTACTTTCCAGATTCTTGTCATTCATTCGAAGAAGTCATACGTCAACGACCCCTCCCTAAAGCAAGGGGCCTGTGCAAACAAGCCCGAAGTAGACCCGCCTAAGCGTTCAGTTTAACTGAGGGTTACGTTAAGAGCGAATAGATAGGGATGGGTAAGAAAAGAATCTATGAAACGGAACGATTATGCCCTAGTGGATAGCGGAAACGGCCGAAAATTAGAACGCTTTGGTCCTTACTTGTTGTCTCGTCCTTGTTCTCAAGCGGTATGGAGACCACAGCTCTGTGATCAGGCGTGGGATCAAGCAGACGCCATCTTTTCTCGCGAGCCACAGAATCAGTGGACTTACAAGCGTTCCTTACCCGAAACATGGGACATCGAAGTGGGCGGTCTGCATCTGAAGATTTCTCCAACCGATTTTGGCCATGTGGGGATTTTTCCCGAGCAGATCCCTCATTGGGAGTGGATTCAAATGTTCCTTAAGGCGCAAACAATTGTTTCTAAGCCACGTCTCTTAAACCTATTTGCGTATTCAGGAGGATCCACTCTAGCAGCAGCAAAGGGAGGGGCTATTGTTTGCCATTTGGATGCCTCAAAAGGGATGGTCGCATGGGCGCGAGAACAGGCAGCATTCAACGGCTTGGAGCAGATGCCGATACGCTGGATTGTAGAAGATGTGAAAAAATTCCTTATGCGCGAGAAGAAACGAAGGTCGTTTTATGAAGCTATTGTTCTCGATCCTCCCACGTTTGGAAGAGGAGCTCAGGGCGAAATATTCAAAATTGAGGAAGAGATCGTTTCTCTATTGCAAGATTGCCGTGCCCTGCTAAGCAACCATCCTCTTTTTGTGTTATTCTCCTGTCACACTCCTGGATTCACTCCCTTGGTCATGCATCATTTAATGACCCAAGCGATGCAGGGTTTACAGGGGAGGCTAGAAGTCGGAGAAATGGTTCTTTCTGGAGAAAGTCAAGTATTACACATCCCGAGTGGGATCTATGCAAAATGGGGGTGGGATGAGAAAGTTGACGAAAAGTGATCTCACAAGTCTTCATAATGCTCAAGTCAAGCAAGTCATTCAGTTGCGCGACCGCCGCGAACGAGATAAAACCTCTCTATTTCTGATTGAAGGATATCGCGAAATTTTGCGCGCCACCGATGCTAATTGGAAGTTTGAGCACCTTTTCTTCTGTTCCTCTCTCTTTTTAGGGTCGAATGAGCCGACTCTAATTGAACGGATTTTTTCCTGTGGAACTGCTGTGAGCTCCACATCCGAAGCAGTATTTCAAAAAATGTCTTACCGTGATCGTCCTGATGGGTTATTAGCGATTGCTTCTCAGATAACCAGGACATTAAAGGATTTGGAGGGGGGTCAAAAAGATTCCAAACTTCCTCTTTATGTCGTCGCTGAGGCGATTGAAAAACCGGGTAATCTGGGGACTATCTTGCGCTCGTGCGATGCGTTTGGAGTGAGCGGTCTTATCGTGTGCGATCGGTGTACAGATGTGTACAATCCCAATGTTGTACGAGCAAGTGTGGGAACGTTATTCACTGTCCCCACTGTAGAAGCTAGAGGGGAAGACGCTCTCCTGTGGTTAAAGGAACAAGGGATTATCGTTTTAGCTGCGACGCCGCACGCGACTCGTGAATTGACTGAAGTGGATCTTGTTCGCCCACTGGCCATTGCGGTTGGGACGGAGCAATTGGGGCTTTCAGAGCGTTGGATGGAGCATGCAGATGTTCAAGTGACCATTCCCATGCATGGCGTGGCTGACTCGCTTAATGTGGCGATGGCTACAACGTTGCTTCTTTACGAAGTGTACCGTCAAAGGGAACGCAACAGTCATGCTCCCCCTATTTGAAGATCATCACCTTTTAGTTCTCAATAAATCTGCAGGGTTGTTGACACAACCTAGTGGAACAGAACAAGATAGTTTAGAGCAGCAAGCTAAAGAATGGATAAAAGCTGTTTATCACAAACCGCGTCATGTGTTTCTTCACGCAGTTCATCGTTTAGATAAGTCTGTCAGTGGTGTCGTTGTGTTTGCGAAGACAAGTAAGGCATTGTCGCGCCTTAATGCCTCCATGCGCGCAAAGCAAATCCGTAAAACCTATTGGGCATGGGTAGAGGGGGTTGTTCTACTCGATCTGGGAGTCTGCGAGCATGTTCTTTTCCACGATGATTTTCGTGCTAAAGTCGTAGATGTTCATCATCCTCAGGGAAAACGGGCGGATCTAAGCTATAAAGTTCTGCGGCGCCATCTCAAAGGGACGTTATTGGAGGTTGAATTAGCGACGGGGCGCTACCATCAAATTCGCTTGCAATTAGCGACCCTCGGTCATCCCATTTGGGGTGATCGCAAATATGGGGGTAAACAACAGTATGCATCTGAAGCAATTGCGTTGCACCATCATTCTTTACAGCTACCTCATCCGATTTCGCACGCTTGGATGGTTTTTGAGGCCCCTCTTCCGGAGCAGTTCAGATCCTTCGCTTTTGTTGGGGGGATCTGAATAACACTGTTTTCTAGTCAACAACCCTCCCCTAAAGCGAGGGGCTCGTATAAAGCCCGACGTTGACCAGCCTAGTTGTCTGTTATGGCATAGATAACTCCGGCAAGCGGTTAATAAGTCAAAATAAATCCCCTCTAAAACAGAAGCAGTGCTTCCTCACTGCACTGGAGGCAGCGCTCTCCCCACTATCGATTTGATGAATGGCTATTGATCTTTTCTGATTTCTATGCTATACTCATTCCACTTCAAAAGTTGAATTTGAGCTTAGCTAAAGCCCCGGGCTTCAATGATAAAGAATGCTCCGATATGATAAACTCGTCTGTCGAGAAAAATCATAGCCGGGAGGCAAAAGGCGGTCTCTCAGAGAGCGAAAAAAAAGAACGTTTAAACACGTTTTCAGGAATAGTCTCTGGTTTTAATTTTAGACTCGAATCTTATGCATGGCTAAAAAGCAACGGCAAGCTTCTTCTCGGCGTCCCCCTTGGATGATTTTAGCCTTTCTTCTCCTTATTGGAGGGGGGTGGGCTTGGCATAGTGCTGGGCTAGCCAATTGGAGAGATCGATTATTTCAATATATCGATAATCGTGATATTGTCACCTTTGAAGCACGTTTTTCACCGGAGCAGATTATCGAGGCCCATCGCCATGAGCTTTTGGAAAACAGGCGCACGCTTCAAAATAGCGTCGTAAAGTATTATCCTTATCTTTTACTTGAGGTCAAGTATCCCGAACATTCAAAAACCCGCGAAGGAGTGTTACTCTGGGGATTGCATGAAGGGGAAATTGTCCTTAACACGGAGACATGGGAAACTACTCATGGGTTTAAAGATTGCCTGGAATGCGAGGCGAATCGAACTGATTTTAAAATCTTGCAGGCGTTAGCAAGACATCCTGGAAAGATGTCCATCGAAGAACTTCAAAAAGAACTGCATGTGGAACGGGAGATGCTGAGTCGATGGATCGAAGGAGCTAAGCAGAAACACCTCGTGGTGCAAAAGGGGAATCTTCTTCAATTGCATTTTGAAAATCCAAAATTGCTCGTTTCTTCGCAGACAAAGATTAAACAACAACTGGTTTCAAAACCGCTAGGGGAAGGGGAAAAAATCCCCAAAATCTATAGCCACAGCCAAGTCAGCGCACTGACTCAGGCAGCCTTTGGAGGAGAGTTTAAAATTCGAAGTGAACGAGAGGTTTTTCTCCCGATCTATAGCTTCGATATTCTCAATGCGGATGGCTCCGTTCAAACAAGCGAATGGAATGCGCTGACAGGTCAGCGGATTATTCCTCATTATCTGTTTTTATCTTTTTTCTCATTCACGAGTTGATCGTATAGAGCCAGGAGGCTTTATTGACTCCCTTCCAAGGAAAATATTGGAAGGTTATCTCTCTGGAAAAGGCTTTGTATGGGTGATCAACTTGGAGCTTGAAGGATAATGGGTATTATCGCTCTGACTTGAAACGTCCTGCAACCTCTTGCAGGAGCTTTTCTAACCCTTCTCCATAAGCTGCGGAGATTTCAAAAAGGGTCCCGGGGGGAAAGGCATAGTTGCTGTAAAACTGCTCAGCATGCCCCCTGGCTTCCTCAGTGTCCATTTTGTTTAATACGACGAGAGAAGGACGCTCTAATAATTCTGGATTATAAGCGCCTATTTCCTCGCGCAAAATGCGAAAATCATCACTTGGAGTGCGTCCATCTATTCCAGAGGCATCTAAAATGTAAATAAGCAACGTTGTTCGTTCAATATGCCGTAGAAATTCTAATCCCAACCCACGGTTTTGACTCGCCCCTTCAATGATTCCAGGAATATCTGCTAAATAAACCCGTTTATAATTGTCTAACTCGATAAATCCTACATTGGGAAAAAGGGTGGTAAAAGGATAAGCGGCGACTTTAACGCGCAAGCCTGCCAAAGAGGAGATTAATGTGGATTTGCCAGCGTTAGGGAATCCCACCAAACCGACATCTGCAATTAATTTGAGTTCAAGTTCGATAGAGCAGCTCTCCCCTTCGACTCCTTCTGTATATTGATGGGGGGCTCGATTTGTTGGAGTCTTAAAGCTATCATTGCCACGTCCTCCACGCCCTCCTTTGCA
>Ga0116226_10001956_pt1 | contig 17849 bp, 17 predicted proteins | sample S1TSphfallax_FD_89692 | JGI IMG/M metagenome (GOLD analysis project Ga0116226, IMG submission 89692) | Host-associated microbial communities from peat moss isolated from Minnesota, USA - S1T2_Fa - Sphagnum fallax MG | ecosystem: Host-associated > Plants > Peat moss > Unclassified | place: USA... | reverse complement strand
GGGCGAGATGCACAAAAACGTCACCCACAACCGATGTCACGAACGCTTCGCCGACTTCAAAGACGCCGTGCTGACCTTCCTGCAAACCAAAGTCCCAAAAGCAAACCAAAGTCCCAAAAGACTGGCGCACCATGGCGACAAAGTTTCAGATACTTCCGTATCATTACGCCTAGAGCGGCTTGATCCCGACTGGAAAATCATCGGCATCCGGCGGGCCGCTCCAGCCAGTTGTTTGCAGAGCATTTGTATCAGCCTCAAACCGCCGGCTCATGAAGGCCGATTCCAGTCAGGCTGAAAATGCTCTAAGGATTTTCGGGTACTCGCGTAGACAAGGTATAATTGAAGTTCCAGCTGTGGCCCCAGATGCTGTCGATCGTGCTCGTGGTGGGGACGAAACGGTCCCAGTCAACCTGCCAGCCTTCGCAGCCGAATTCGATGTCAAAACCACCGGGTGATCGGACGTAGAACGAAATCATCCGGTCATTGGCGTGCCTGCCCAGCGTCGAGGAAATATGCGCGCCGGCCCGCACGGCGCGGTCATACGCGCGGCCGACATCGTCAATCGTGCCTGCCTCCAGCATCAAATGCACCAGCCCGCTCGGCTGCGGAAATTCCGCCAGCGCCACCGTGTGGTGGCGCGGATTGTCGGCATGCAGGAACCGCACCGTAAGCCCCGGATCGTCCGGCTCCGGCGACAATTTCAACGTCACCTGGTCGGTATCATGCAGGCCGAGCACGCCGGTGAAAAATGCGTGGCTCTGCGCCAGTTTCGTAGTCGGAAAAACCACATGCCCCATGCCCATCTCACCGGTGACGAAACGGTTTATCCCGGCCGATGAAACGAACGGCGCGTAATCCTGAAACCGACCCCAATATAACTCCACCGCGTTGCCGTCCGGGTCCGCGCAGCGCGCCACCGCGTGCGCCGCCCGGCCGCGCGCCGCCGCCGCCGACATTTCCGTCACCGTCACACCGGCGCCCCGCAGCGCCGCCACCGCGGAGGCAAATTCGGTTGCATTCTTGCATTCAAGCCCGGCCGCGACAAAGCCTTCACGCGCACCCGGTTCAATAAGCAGCCGGAACGGCCGCTCGTCGATGCGAAACGCCACGCCGCCCGGCGCAGCGCAGGGCGCCTCCATCAAACCCAGCACGTCCAGGCCAAATGCCCGCCACGCGGCAATATCGCACGTTTGTGCAACGACATAGCCGAGCGAAGCAATTGCCAAGGCGCGCTCCCTGCATAATTGGCGCCCAGGGCGTGCCGGGGCCGCGTATCACGCCCTGCTTAAGCCGAACCAGCGCCATGGTGCAAGCAGGATTCGTGGCAGAACCTGCCCTCCCTTTGCGCAAACCAGCAATTGGCGCTAGCCTCGCTGGGCGACGGGAGATCAAAGACCACCCGGGCGGCGGGAGCGAATAACCGTGGGGAACGAAACGACCTGGGACATCGAAACCGACATTCTGGTGGTGGGCTCGGGCGCCGGCGCCCTCACCGCGGCCGTCACCGCCGCCGTTCACCACGCCAGCGTGCTCGTCATTGAAAAGAGCGACCAATTCGGCGGCACCTCGGCCACTTCCGGCGGCGCGCTTTGGGTGCCGGCAAGCCGGCAGGCGCTGGCCGCCGGCGCGCAGGACACGCCGGAGGAAGGCTTTGCCTATATCAAGGCGCTGACCGGTCACGCGGTGGCGGACGACCGGATCTGGGCCTATGTGAAACAAGGCCCCGCCATGCTGGATTTCCTCGAGCGCGCCACCAGCCTGAAATTCACCCCCATTCCGTACACCGATTATCATGCCGAACTGCCGGGCGGAAAACTCGGCTACCGCACGCACGACTGCAACCAGATAGATGCAGCCGGCCTCGGCGCCGATTTCGACCGGATGCGCGCCACCCACCCCAGCGCCATGCTGTTCGGTGTCATTCCGTGGACAATGTACGAATCCGCGCAAATGATTACGCAAATGCCCGGCTGGCAAAAGACGCTGGCAAAAGTCGTCTGGCGTTACGCCTCCGACATCCCCCAGCGCCTCCGCGGTCCGCGCAGCCGCTTCCTGGTATTCGGCAACGCCCTCGTCGGACGCCTGAAACTCGCGCTGAACGAAAAATCGGTCCCCCTGCAATTGAATTGCGGCCTCACGTCGCTGATTGTGCAAAATGGCCGTGTGGTCGGCGCGAACGCGACGCGTCACGGTGCCACACTGCGCATTGCGGCAAGGCGCGGCATCATCCTCGGCGCTGGCGGCTTCGAGCGCGACGGAACATTGCGGGCTGCAAATCTCCCGCCACCGACAAGCACGGATTGGAGCGCCTCGCAGCCGTACAACACCGGCGATTGCCTCACCGCGGCGCAAAACATCGGTGCTGCAACGGATTTGCTAAACGAAGCCTGGTGGGCGCCGGTGATCAAGGTTGCCGACGAACCCCGCGCCCGCCCGCTCTTCTACGAACGCGCCTTGCCGGGCTGCATCATGGTAAACTCGGCCGGCCGCCGCTACATGAACGAAGCCGCATCGTATCATGTCGCCGGCAAACGCATGATCGAGGACGACAGCCCCGACGCAGGCACCGCGCCAAGCTGGGTGATTTTCGACGCCCGCTTCCGCGGCCTGTATCCAATGGGCCCGGTGATGCCGAAAATCCCGGACTGGATGCATCGCCGCGCCGTGCGTGATCTGCTCGTCCAAGCCGGCACCGTTGCCGAACTGGCCGCCCAACTGAAACTCCCGCCGGCTGCATTGACCGAAACGGTTGAGAAATTCAACGCATCGGCAAAGCGTGGCGAGGACCCGGAATTCGGCCGCGGCCACCAAGCCTACGATCGTTATTACGGCGACGCAAGAGTGCAACCGAACCCGAACCTGTATCCACTGGAAAAGCCGCCCTTCTACGCCCTGCCGGTCTATCCTGGCGACATCGGCACCAAGGGCGGCATCCTCACCGACGCGAATGCCCAGGCGTTGGGCCACGACCACCGACCGATCGCCGGGCTGTACGCCATCGGCAATACCGCCGCGTCCGTCATGGGCGCCTCGTACCCTGGCGCGGGGGCGACGCTCGGGCCTGCCATGACCTTTGGATATGTCGCGGCGCGGCATGCGGTGGGGGTGAATGAATGAGGAAGGAAGCAGTTCTTTTTTGAAAAAAAGAACCAAAAAACTTTTATCACTCAAACGCCAGACACATAACGACATTGCGAATCCATATCGACTTGCTGCACGGTCAGCGAGGTTTGGCGCATGGTCGTGGTTGCTATCCACCAATGACCGTCGCGTCGCCGGTAGGTGTCGTTATACGCGCCGGCCATGTGCACAATCGTGCGGGCAGCCAGATCGATACCGTGATAGAAAACCTCCCAAACGCCCACCGCACTGTCCGGTCCAGTCAGTTCAATGTCGGGGTTATGGCCATGATGCATGTGATACGCGCCCCCGCGCGCCGCGGCTTCCCGCACAACTGCAACGAAACCGTTGCGCCCCTCAAACCGGGGCAAACCATCGAAATCGATCAATGCCTCCGGCAGAAGGCACTCCCGCACATCATCGGCGCGCCCCCGATCCACAGCGCGCCAATACCGCGCCTTCAGCGCCTCGATCGCCTCCACATCCAGGAGCGCCGCAACGCGCCTGTTCAAATCCTCCCACATCGCCACTCCTAATAAGCAAAAGTTTTTCGCTGCTTTTTTTCAAAAAAAGAAGAATCCTTGTTCCTCTTCCCTATGCCGCCGCCAAAGACCGAACCCCCCGCAACCGCGCACAGGCTTCATCCAGCACCGCATCCTGCTTGCAGAACGCAAACCGTATCCAGTGCGAGGGCGCCTCGCCCTCATAAAACGCCGAAACCGGAATAGCCGCCACGCCCGCATGTTCCGTAATGTGCCGGCAGAAAGCCAGATCCCCCCCGCCAAACCCGAACGCCGAATAATCCGCAATGACAAAATAACTGCCATCGCTCCCCAGCACATCGAACCCCACCGCCCGCAGCCCCGCGCTCAGCCGGTCCCGCTTTCCCGCCAGGCCTTCAGCCAGCGCGGAAAAATAACCAACGTCCTTGCCCAGTCCCAGCGCCACCGCCCGTTGCAAATTCGGCGGCGTGGTGAAAGTGAGGTTCTGGTGCGCCTTAGCAACAACACCAACAAGCGAAGGCGGCCCGCTGACATACCCGACCTTCCACCCGGTCAGCGAAAAAGTCTTGCCCGCGCTGCCGATGCGCACGCACCGCTCCGCCATGCCCGGCAAACTCATCAGGGCCACATGCCGCGCCGGGGCGAACACCAGGTGCTCATAAACCTCATCACAAATCGCATACGCATCGTTCTGCTGCAGCAAACCAGCAATGAACCCCAGCTCGTCGGCGCTAAAAACCTTCCCCGTCGGGTTCATCGGCGTGTTGAGCAAAATCGCCTTGGTGCGCGGCCCGAACGCGGCCGCGAGCTCAGCCCGCGGCAACGCCCACCCCGGCGGCTGCAACCGCACCAGCCGCGGCACCGCTCCCAACAGCCGCACAACCGGCAAATACGTGTCGTACAGCGGTTCGATCAGCACAATCTCATCGCCGGGGTTCAATAATGCCATCAGGCACGCCGTCAGCGCCTCCGTGGCCCCGCTGGTCACCAGCACCCCCCGGTCGGCATCGACCTCCAGGCCCCAGAACCGCCGGTTCGCCGCCGCCACCGCCTGGCGCAACTCCGGCACCCCCGTCAGCGGCGGATACTGGTTGCGCCCGTCCAGCAAGGCATCCGCCGCCGCCCGCACAACATCCGCCGGACCCTCCGTATCGGGGAAACCCTGGCCCAAATTAATCGCGCCGTGCTGCACGGCCAGCGCCGACATGGTGGTGAAGATTGTTGTTCCCAAGGAGGACAACAACAGGTTGGCCGGTTGCATAACGCGCCTCCGCAACAAAAAAGCAAGCACTTCCTCTTTGAAAAAAAGAAGCAAAAACTTTTGCTAATTAGGGTGGTAGGTCGTGACGCCCTGGTCGTCGGCGACTAATGCCATTTCGGCCATGGCAGGGAACAGGCCGGTTTCTACGACGCCGGGGAACGAACGGAGCTTGCGGTTCAGGGCCACTGCGTCGGCGATCGGCGGGAAACGCGCGTCCAGAATGAAATTGCCGCCGTCCGTCAGATACGGCGTGCCGTCCGCCGCCGCGCGACGGCTCACCTCGGCCCCCTCTCCCGCCAGCCTCGACTGCGTCAACTCCCAGCCAAACCCCGTTACCTCCACGGGGATCGGGCAAAGCGAGCCAAGCCAGTCCACCAGCTTCTTGTCATCGGCAATGATGACAAAACGTTTCGCCGCCGAGGCCACGATCTTCTCGCGCAACAACGCCCCGCCCAGGCCCTTTGTCAGGTCCAGCGTGTCGCGCTTGATTTCATCAGCGCCGTCCACCGCCAGATCGATCCTGTGGTGGGCGGCAAAACTCACCAGCGTCAACCCGCCGGCCCGTGCCTGTTCCGCGCTGCGCTCGCTCGTTGGAATACACGCGATCTTCAGTCCCTTCTGCACCCGCCCAATCAGGCTCTCGATAAAAAACGTGGCGGTCGACCCGGTCCCAAGCCCCACCACCGTGCCGTCCTCCACCAGCGCCGCCGCCCGCGCCGCCACCTCGCGCTTCAAATCATCCCGCGTCACGTCGCCGCCTCCACCTGTCCGCCGCTCATAGCATCACCAGGCCAGGGACACAAAATTTGCAAAAGTTTTTTGCTTCTTTTTTTCAAAAAAGAAGCAAAAAACTTTTAACCCATATGTTCAGCGCCTCGACCCGCCAAATCGGTTACGTTTGTTGACGGCGACGAAAAAAGGGTGCAATTTTCGAGAAATGCCGCGTCGGATCAGAAATGTCGGCAAATCGACTGGGACGAAGGAATGGTTCAAATGACACTCAAAACATTGCTGCTGGCAACAGCACTCACGGTCTGCGCCACCGGCTCGTTCGCGCAAACCAGGAACTATCAGGTTCATTTCGACGGCTCCTGCATGGGGATGACCTTGCACATCACCAACGGCCTCAATGTCGTGGGCGACTCCGTTGGCTGCGGCGACACCAAGCGGGCCTATGTCGGGCGCATCGATCCCGGCGACGTCGCCAATGTCCACTCGACCAATGCGGCAACCGAGTTGGTCACCCTGAATTACAAGATCGGCCTGCGCGACAATACCTGGGTACTTTCCGAAACTCTGGATGGCAAGACAGAGGAAATCGGTAATGGCTATTGGACCAAGCAGGGTCCCGTCGTCGAGGTGAAGGATATCCCGAACCTGCCGCCGCCGAACGCGCCTGCCCCGCCGCCGAAGCCGTAACGCAGCAAAAAGGCCAGGGAACATTCCCTGGCCTTTTTTATCAGCTCAGCGAACTGGCGAGCCTATGGTGGGCAACCTCAGTCGTGCAGCGTCTGCAGATACGCAATCATGTCATTACGCAGCTTCTCGGTCTTCAGGCCAGGAAACGACATCTTGGTGCCATGGATCATCAGCCGCGCGCCGGCTTCCCAAACCTGCAGGTTTGAAACCTGCCAGGTAACCGGCGTGCCGGTGGTAACGCTCGGGTCGGTGCTGCCGGTCTTGCCGTAATTCACCAGCGCCGACGAATAGTGGAACGTCGGATAGCTGCCGGGCTGGCGTCCATAGGCGCCATACAGTGGCGGCCCGATCTTGATCGTGTCCTTCTTGTCGGAATGACACAGCGAACAGATTTGCGTGAACGTCTTGTGGCCGGCCTCGGGGTCGCCGGCGAGGGGTTCTACGGCAAATGCCAAACGCGGCATTGCCGCGGCGGCCATGGCAAGGCCGGCGATCATCAGGCTGGTACGCATGTCGTCTCCTCTTGGTCTCAGGCACGTTCTTCAGGTCTGCACCTCAACCCACACTTAAGCAGCATCGTCAGGTCGGCAAGGCAGTAGTTTCGAAGTCTGGCGCGGCCGAGCCAATCTGGCCCGGCCCGCGCCGCCGTTCAAAACACAAACCACGCGAACAGAAACAAGGTGTTGTTGTCCGAGGCGTTGCGGCCAAAGCCATCATAATTCGTCGTGCGTCCGTTGAATTTCAGATAGGCGTAGTATTGCAACCCGAGCTTGAGGTTGACGAAAGGCCGCCACAGGCTTTCCTCCTTGCCGAACGGAACCCAGTCGCCCTCGAAGACGAAATACGTACTGTCCGGAGAGCCCTTGATGCTGCCGTTGCCGTCGTCGCTGCCGGTGTTGTATTCAAGCTGGTTCTTCTTCCCCCAGATCGTATCGAACGCCACCGTCGCGCCGTATGTCTGCTTGTAGTAATAGGTGGCGGTCTCGTGGAACTCCTGCAGGTTGTTATGCGGCTGGCTGCTCGAAAGATACGGGCTCAGAATGTTACTTGAACCCTTCAAATCCTGCTTTTCCCAGTCAATCCAGCCGTCCAGCGTGAAAATGTTGACGTCGTCGTCGCCCATGTATTGGTAGCCATTGTCCACCACGATGTCATCGTAGGTGTTGTGGCCAAAACTTCCGTCCGCACCGTTGCTGCTCGCCGGCGAGGTCGGATTGTAGCGGGCGTAAAAATTCGTCGCACCGAGGTGGATATTGTTGTTGCCCCAGGTCCATTGATAGGTGGCGCTCACATACGGTTCCGCGCCGGTGGCGCTGCCAGGGCCGTAGGCTTCGCCAAGCAATTTGAGCATGCCGGGCGCCTGGCTTTCATAAACGCCGAGATCGATATAAACCCGGTCGTCCCACCAGGTATACGCGTTCACGCCATAGGAATTGCCCTGGGTAATCCCGCCGCCGAGAATGGGCGAAGCGTTCGGCCCCAGCGACAGGAACGGGCCGATGAACGGGTAGCCCCAGATATAATTCGAGTTGTAAGGATCGGAAATTCCCGGCGCGTTGTTGAACGACAGGCCGACCACGGCGTCCTTGCCGAAATAATTCACCGTATCGATGACGCGGATGTCGGTATTATCCTCGAACAACTGCTTGGCGGTGTTGTCCCAGGTGACCTGAATGAAGGCACCCACATGCTCATTCAGCCCGCCGGCCAGGAACATGCTCACGGCGTCCAGGCCGCCGTTGTCGTTGTTGCCGTATTCGTGCGGCAGGCCGCCGCCGTTGCTTGCCAGATCGCCGGCCGGCAAATTCTTGGCGTCATGTTCAAAACCGAACTGCGCCCACAGGGCGAACGGAATTTTCGACGCAATGCCATCGCCGCCACGGATCGTATAGCCGTGGATTTTAAAGTTCCGTCCAAACGGCGTCAGTTGCGGCCCAAGTGCACCGATGTGGCATTGCTGGCATGGATAGCCGGTCTGCCCGGCGAAGGCCGGCACCGCATGCGCCGGCTTGTAGCTCGCGGCGGCAAAGATGGTGGAAAAAGCAGCCAGGGCGATAGGGCCTTGGCGCACGCTATACGGCACGGCGTAACTTAGACGCATAATTCCCTCTCCCTGCGCCGCGCTTTTTGCGCGGATTATTACGAAGCAGCCCCCTTGGAAAGGCCCGCACTACAAGACGAGTTGGATGGGTTGGGGGATTGTCAACCGGATCACCGTAACGTCACCCAAGGCCTATGGCCCGCGCAACACGGTAAGACGGCCTGAATTGCCGCGTCATATCTTGCGCGGAATATCCAGCATTTCACCGACGGAATGATTTTCCGCCGGGTCCCCTGGAGCATTTATCATGCAGCCGACATTAACGACCCAGCTTTATGACGCGCCCTTCTTGTCAATACACGTAAATTCGGTGTGAAGCGCCGTCAAGGGATAAAAGCCGTTTTCGCGGCCCTGGCCTGTGATTTTCAAGGGTCTTGGCGGTTTTGACACGGCCCTCCGCCCCGCATTCAGCCTGCCTGGACGGCAGCAAGCGTTGCTAAACACGCACGCTTCAAGCGATCCTTATTATTACTTCAAGCGGAACTTGAAATTCGCCTGCCCGCCGCGCGGCGCGTCACAAAGGTAGCACCAGCCGCGCAACGAGGCCGTGCGGCACCACGTCCGCCAGCTCCACGCGGCCGCCCAAAGCCGACATCACCGCCTGCACAATGGCCAGGCCCAATCCGTTGCCAGTACCACTGCGTGCTGCATCACCCCGATACCAAGGGGCGAAAACATGCTCCTTGTCGTTCCGGCTGAGGCCGGGCCCGGCGTCGGCGACTTCGATCACCGCCTCCTGCTGTGTCGCGCGCACCGAAAGCGTGCCGCCGCCGCCATACTTCGCCGCGTTCTGCAACAGATTTTCGACCGCACTGGTCAGCATGCGCGGATCGCACACCGCACTCACCGGCGCGAGCGGCCCCAACGCCACCTTCACGCCCGCATCCGTCATGTCGTCCGCCACGGTCTGCAATAACGCCGGCAGATCGACGCGCGTTCGTACCGGTCCGGTATCGCGGGCTTCCAGCAATGCAAGCGCGCGGTCGATCAGGGTCTGCATCGCCTCCACGTCCCGCAGCAATTTATTCCGCATTGCAGCATCGGCGATCGTATCGGCGCGCAACCGCAAGCGCGTCAAAGGCGTGCGCAGATCGTGGCTGATCGCGGCCAGCGTGCGGCGCTGGTCGGCGGCATATTGCGTCAGGCGCAGGATCAGGCGGTTGAACGCTTCAGCCAGCAGGCGCACCTCGGTGGTGCCTTCCACCGGCAAGGGCGCCACCGTCGTTTCGGGATCAACCCGCTCGGCCTGCTCGGTCAGCCGTTTCAGCGGCGCGGTGACACCGCGGCTCGCCCACAGCGAAAGCGCCAGCGTCGGCAGTCCCACCAGGGCAATCAGGAAAGCAAGGCGCGAGCGTGGCCCACGGCCCGCCGGCGGACGCGGCAGCGATTCAATCGCGAGCCAGGTTGCTTCGCCGGCACGTACCCGCGGCATGAAATTGGCAAACCCGCCGGGCGGGCAAGGCGGTTCCGGTATTGCCGCGGCGCACGCGCGCACCGTGCTGTCGGGAATTTCGCGCAGCACCATTCCCGCCGCCGCCGCCTGGCGCAGCAATTCGGGGCGCAGCTCCGGCCTGGCCGCGTAGAAGGCCGCAACGATCCGCAATGCTGTGCGGTCAGGAAAATGCTCGGGCGCATCCCCCAGCGAACGGATGACGAACAGCAGAAATATATTCAGCACGAACGCCAGCAGCACGCTGCCCGCAACCAGCGTCGCGACCTGCCGCTGCGTACTGCTGATCATGCGGCGCCGCGGGTGCGCGCCGTCACCGGCGGCACCAGCATGTAGCCGGCATTGCGCACCGTGCGGATGATCTCATGTTCCGCCGCCTGCGCATTGGACGCGTCACCCGCGCCGTCCGACCGCACCTGCGCCGCCAGCTTGCGCCGAAGCCGCCCGATCAACGTATCGACGCTGCGGTCGTATGCCGCCGGGTGCGTGTTCTGGCCACGCGCCAGTAACGTATCGCGCGACACCACCTGGCCCGCCCGCGCGCACAGCACCGCAAGCAGGCTGAATTCGGCGCTGGTCAATGGCACCAGCGCACCATCCGGCGCGGTCAACGAGAGCCGCATCAGGTGCAGTTCCCAGCCGTCGAAATGATAGGCCACCGTCTCGGCCGGTTCCGCGGCATCGCTATGCCCGCCGGTGCGCCGCAACAGGGCCCGCACCCGGGCCAAAAGTTCACGCGGTCCAAATGGCTTCACCATGTAATCGTCGGCGCCGCTCTCCAGCCCCACGATGCGGTCCGCTTCGGCGCCAATGGCAGTCAGCATCAAGATCGGCACGCCGTAACGCGTGCGCAGCCGCCGGCACAGCGACAGCCCGTCCTCGCCGGGCAGCATCAGGTCCAGGATAACCAGGTCGATCGCGTCGTGCCGCAGCGCATGCTCCAGCAAGCCGCCGTCGCCCGCCCGCAGCACTTCGTAGCCACGCTCCGCCAGCATGTCGGCAATCAGCGTCGAGATATCCTCGTCATCCTCCACCACCAGCAGGCGCTGTCGGCGATGGGACTGGCCCGCGGGCGGCGGCGAAATCATACGCGGTTCGTGCCATATTCCGAGCCGCAATGTCATGCGCGCCGTCCATGCGTTGTGGTGCCCCTAATGTAGGCGCCGCTCACTCGTCGATTTGTTGCGCCTGGTTCAAGGTATGTAACAGAAGAAGTATAAAATGAGGGCTTAATGGGTAAACGTTTTTTGGTTCTTTTTAAAAAATAGAACTGCTTCTTTACCTATCCGTCAACCGCAACTCAATTCGCCGGTTTTTCGCATACGCTGTTGGTGAATTCGTTGTATCAATCGGCTGAAACTCGCCAAACCCCGCCGCCGCCAGCCGATTCGGCGGTATCCCCTCACCAGCCAGCAGCCGTACCACATTGATCGCGCGTTCGGCCGACAGCTCCCAGTTGCTCGCAAACTTGCCACGCACCGCCTGCCGGTCCGCGTGGCCATCCACCCGCAATACCCACGGAATATCCGCGGGGATCTTCGCACTCAAATCCTTCAGCGTGGCCGCGAGCTTGCGGATCTCGTCGCGACCCGCCGGCGACAGGTCGGCGCTGCCTGGCGGGAACAGCACCTCGCTCTGAAACACGAAACGGTCGCCGACCACGGTAATTCCAGGCCGCCCCGCCAGCACGTCACGCAGCCGCCCGAAGAACTCGCTGCGATAGCGCTGCAACTCGGCGACCTTGGACACCAGGGCCTCGTTCAGGCGCGCGCCCAGGTCGGCAATCCGAACATCCTTAGCCGCACTGTCGCGGTGCGCGAGGTCCAGCGCCGCGGCAACCTGCGCCAATTGCACGCGCAGCGCGTCCACCTGCTTGGTCAGCAACGCCACTTGAGCCTGCGCGCTGTCGGCCAGTCGAGAGCTTTCAGCCAGCTTCTGGTTGGCCGCGGCCGCCTGTGCCGCCAATTGGTCTCGCAGCGCGAGCAACGCGCGCACCTGGTCGGTCAGCCGCGCGAGATTCTCGGCCGACGCGCGATCCGCCGTATCGGCGAGGCGCGTTTCCGCCACGGCGAGCCGTTTCTGAGCGGAGTCCAGTTCCACCGCTTCGTCGGCGACCCGCGCCTTCAGCGTTTCCCCTTCCGCCGCCGCCGCATCCCGCGCAGCCCCCGCCTTCGCCAGCGCATCCTGCAGGCCACTCGCCTCCGATGCGGCGGCATCCCGCGCCGCCCGCGCCGCCTGCAAATCCTGCGTGAGTTCGGCCACCGACGCCGAAAGGTCCGCGTTTCGCCCCTTTTCCAGCGACAGCATATCCGCCAGTTCCGCGACCTGCCGCCCAAGCCGGTCCAACGCCTGATCCCGCCCGCTGAGCGCGACGGACAGAAATGCCTGCGCCAGCACAAATACGAGCAGCACAAACACCAGCACCATGAGCAGCGTGCTGAGCGCGTCCACATAGCCCGGCCAAGGATTGAGTGCTGCGGTCGCCCCGCCCCGCCGTCTCAGGGCCATGGCCGTGGCGTGGGCTTCAGACCACCTCCTTCACGCGCAAAGCCCCGTAGCCCGGGTGCAACCCGGGTCTCGCTCGCCCGGTGGCCGATAAGGCCCCGGATTTCATCCGGGCTACGGCGCATCTACCCGCCCGGCGATCGTGCGCGCCAGCAGCCGCACATCCTGCCGCAGCTCGGTCGCGGTCCGCGTCTGATTGGCGGTCAGCTCCATGTTCATCCGCTGCAAGGTCGCGTCGATATTACGCAGCAACTGCGAAGTCCCCGCGTCGTCACGCATCGCCTCCGCCAACGCCGCCAGTTTCTCCGCCACCGCCAGCACCGCAGTCGTGCCGGCTTCCCGACCCGCCTCGCCGCGAGCAATGATGCGCTGCAGGCTTTCCAGGTTTTCCGCCGTCTGCTCCAGCAGCGCCTGCACATACACCGGTATTGGCGCCTCGCCCTCGCCCAGCGCGCCGCTCGACACCCGCGTCAGCCCCGCGAGCCATTCTTCCAGTTCGTTAAAAAACCGATTTTGCGCCTGCCCCGCGGTCAGATCCAGAAAGCCAAGTATCAGCGCACCGGCCAGCCCGAACATGGAGCTGGAGAACGCCGTGCCCATGCCATGCAGCGGACGCGCGAGCCCCGACTTGAGCTGCTCGAACATCGCATTGATGTCGCCGGAGCCCACAGAAAGCCCCCCGATCACGTCGCTGACCGAGCTCACCGTCAGCAGCAGCCCCCAGAAAGTCCCCAGCAAGCCCAGAAAAATCAGCAGCCCGGTCGTGTAGCGCGACAATTCCCGGCTCTCATCCAGCCGGCTTGCCAAACTATCCAGCAGGCCACGCGTAACCCCGGCCGACAGCGTGAGGCGCCGCCGTTCGGCATCGTCCCGCGGCGCCAGCATATTCGCCATCGGCGCCAGCAGCACCGGCGGCGGCGACGCGGCCGCCCGCTCGGGCCCCACCCTAAAACCCTCGATCCAGTTCACCTCGCGGTTGAGGCGCAGCACCTGGTGCAGGTTCCAGACGATGCCGCCGAACAGCACACAAAGTATAAGTGTGATGAGCGGCGGGTTGTTCGCCGCCCCCGCCAGCAGCCGATCGAACAGCAGCGTCACCACGCACGCGACGGCCGCCAGAAACAGCAGCATACGCACCAGGAAAACCGTCGGCCGGGTCATGAATGTCCCGCCGATTGTCCCGCCGCGGGGCGTGGCTGCGCGGGTTCTGGCGTGGGGCGCGGCCGTGCGGCAATCACATCCATGCGGTCCGGCGGTCCGCCGGCGATGTCGTTAGCCCCCTTGGCAATCGCCAGAATCCGCTCCGACGCAATGCCGGCGTGGATCAGCACCGCCCGCGCCGCCAATGCGCGGTCGAGCGAAAGCCGGTGCGGCGTCGACGGGTCCTCCGGCACGCCCGGTGCCCACGCTGTAATGGTGATTTGCATCTCCGGGTCGGCCTTGGCGGATGCCGCCACCGCTTGCAGGGCGTCGAGCGTCGCCTGGTTCAGGTCCGCGTTGCCGGCGCCGAACACCAGCCGCGTGCCGCTGGCGATCGTCGTCGCCGTGGTCGGCGCCGCGGGATTTGGCGTGATGGCAGGCGGCAGCACGGGCGCATGAACCGGCAGAACCTGCGGCGGCGGCAAAATCACCGGGTTAGGCGGCGGCGCGAGCGGCACCTGTGGCGGCAACGCCGGCTTGGCGGCATGCGCGGTGGTCGGCGCCCGATGGGCTGGCCGATGCGCCCTGCTCTGCGGCAAGGACGGCCCGCTTGCAGTTGAGTGGTTCGAAGGCGCCCCCGCGGGCGCCGTCGGCGTAATCGCCTTCAAGGCACTGTCATCCGTCGTCACCTGCGCCAAGGCCGGGAGCGGCAAAAAACAGAGGAGAGCCAACGCGCGCATGCCTACCGACCCTAGAGCATTTTTAGCCTGACTGGAATCAGCCATGGCGAGCCGGTGGCCGGACGTAAAGGCCATAAAGGAAGCAGTTCTTTTTTGAAAAAAAGAACCAAGAAACTTTTACTTTGTTGGTTGACAGGTCAGCACGACCTCCGCGCATAGAAGAGAGCAAAAGTTTTTTGGTGCTTTTTTTCAAAAAAGAACTGCTTCCTTTTCGCTTCGTTGCGCTCGATTCATCGCGGGTGAAAGTTTGGAAGGACGCCGCGGCCTGTTCAACGGCGTATATCCCCCAGCGGCACCACCCGCGCCCCACGGCCGAGCGCGGCCAGCTTTCGGCAGAGCGACAGATCCGCCGTCACGAATTCACAGTGGCGGGCCTCGGACAGCGCCAGATAGGTGCAACCCTGCGCCGGATGATCGAGTTCGATGGCCAGCCTGGTCGCCGGCTCCAGCAATGCCCGCATCGGCGTCAGCTCGATATCGACCCGCGCCAGCAGGCGCGTTGCCAGGCTTGCTTCATACCCCGTCATTTCGCCGCGCCGCACCTTCTTGCGGATGATATCGGCGCACTCAACCACAAGCAGGTCGGGCGCCAGCAGCTTGTGGGTGGTCAACGCCAGGGCATTCGGCGTGCCGGCTTCCTGAACGACCCATTTAATCACGACACTCGCATCGACGATGAACGGCATTACCCTTCGACGCGGCACTCGTGCATCAGTTCCTCAGCCGGTGTATGCGCCCGCCCGGCGGTCAGCGCGCGCAACTCCGCGGCGAGTTCATCGAAGCCAGGCTGCTGATCGTTGCTCAAGGCATCCTGGATGATGGCGCATACTTCGGATTCGAGCGGCCGGCCGTGGCGCGCGGCGCGCTGCTTCAAGCGGACCAGATCGTTGAATTCCAGCGCGGGCAGGTTTGTTTTGGCCATTTTCTGGGATTCCGCGTTGTGGGCCGGCTTCTTGAGGAGAAAGGTAAGCAGTTCTCTTTTGAAAAAAAGAACCAAAAAACTTTTGTCCATTTCGGCGGGGGGGGGAGCTAGGCGACACCTTCTCGGCCCATGGCCAGGAATTTTTCCCGTCGCTGGGCGCGCAAGGCTTCGGGCTCCAGGCCGAGCAGGGTGGCCAACTGGTTTTCCACCGCCGAGCCTACCGCCAGCACGGTGGATTCGGCATTCCGGTGCGCGCCGCCCAGCGGTTCCTGGACGATCTCGTCCACCAGGCGCAAATTCTTGAGGTCCGCGGCGGTCAATTTCTGCGCCTCGGCCGCCACCGACGCCTGGGCCGCGTCGCGCCACAAAATGCTGGCGCAGCCTTCCGGCGAGATCACCGCATAAATGGCGTGTTCCAGCATCAAGATACGATTGCCGGTGGCCAGCGCGATCGCGCCGCCGGAGCCGCCTTCGCCGATGACGGTCGCCACAATCGGCACCGGGGCCGACAGACATGCCTCGATCGACCTGGCGATCGCCTCCGCCTGGCCCCTGGCCTCGGCATCGATGCCGGGAAACGCGCCCGATGTGTCAACGAACGTCAGCAGCGGCAGGCGGAACTGGCCGGCAAGCTCGATCAGGCGGCGCGCCTTGCGATATCCCTCCGGCTTGGCCATGCCGAAATTGTGCCGGATGCGGGTTTCCGTGTCGGTGCCCTTTTCAGTTCCAAGCACAACCACGCTGTTGCCGCGAAAGCGTCCGAGCCCGCCCACGATAGCGGAATCCTCGCCGAACGCGCGGTCACCGGCCAGCGGCGTGTAGTCAGTGATGAGATGGCGAATATAATCCAGCGCCTTCGGCCGGTCAGGATGGCGTGCAACCAGGGTTTTCTGCCACGGCGTGAGCTTGGCATAGGTCGCACGAAGCTGCTTGTCGGCTTTCTCGGTGAGCTTGGTGACCTCGTCGGCGATGTTGATGCCGCCGGGCTCCGACATGCGCCGGAGCTCCTCGATCTTGCCTTCAAGCTCGGCGATCGGTTTTTCAAAGTCCAGAAAGTGGCGCATCGCCGCGGCTTAACCACAGCCCAGGGTAGTTGGCCAGCCAGGCGCCCGTAACCCTGCCCAAGGCGACACGCCACCTATCTCGGGAGGTTTCTGTGATTGAGCAGCCAAAGCGCGTTACGTAAACGGGAAACGCCGCGCCGCACTTCGCCGTGCTCGCACATGCGCCGGCCATCGGCGAAAAGCTTGTTGACGTCAGGCGGCCGCGCCGGCCGTTCCTGAACAAGCTGCTGCAGGTGGGTGCAATATTCAACGGTATCGCTCAGCACCCTCACCGGCGGCGCCTCCTGCGCACAGGCGGAATAGCCGGCCGATGTTGCCATGGCAGCGATGACAAGGCGGGGAGCACAGCGAACCATCAATGGGTTGTTTGTGCCACCACCGTCGTGGCATCCGGGTGTGGCCCGGATGAACCTGCGTTCATGTGCGCATTTTCGTTTATGCGTGGGTCTGCCTTGGGCGGCAGCGAGCGCACCAGAATCGTCGCGCGCAATCCCGGTCCGGCGTCGTCCAGCAAAAGCGTGCCGTCGTGCAGCGTCGCCACCGCCTGCACCAGGGCCAGGCCAAGTCCGCTGCCCGGCGTGCTGCGCGCCTGCTCACCGCGGAAGAAACGTTCGGTGGCACGCAGCCGGTCCTGTTGCGGAATGCCGGGCCCCTGGTCACTGACAACAATACGCACCTGCCGCTCGGCGAGTTCGGCCGACAGCGCGATGCGCCCGCCCCTGGGGGAGAATTTTATCGCATTGTCGAGCAGGTTTGCCACCGCCTGCTGCAACAGGTCGCGATCGCCGTACACAGGCAGCGTGTCCGGCACCCGCAACGTCAGGGTCAGGTCATGGTCCTCCGCCAAGGCGCCATATAAATCGGCGAGATCGGCCAGCAGCGGCCCCAGATCGATTTCGGCGAACGCGCTGCGGCGCGACCCCGCCTCGATTTCGGCAATCCGCAACAGCGCCTGGAAAACCGACGTTACGCCGTCGAGGTCGGCCACCGCCCGTTCCACCGCGGCGCGCAATTCCGCCTCCGTTCCGGCATGCGTCGCCGCATCCTCGAGCCGCGTCCGGGCGCGGGTGATCGGCGTGCGCAAATCATGCGCGATGGCGTTGCTCACCTGGCGCACGCCGTCCATCAGGCGGCCGATACGATCCAGCATGTTGTTGATCGCCTCGGCCATGGCGTCGAATTCATCGCCGCGGCCGGACCGGCGCACGCGCCGCCCCAGTTCGCCGCCGGCGATGGCCGCGGCGGTCGAGGACACCTCGGCCACCATGCGGCGAAACAACCCGCGCATCACCATCGCCCCCACCAGCGCCAGGGCCGCCACGACGATGGTCGCATACAGCAACATTCCCGGCAGCAAATGAGTGAATTGCGCCCGCCCCCGCACGTCCCGCCCCACCAGCAGGTGCACGCCGCCAAACAGGTTGTACGCGTACACCAGCGCGCGAACCTTCACGCCGTCGCGAATCAGCGGCACTTCGTAATATTGTCCCGCCTCCACGACGTTGCTCGGCCAGTGGTCCAGATTGCCGCCCAGCCGCTCCATGCGAGCACCGTTCAGCGAATAGATCGCTTCGTCGTCGATATCCTCGGCGATCCGCTTGTCCATGGCCATTCCCACGGCGGG
>Ga0116226_10001955_pt1 | contig 17851 bp, 17 predicted proteins | sample S1TSphfallax_FD_89692 | JGI IMG/M metagenome (GOLD analysis project Ga0116226, IMG submission 89692) | Host-associated microbial communities from peat moss isolated from Minnesota, USA - S1T2_Fa - Sphagnum fallax MG | ecosystem: Host-associated > Plants > Peat moss > Unclassified | place: USA... | reverse complement strand
TGATCTCCGGGATTCTCTCGCCCGCCGAGTTGCAACAGGTCGGCTTCCGGATCGGCGAGCAGTCCGATTATTTCCTGCTTCGAAGTTACGTCAGTATTGGCACTGCGGAGTTCGCCTTGTACAGTCTCTTGCACCGCGAGGCGAGCGGCCCGAGCGGCGCACTCGTTCGAGTGGTGTCGCGAAGTTACGGTACGGAATGATTATGGCCGAGTGGATGATCCTGCGGATGCGCGAGGACGCGGGGGCACCCGTGAGCTGGCTCGTCTGCGATGCGGCCGGACGCATGCTCGTTCCCGCACGCTCAGGGTCGCTGGCCGAGGCGGCGGCCGTGGCCGCGGGCAGACGTGTGGTCGTGCTCGCGCCCACCACCTCGATACTCATCACCACCGCGGAGCTGCCCGCGAAGGCGAATGCGGCGAAACTCGCCCAAATCGTCCCGTTCGCGCTCGAGGAGCAGCTCGCGGAGGACGTCGATGAGCTGCATTTCGCGATTGGCAAGCGCCCGACCGATGGCACCCGCACACCGGTGGCCGTGGTGGCGAAAGCGCTGATGAGCGACTGGCTGGCGCAGCTCGCGGCAGTCGGGATCGTCGCGAATGCGTTGCACGGCGAGGCCGATCTGTTACCGACCGTACCGGGCCAGACTACCGCCCTGCTCGAGAACGACACGCTCACCATCCGTCGACTCGAGAGTTCACCGATCGTACTGCCCGCCGACGCCCTCGCCGACGCGTTTGAACTCGCCGATGGACCCATTGGAGCCGACTCGCCGACCGCGCCAACCAGCTTGATGCTGTACGCCTCGCCCGAGGATTGGATGCGCCGCGAGGCCGATGCCGATGCGCTGCGCGGCCGCTACGCTCCGTTTCGGGTGCAGCTACTCCCTAACGGACCACTGCCGCTCCTCGCTCAGGCGCTGAGCGCCGGTCACGGCATCGACCTGCTGCAGGGTCCTTATGCACCCGCACGCAGTCGCGGCGCGGGCATCGGCGCCTGGAGGATCGCAGCGATCCTCGCGCTGTGTCTGATCGGCCTGCATGCGACCTCGGAGGCGCTCGCACTGGCGCGCTTGAAGAGGGCGGAACGCGAACTCGACACCGCCACAGGCATGCTGGTCCGCAGCGCGCTGCCGGGCGATTCCGGCGGTGGGGATCTGCGTCGCCGCATCGAAACACGCCTGGCTGCGGTGCGCGGCACGAGCTCGGCCGCGGGCTTTCTGCCCGCCCTCGCCGCCCTCGCCCAAGCGCATGCGACCGCGCCCGACGCCTCGATCCAGTCCTTGAGCTTCAGCGCCAACGCGCTGCAGCTGAAAGTGACTGCGCCCGATGCCGCGACGCTCGATCGCATGAGCCAGCGGCTGCGCAGCGGAGGCTGGACCGCAGACCTCACTTCCGCCGGTACCCGGGCCAGCGGCGGCCCGGGCTATGAGGGCCGCATTCAGATGAAACCTGCGGGCGGACCGCCGTGAACGAGTGGTATCAGAACCTGCCGGAACGCGATCGGCGGATACTCGTCATAGGCGCCGTCGCCGCGGCGCTCATTCTTCTGGTGGGCGTGTTCCTGCCGCTGCACCGAAACCTGTCGCAGACCGGCGAGCGCGTCGAACGTAAGCGCGAAGACCTCAAGTGGATCCGCACGGTGCTCCCGGAACTCGCCAATGCCGGTCCCCCGCCGGTTGCGCCGACCTCGGCAGAGTCGCTGATCGTCGTCATCGACAGAACCGTGCGCGAGTCCGGGCTCGGCCCGGCGCTGACCGGCGGGATTCAGCCGAGTGGTAACGGCGCGCTCCAGGTGCGTCTCGAGAAAGCTCAGTTCGACCTGTTGGTAGCCTGGCTCGGGCGTCTGGCTGAACAGAATGCGGTGCGAGTCGAATCGGCGACGATCGACAGTGCCGGCCCGGGTCTCGTGAACGCGGGCCTGGTCCTGCGAGTCCGCTGACCGCCGCATGCGACGTATCCCCTGGCGTACCCTGGGCGCCGTCGGGCTGGTATTCGTCGCGACCGTGATTGCTCGCTTCCCTGCGCCCTGGGTTCAACCGCTGCTGCCTAAGTCGGTCACCTGCCGTGGGCTTTCCGGATCGCTGTGGGCAGGCAGCTGCACCGGACTCGACGTCGCAGGCTCGCCCTTAGGCGATATCGATTGGACACTACGCGGCGCGCCGCTGCTGCGCGCCGAACTCGCGGGCAGCGTCACGTTGAATCGGCCTGGCGCCGTCGTGACGACCGCCTTCGCCCTCTTTCCCAGCGGTCGGATCGATCTCAGCGATCTGCATGCCGAGATCGCGCTCGATCGGCCTCTCTACGGCAATCTTCTACCCCGCTTCGCCGGCGGTACGCTCCAGGGAAGCCTGTCTCACCTGGAACTCAAAGGACGCCGACTGCTGAGTCTCGGCGGCCGCGTCCAAGCGCTCGATCTCCTGCAGCCGGGCGGCCCACCCACTCCGCTCGGCAGTTACGAGGTCCGCTTCGACAGCCCTCCGCAACCGAACGGGGACATCGTGGGCGTAGTCCACGATCTCGGCGGCCCGATCGCTTTCGATGGCACGGTAAAACTCACCCCGGCCCCCGGCTTTCGGCTCGAGGGGCGGGTGGCCACGCGGGGCGACGCCGACCCGGGTCTCGCGCGCGCGCTGAGCTTTCTAGGCGCCGCCGATGCTGACGGCCGTCGCCCGCTCGCCGAAGAAGGTACGTTTTAGTCATGCATCCCCTCACCCGGTCGCCGTGACCTCGCCGCCGCGGGTGTTCGAAGAGGCGGCGGAGGCGCCTAACCGCGAGGTCATGATCGCGCTCATCGACCTGCATGCACGGGCGGTACTGCGTATGCCTTGGGTGCAGCTGGCGCTCGTCGCCGGCTTCGGGCTCCTGGTATTGCCTAACGTCGGGGTCGGGCGTTTTGCCCTCTGGGGAGCGGCCACACTCGGCATCGAACTGCTGCGGGCCGCCTACTCCGCCGCGGTACTTCGTCGCGGCCTCGACATCGACCCCAGACGCTGTCACCTGAGGTTCACCTTGCTCGCCGGAGTCTCGGGCTCGGCACTGGGAGCCGGCGGGTACTGGTTCCTGCCGAGCCTGCCGCCCGAGGGACAGGCCGTGCTCGGCGCTGCGCTGTTTGCGATTCCGTCGGCAGGAGTCGCGGTGGCCCAGTCGTCGCGTTACATGGTCGCCCTGTATGCGATCGGAGTGCTCGGCCCGAGCGCAGTTCGCTGGGGAATGCTGCATCCCAGCCAGTCGCTGGGCGTCATCGCTCTCACGGCGCTCTACTGCGCAGTGATGACCCTCGTGGCCGCCGATGGCGAGAAACTTCTACTACGCTCGGTCAGGATCCGCCATGAGCGCGACCGACTGGTACTCGACCTCGAGCAACGCAACGCCGACGTGCAAAAGGCCATGGCCGAGGTCGAGCGCTTGGCCCAGACGCGCTCGCGGGTGCTCGCAGCCGCGAGTCACGACCTGCGCCAGCCATTGCATGCGCTCTCCGTGTATAGCGCGGTGCTCGCGGCCAATCCGCCCGCCCATGCACTGCAGGAATTGAGCCGCAACATCGACCAGATCGTGCGCTCGCTCGGCGATCTGCTGAACGGCCTGCTCGACCTGTCGCGCCTGTCGGCGGGGTTTTACGTCCCTGAACGCACGGCGGTCGCACTCGAGCTCGTGGTCGCGGAGGTCTGTGCCCAATATCGGCAAGCCGCCGAACAGAAGGGGCTGCGGCTGCTCGAGGATCTCGCCCCGATCCGGCTAATGGGCGACGCCGTGGCGATCGGCCGCATTGCGCGCAATCTCATCGACAACGCCATCAAGTACACCGATGCGGGGACGGTGACGGTGTCCACGCGGCTCGATTCGACGCCAGCCGAACCGCTCGCAGTGCTGAGTGTGGCCGACACGGGCAAGGGCATTCCGCCGGCCGAGCACACGCGGATTTTCGAGGAGTTTCATCAGCTCGATAATCCGGGTCGCGATCGCAGCAAGGGGGTCGGCCTCGGGCTCGCGATCGTACAGCGCCTGTGCGAGCTCACCGGGGCCACGGTCAGCATCGAATCCGCGGAGGGTTCGGGCACCCTATTTCGCGTGGCCATGCCGGCGCTGCGCTCGACACCGGCTCGGCCGCAGATCGAGGTGGCGGCCGCGAGCGAGGTGTCGCTGCGGGGCCGACGGGTCTATGTCGTCGACGATGAACTCGACATCCGCCGCAGCATGCAGGCCGTGCTCGAGCTGTGGGGGCTCAGCGTCGCGATCGCGGACTCGCCGCACGCCGCCTCGAAGCTGTTCGCCGAGACTGGCCCGCCCGATCTCATGATCGTCGACCTAAGGCTCGGAGCCGGGCAGCACGGAGCGGGGCTTGCCGACGAGCTGCAGCGTATTCACGGCGCCTTTCCCGTCCTCATCATGACCGGCGAGACCTCCTCCGAGGCATTGCGGGCCGCCAATGAGCGCCGTTACACGCTGCTGCAAAAGCCCATACCGGCGGAAGTGCTCCGGCGGGCGATCGCCCAAGTCATTTGAGCCAGGTTATTTGAAACGCGCGGTCGCCTCGAGGACGCTCGCCTTCGGCGCGCGCGCCGCCGCCGCATAGGTGGCGAGCAGCTCCTCGATCCGCGCGAACACCTGACGCAGCAGCACCGCATCGGGCAGCAAAGTCACACGGAAGTGGTTGCGATAAGGGACGTTGAAGCTCACTCCGGGCGCCACCAGCACATGCTTTTGCTCCAGCAGATCGAGCGCAAATCGCTGATCGTCGAAATCCGGGAGCTTGGCTGTATCGACGCCGATAAAGGCATACATAGCGCCCGACGGGGGCGCGAGCTTCAGATACGAACTTGCGGCCACCACCTCGAGAATCGCCAGTCGCGACTCGTATAGCCGACCGCCCGGCATGATGAGTTCGCGAATGCTCTGGTACCCGCCGAGCGCGGTCTGCACGGCCCATTGCGCCGGCACGTTGCTGCACAGGCGCAACGATGCGACCAGCTCGAGCGCCGCCATGTAGTCGCTCGCGCCGCGCAATCGGCCGCTGAATACCGCCCAGCCGACCCGATAACCACAGGCCCGGTAGACCTTGGACAGACCCGAGAGCGTGCAGCAGAGAGTGTCGCGAACCAGCGTCGCCATGGGCACGAACTGCGCGTCGTCGTACACCATCTGGTCATAGATCTCGTCGCTGAACACCACCAGACCATGCTTCTCTGCGAGCCGCGCCAGAGCCTCGAGCGTCGCCTTCGGATAGACCGCACCGGTGGGGTTGTTAGGATTGATGATGACGAGCGCGCGGGTACGTGGCGTGATCAACGCCTCGACGGCGGCGGGGTCCGGAATGAAGCCGTCCTCGGGCCGACATGGATAATGCAGCGCCCGGCCGCGATTGAGATTCACCGCAGCGGTCCACAAAGGATAGTCTGGACTCGGGACCAGCACCTCGTCGCCATCCGAGAGCAGCGCGCGCAGCACGAGGTCGATGAGCTCGCTCACCCCGTTACCGATGAACACTTCCTCGGCGCTGACGCCCTCGACGCCGCGAGCCTGCTGCTGCATCACGACGGCTTCGCGAGCCGGAAAAATTCCCTTCTGGTGCGAGTATCCCTCGGCGGCCGGCAGGTTCTCGATCATCGCGAGGCGCATGGTCTCCGGGGTACGGAAGCCGAACACGCCGGGATTACCGATGTTGAGCGACACGATCTCGTAGCCCATCCGCTCCATCTCATGGGCCCGGCGCGCGAGCTTGCCGCGGATCTCGTAGCGGACGTTGCGCAGGGTATCGCTCGGACGGATGCGGGCTTCGGTATTCATGGGTAGAGAATACCGGGCCGGATGGGTACACGGCCAGCGAACCGGATCACGCCCGGCGGCGGCCGTCATCCGCCAGCGAGCTGCCCGGCCACTCTTTGGATACGGCCCATCTCAGGGCCGCCGCCTACGGCCTGGCCACGCGCGCCGTGCTAGATTTCCCTTCATGAGTGAACTTTCGCAGAAACTCCGCCAGGCCATGCCCATCCTCGTGTCGAACGAAGGCATCTGGGATGGCTTCTACCGCCATTACGACGCCGACGGCCGCATGATCGATGAGCACCGCTCGCGTCTCATCTGTCGCATCTTGGACGACGGACCCGTGCCCTATCACCAGAGCAACCATTACACCTGGCCCGACGGACGTACCGAGGTGCGGGAATTCAAGGCGGGGTTCGCCGATGGCCGGCTGGTGTTCGACAACGAGCTGATCAGCGGTTGGGCCGCGGAGGTGCCCCTCGACGGCTACACCCGCACCATGATGCTCAATTGGGTCCGTAAAGGCGAACCCGGCATATATCTCTACGAGATGATCCAGGTGAGCGACGATCGGAAGTCACGCGCGCGCGTGTGGCAGTGGCTGCGCGATGGCAAGACCCACATGCGGACGCTGATCGATGAGCAGTTCGTGACGAAATCCTGGGCCGGGTACTGATTACTGGCGCGACGTTATTTTCGCGACTTCGCGCCGCGTGCGCCCTGCGATAACTGGGCGCGTCCGAACAGCGCCGCGCGTGCCTTGGCGTCGGGATTCCCGATCTTCATTCGGTCTTCGAGCAGCGCGACGCCGCGCTGCACCGCGGGACGCGCCTCGATCCGCTGGTACCAGCGTCGCACGTTAGGGAACTCGTCGAGCTCGATCCGGTGCAGCCAACGCACGCGTACCCAGGGCCAGGTCGCGATGTCGGCGATCGAGTAGTCACCGGCGAGGAAATGCCGTCGACGCAGACGCTTGTCCATGACGCCATAGAGGCGCAGCGTCTCATTGCGATAGCGCTCGATGGCATAGGGAATCCGCCGCGGTGCGTAGCCGAGGAAGTGGCCGCACTGGCCGAACATGGGCCCAACACTCGCCACCTGGAAGTTCAGCCACTGCAGAACTTCGAAACGACCGCGGGTGTCCGCTGGCATGAACTGTCCGCTCTTCTCGGCGAGATACTGGAGGATCGCTCCGGACTCGAAGATAGGCAGCGGCTTGCCCCCCGGGCCATCGCGATCGACGATGGCCGGGATCTTGTTGTTCGGGCTGATGCGTAGGAACGCGGGCCGGAATTGTTCACCGCGCAAAAAGTTTACCGGCCGCACCCGATACGCGAGGCCGGTCTCCTCGAGCATGATGGGAATCTTGTGGCCGTTCGGCGTCGGCCAGTAGTAGAGCTCGATCATTTCATGCAATCTTAAGCGCATTCTTCGACCAAGGCGCCACACCCCAAGGCTTCAGACCATGCTCACCGCGATTTTGGCTGTGACTCTCTGCGCTCCCGAGCTCGATCCCGTCGAACGAGCCTATGTCGACTTGCTCGACTACCGGGTCGCCGCACGCGGCGTCGTGACCGCGGGTCTCGCTGCGGCGTGGGGCGCACCGCTCGCGGCGGGAGCGAGGTACGTGTTGCTGCAGCCCGCGAGTGGCGCTTCGGTGTTTCTGCGTGTGGTCGAATCGGCGCCCACCGCCGGTTACGCGGTCATGAAGACGCACGGCTGGAACTCGAACGAGATCCTGGTACAGGACGCCGATGCCGTGGCGAAGCGCCTCGAAGGTTCGGCCTTTCGAATGGTGGGACCACCGCGGCCGCTCAGCACCAATCCCGAGATCCGCGCCATGCAGGCCATCGGCCCCGCCGGCGAACTCATCTACCTCACGCGTATCCCGACCTCGGGGACGCTCTTCATCAAGACCCCGGCGCAATCCTTCGTCGACCGCACCTTCATCGTGGTGCTCGGCGGCCCGAACATGAAAGCGATGCAGGCCTTCTACCGCGGGCTCGGCCTCGAGGTGACCGAGCCCGTCCCGGCGGAGATCCAGGTGTTGAACGATGCGCTCGCGCAGCCATCGACGACCTCCACGCCGCTCGCGCTCGCCCGCGTGTCGTCTTCGTTCGTGATCGAACTCGATGAATATCCGCCCGTTACCGTGCCGCGTCCCACGCGCAGCGGCCACCTCCCGCCTGGCTTCGCGATGGTGACTTTCACAGTGGAGTCTCTCGCGGGTTTGCACTTGCCCTGGGTGGTGCCGCCCGGCGTCCGCGAGGAGGCGCCCTACTCGGGTCATAGCTCCGCGCTGCTGCGCGGAGCCGCCGGCGAACTCATCGAGCTGGTAGCGACGAGCTGATCCGACGCTCACCAAGGCGCCGGTTCAGCTCCGCTCGAGCGCCACCAACTCGTACGCCGTCATCATGTACCCGCTCACCCAGGCCTTGAGCGTCACGTAATCGCCGTCCGCCGTGCACCAGAGTTCGTAGCGCGGGTGCCGCCCCGGCTCGTTGCGGGTCTCGCTCGCCGGTACCTCTTTCGGATCGCCGATCAGGAAGTGCAGAGCATCGAAGGTTCCCGCCTTGACGGTCACGCTCTCGCGTCCCAGGAACTCGAGGCGCAGCCCACTCGGGTGCGAGACGATCAGTGGGCCGGTGGCACCGCGATGATCGAGCGAACTCATGTAGACGTGTTTGTGGATTTCGGCATGCGGGCCGCGACTGAGATCTGCGAGGCGGCAAATCCACGCGTCAGCCTGAATCGGATGAGTACCGAACAGCGGAATTCGCCCGGACGTCTCGACGCGCTGGCTAATCCGGCCTTCGAGTGCCGTATAGGCTTCGCACTCTATGAGGCCATCGCCGAAGCGAAACCAGCTCGAGCCGACGAAGCGATCATCCACACCTAGACGCACGAACGCGTCCACGGGCCGCCCCTCCGTATCCACCGAGTACACGACATCGCGCATGACCGGCGGCGCATCATCGATCTCGCAATGCGCCGAGAGCGTACGACGGCCGTCCCCATGCACGACGATGGAGAAGTGTTCGCGGCCCCGTTCCTGGCCTTTGCGTTCGGGCTTGTTACTCGTGTACTGGAGGGTGCCGCGGATGCTGCGGTGAGGGATAGGCACTGGACGCTCCTGACTCAGACCGGCGGCTGCAACGGCGTGCGGAAGATCTTCTTACGGTTCATGGATTTGAACCAGGTAGTCAGATGCATCCGTCCGGCGAGGAAATCATAATTCGGATCGATACCCACCGCCGCAGCGCCGATCACAGGCAATTTGAGGCGCAGGAACTGCAGCGCGCCGACGGTGCGCATCTGTCCGATGTCAATGCGTCCGTAGCCGAGAACGTCGCGCTCCATCTGATCGAGAATCGCCACGATCTTCCCCCAGCAGCGCTGAATGTACGCCGGCCTTTGCTCGGCCGCCGGCAGCCAGCTTTCGACGATGATCAGGACCACCGAATCGAACAGACCATCGGCCATCCAGGCCTGACGCAGGGTGGTCCAGCGCTGCGGTCCCTTCGCCGGGTAGAGCTTGCGGCGTCGATGTAGAGAGTCGAGGTACTCGTAGATCACCGGGCCGCCGGCGAGATACTCGCCATCGTCGAGCACCAGAGTCGGCACCTTGCCGAGCGGGTTGACCGACGGCAGAACGGTCTGGGGATCGTATGGACGCGTGGGCACCAGCTCGATCCGATCGCGCAGCTCGCCGTAGTTGATCACGGCCTCGACCGTGTTTACGTAGTCCTTGATCTGAGTGTAGTAGAGCTTCACTCGAACTCCCCGTTGCGATGGACCAGCGCGATAGACAAGCGCGTTGGAGAATGAAACGACGCGGCGCGCCGCGCCGTCAAGGGCCCCCCTGGCAGCCCGTAGGCAACCATCTAACCCAACTCGCGTCAGATCGCTTCGGTCACCATGAACTTCGGGTTGTCCGCGAGCTTGCGGAACGCGGCCGCGACGTCCTTCATGGTCGGCGTCGAGGTGTCCTTGCCGAGTTGTTCCATGCTGTTGACCTCGAGGATCTCGACGTACTGATACGGCGCCTCGCCGCCGCCGAGCAGGCCACTCGACTTGTACACCTCGAAGCTCTTGATCGAGGGAAGCTTACGCACGATGGGCAGATCGGTGGACTGCGCAAACGCCTCATATTCCGCGACGCTGACGCCCGGCTTGAGGTTGAACAGCACGATGAGGGTAGTCATGGTCGGGAACTCTCGGTGTAGGTGGATGCGAATCCAAGCCGGGTGTGGAGGTTGCGCTTCTCGAGATCGCCGCCAATGGCCTCATCGTTCTCGCGCACCTCGAGGTTACTCATGGTCTCCTTGCGCAGCAGCACCACGACGTCGGCGGTGCCCTCCGCGGCGAACGGAAACTCGTGCCAGGTGCCAACGTGCAGCATGATGCCGCTCGAGCCATCGAAGCGAAACGCACGTACCGTCGCCGGATCGGGCTGGTTGTCGGACGTGGGAGCCCCGAGCACTGCGATGAACGGCGAGCCACCCAGGGGAATGAAGGTCTGAGTGTGCTTGAAGTGGCGTTCCATCCAGATCACCTCCGGAGCCCGCGGATGAATGCGCGCAACGCTCAAGGACGCGTCCGAATCATTGATGAGCGCGCCGGGCGACCATAGCTCCACCTTGGAACCATAGAAGCTGCCCAGGCGCGGCGGTCGAGTCGGATCCGCTCCGACGAGCGCTCCATAGGGCGCGAGCGCGGCTGCGGTGGCCGGTTCGACCTCGAGCGTCTTGAAGGTGAGGGAGAGTGTCATAGCGGTGCGTAACCCATCAGGCTCACCAGGACTCCATCGGGATCGAAGAATAACGCTTCGGAGTAACGTCCGGGGGGCGTCGCACCGCCGGGAGTGCTCTTGACGTACTCGGGCTGGGGCGGAGCAAGGAACGTCACCCCCTCGGCGCGCAGCTGCGGCAACAGCTCAGCCATCCGCTCCGTGGTGAGAACAATAGCGACCTGACCATAGGCGGGACGATCGGGCGGCGGCGGCGGCAGCTCCGCGACTTGGGGCTCCGCGTCCGCCAGCTCGTAGAGGCCGATCCAGCCGTGCGTCGCACCCCCGGACGACAGATGCACGATTCGCAGCGCTGCCGTATCCAGACCAATGATGCGAGCGATGTCGGCGCCTGCCAGCCGCTTGTCCTCGATCACCTCGAGCCCGAGCAGATCCCGATACAGCCGCAGCGAGCGCTCGGCGTCGCGCACCCAGATGGTGACGCGCTTGACCGGACCCGTCAGGCTCATCGAAGACCGCCGCCGCCGGCGCTACAGCCCGAGGCTCCCCGGGTTCATCCGACCATCCGGATCCACCAGCGACTTGATCTGTCGCAGGAACTTCGCCGCGGTGGGCTCGAGGCCTTCCTGGTAAAGATAGAACTTGCCGAGCTGGAAGCTCACCGCACCGTGCTCCATCAAGGTCCGGGCGAGTTCCTGGCGGATGCGTGCGACGCATTCGGCCGCCGCGGGATTCGCCGGGAAGCGCTTGAGCTTCGCGAGATAATCGGCGGCGAGCACCCGCTCATGAAAGCCGAGACGAGCGTCGGGCCAGTACATCACGGGCTCGATCAGCGTTCCCGACCGCGCCACCGTGCACAGCAGGTAGCCATGGTCGATGTCGAGTCGTTCCATCTCCTCGCGATGCCGCTCGAACACCGCCTCGCAGGCCTCGAACACCGCCTGGGAGCGGCTGAACGGAACGGTGCCGTGCACCGGGATCCAGCGTTCGCCGCCCGGCCCGAGCATGCTGTTGACCTCGGCGAACGGCTCCGCGCGCATCACCTTCGGCACGCTGTTCTCGACCTCGCGACCGAGCGTGCCGATCACGCGCCGCGCGATCGCGACCTTGGCCTCGACCTCAGCGGCATCGCGACCGTCGAACGACATGTGCAGCGAGTAATTCACGCCCTCGAGGAAATTACGTCCCGCGGCCACGATCTGTGCGCCCGCCTTGAGGCCGGCAAGTCCGCCGCCCGCGGCCTGGATGACCTTGCCGAGCTTCTTCACGTCGTCTTTGAGACTCGAACGCTTCATGCGCTGCGCCTGCAACCCGGGATCGAACGCGAAGCATTCCGACACGATCTCCTCGCGCGCAATCTTTGCCATCGCGTCGAGAATCTCGACGTGACGCTCGAAGGCGAAGCTCAAGTGGCGAGTCTCGGCCGGTCGGCGCACCAGCCGGAAGGTCGCGCGGGTCTTGATGCCGAGCGCACCCGTATCCGACAGGAGCATGCTCATGAGATCCGGACCGAACTGACGGAAGAAGGGCTGCCCCTTGCCGTTCGAATGACTACCGAGATGCAGGATCGTGCCATCTATCAGCACCACGTCGAGACCGATCACGGAATCGGCCACGGGACCGTACTGGCCGGAGCCGAGGAAAATGCTGTTCTGCGACAGCGCGCCCCCGACGCTCGAACGCGCGCCCGAGAGCGGACCCCAGTACGGGGTGCGCACGCCCTGCGGCAGCAGCGTCTCGTTCAGCGCCTTCCAGGTAGAACCGCATTCGACCGTCACATAGCCGTCCTCGACGTTGACCTCGACGACCCGGTCCATCCGCAGCAGGTCCACGGTGATCGAATCGGCAAACTTCGGCAGGTAGCCGTCGCTATAGGACATGCCGCCGCCCCGCGGCACCACGGCGAGCCCGGCAGCCGCGACGATCCGCAGCGCCGCGGCGAGCTCCTCCGAGTCAGCAGGGCGGATCACGGCGGCAGGCAACTGACCGCTCCGATAGACGTCCTGGGAGAAGAACTCGCGCTCGGCGCGGTCCGTGAGGACGTATTCACGCCCGAGGAGGCGGGACAGCTCCTCGACCGTGGCTTCAACGGATCCAAGTTTGACGGCCTGATGCATAGCAAGGACTCCAGGTGCGGTGGGGCTCGATAAGAGCCCGCCAAGACCGCACTATGGCCATGCTCCGAGGCGCCCGCAAGCGTCGCGGCTGGTAATATCCACCGCATGAGCGTGCTCCCTGCCGACGGTTGTCGATTTGAATATTCGGTCCCGGTCGTGGTCATCGGTGCCGGCGCCTGCGGTCTATCGGCCGCCCTCGCGGCGCGCGATACGGGGGTGGAGGTCCTGGTGCTCGAACGCGACCGGCGTCCCCTCGGCAGCACCGCCATGTCGCTCGGAGCGATCTGCGGAGTCGGCTCGAACGCCCAACGGCGGCGAGGCGTCGAAGACGATGCAGAGCTCTTCATCGCGGACGTCATGGCGAAGACCGAGGGACGCGCCGACCCGGCGCTGACACGAGTGATCGCGCGCGAGTCCGGCCCGACGCTCGACTGGCTCACGGAGCGGCATGGCGTGCCGCTCGAACTCGATTTTGCCTGGATCGGGCTCGGCCACTCGAAGCCGCGGCTGCATCTGCCGCCCGGACGCACGGGCGAGGAACTCGTGACGCTGCTGCTGAACGCGGCAGACCGTGCCGGCGTCCAGGTGATGACCGAAGCGCGCGTGATCGATCTGTTTGCGTCCTCAGACGGCCGGGTGCGCGGCGTGAGAATTCAGCGGCCGGATGGCTCTCAGGAAGAGCTCGGCTGTGAGTCGCTGGTCCTCGCGAGCTGTGGTTTCGGCGGTAATCACGCGCTCGTGGCCCGCTACATTCCTGAGATGTCGAAGGCGCGCTACTTCGGACACGAAGGCAACCAGGGCGACGGTATCCGCTGGGGCGTCGAGCTCGGCGCGGCGGTGGCGGATATGACCGCCTACCAAGGGCTCGGAACGCTCGCCGACCCGCAGTCCGTCGTGGTTCCGCACCCGCTGCTGATCGAGGGCGGGATTCTGGTGAATGCCGAGGGCCAGCGTTTCACGCACGAACTCGCCAACATCTCGGGAATGTGCGTGCCCGTGCTCGCGCAGCCGCGCGGCATTGCCTGGGTCATCTTCGATCAGACCCGGCACCAGAACACCCTCAAGCATTCGGTCGAACAGCGCCAGCTGGTCGAGGTGGGCGCGCTGCGCGAGGCGCCGACGCTCGCCGAGCTCGAACTGGCCTGCCAGTTGCCGGCCGGCTCGCTCGAGCGGGAGCTCGGCGAAGCCGACGCCGCGCGCGCGCCGGGGGCTACCGACCGATTTGGCCGTTCGTTTGCCGGGCTCGAGCCGCTTGCACCGCCGTTCCTCGCCGTGCGCGTGACGGGGGCCCTGTTCCACACTCAGGGCGGGCTCGAGGTCGATGCCGACGCCCGCGTGCTGCGGCCCGACGGCACGGCGCTGCCCAATCTATTCGCGGGCGGTGGCGCCGCGCGCAGCATCTCCGGACCCGCCGTGACGGGCTATTTGCCGGCGGTCGGCCTGTGTATGGCCGTGACGCTCGGTCGGCTCGCCGGGCGGGCCGCGGGTCGGCAGGTCGCGGGACCCCTCGCGGGCCAGACATCGGGCCATACCGCAGCAAATCGAAGCGCGGCATGACGGCGCGGCGCTGCTCGCCGTTCGGCCTCCGCTTCGGGCTGACGGTCGCGGCGTTGCTGACGGCGGCCTGCACTACCCCTCCCGCCGGACGCGCTACCCGCGCCGCGTCCGCTTCCAGCGAGCGGCCGGTCCAGGTTGTTTCATTCGAGCTCGAGGATCGGTCGCGTCCGCGAAGCATCCCGGTGCGCGTCGCGTATCCCAGCGGGGCCAGCGGGGCCACCGGGGCCAGCGCTTCACGCCCGGCCGCCGGCTGGCCCATCGTGCTCTTCTCCCACGGGGCGTACTCGTCCAAGGATGACTACGCTCCGGTCACGGACAGTTGGGCCGCGCGCGGCTATGTCGTGGTGTCGGTCACTCACAGCGACTCGGTGAGTCTCGGTGCCGTGCGCTTCCAGCCGACACCGGGGGCTTGGTCCGGTCGCCTTGCGGACCTGCAATTCCTGCTCGCGCATCTCGATCTGATCGCGCGCGAGGTGCCGGCGCTGCGCGGCCGCCTCGATGTGCAGCGCGTCGCGATCGCCGGCCATTCCCTCGGCGGCATGGTGGCACAGGCCTTTGGCGGAATGACGGGCAGCGACCGGGAAACCCAGCGGCGCTATGCGCTGCATGATCCGCGTATCCGGGCGGTGGTGGTACTGAGCGGTGTCGGTCCGCTGCCGCCTGCCACCGCCGCCGGCGACTTCGAGAGCCTGCGAACCCCGCTGTTCGTGTCGGTCGGCACCCAGGATCTGGCGATGCCGATGATGGTCGCGAAAAGTGGACTCGAACTGCGGCGCGAGCCGTTCGATCTCGCGCCGGCTGGACATAAGTATTTGCTGGTCCTGGACGGCGCAGATCATTACCTCGGCGGCATGGTGGGCCGCGACGACCTACCCAAGAGTCCGCAAGGAGCGCTTTACGTCGAGGCCTTCGACGATCTGTCAGGTTTGTTCCTCGATGCCTGGCTCAAGGGCGACCGCCGCGCGCGCGCGGAGCTCGACGCGCTCAAGGTCCCGCCCGAGGTCAAGAGCGTCGCGACGCTCTCGCGCGGCTAACGCCGTGAATGGCGCACGGCGTGAATCAGACCTGCGTGTCAAGAAGGGTAAAGATTCGCTGCTGGGAAACTTTTTGCCAGAGGCGGCGTCCTATACGTAGGTACGCAAGTACTCGTGCGCGATCCGACTCCCCCCTTTGGATCGCTCACCTCGCCTCCCGGGCCATCGGCGGATCCCCCCATCTCCGATGTGCTCCGGGAGCGCGTTTTTAAGGATTTTAGCCTACCTTCCCGATCTCAAGAATTCCTCGCCATGAGCGCCACGGCGACGGGCTCGCTCGTGACCCCGGGGAGACCCTCTCGGGCGTGCCGGCGGTCGAGCCAGCGGCGGATAATTCGCTGGCGCTGCGCCCCGATCGGAAAGCGCCACATCATGATGATCGGCGGCACGAGCAGCAGCACCGGCAGCCAGGACGCGCACAGCCGAATTCCGAGCGCGCCCTGCGGTGTCAGCGTCGCGGCGCCGCCGCTATAGCCGAAGAGACTGATGAAGCCGAGGCCGACGAAGGGGCCACAGGCCATGCCGCCCTTGAACACGAAGCTGAGGAAGGCCATGTGGCCGCCCATTTGCTGCACGCCTGACTTCAACTCGTCATAGTCGACGGTGTCGGCGGTCATGGCGGGCGGCATGATCATCGTGCCCCCATTGCCGAGGCCAAGCATCGACTGACACACGAGCACATAGGGGAGCTGGCCCGGGACGGCATAAAACAACATTGCATAGCCAAGCATGGTGATGCCATTGGCGAGGCAGTACGCACGATGTTTGCCGATGCGACGGCCGATGGGGACCCACACAGGGGCGAGGACCGCGGAGGACACCCCGGTCGCGAGCGCCACCCAGAGCACGTCCGCTTGGAGATTGAGGGCGAGCCCGATCAGAAGCGGCTGCGCGGCGAAATACGTGCCCATCGAGATGCGGTCGATCAAATAGGCGGAAGCGAGCCGAACGAAAGGCCGGTTACGACCGAGGATCGCATACAGCTCCTTCCAGGAGGGAATCGATTCCCCGGCGGTCCGCGCCACCGACGGCACCATCACGAAACAAAACACGGTCGTGAGCGGCAGCGCAATCGCAAAGAACGCACCGATGGCTTGCACGATCTGCAGGAAACTCGGCGCCTCGACGCCGCGGAATACCTTCCAGTAGATGAGTGGAACGAGCGCGGCCAGCAGGTAGCCGACGAACGCGCCGGTCTCGCGGAAGCCGGCGATTCGGGTGCGCTCGTGATAATCGCCCGCGAGTTCACTACCCCAGGTCTGGTGCGGGATGAACACGAGGGTCCAACCGACGTAGAACGCGAGCAGCCAGCCGATCAGGTAGAAACCGTTGGCGCCGTGCACCGGGGTGAGCAGATAGCCGGCGGCGATGATGGCCGCCGGGGTACCCACCACCATCCACAGACGCCGACGCCCGAAGCGACTCACCGTGCGATCGGAGATCGCTCCGATCAGGGGATCGGTGACGGCTTCGAAGGCCCGCCCAACGAGGAAGGCGAGTCCGACCATCGCCAGCGACAGGCCGACGGTCGCCGAGTAGTAAGCCGGCGGAAGGTACAGCAGCAGCGGCACCATCATCGCCTGCAGCGCGACGGTAGGAGACGCGTAGGCGACGAGTCTCAGGGCTGACAGACGCGGGGTCGAAAGACTGGTTTCCGTAGCGCTGGGCATGGCTCGGTGAATAGGGCCAGGTCGTTAGATGACGGCGCAAACCGTCTTGGTTTCGAGATAATTGCCGACGGCTTGGTGGCCGCTGTCGCGACCCCAGCCGGACTGCTTCATCCCGCCGATGGGCAGGCTCGCGTCGTACATGAGGTGACAGTTGATCCACACCGTCCCAGCGCGGATATCCGCGGCGAGTCGGTGCGCCGCCGACAGGTCGCGGGTCCACACGCTCGCTGCCAGTCCATACACGGTGTCGTTCGCGAGCTTCGGGATCTCCGCGATATCGTCGAAGGCCGCGGCCACCACCACCGGCCCGAAGATTTCCTCGCGCGAGACGCGCATCCCGGCGGTCACCTTGGCGAGCACGGTGGGCTCGATGAAGGTGCCCTGGCCCCCTAAGCGACGGCCTCCGGTGACGACTTCGGCCCCCTCCTCCCTACCGGACTCGATATATCCGGCGACCCGGTCGGCCTGCTTTCGGCTCACCAGCGGCCCGACCTGGACTGCGGGGTCGAGACCATGGCCAAGACGGAGTTTGCGCGCGTAATCGATGACCCCCGCTATGACTTCATCGTAGATCGAGCGCGCCACATAGAGCCTCGAGCCCGCGACGCAAACCTGGCCGGAGTTGAAGAAGATGGCGTTGGCCGCGCCGGGAATGGCGAGTTCGAGATCCGCGTCGGCGAGCACCACAGCCGGCGATTTCCCGCCCAGTTCCAGGGTGACTTTCTTGAGATTCCCCTTGGCCGCATCGAGGATCCGACGCCCGGTTTCAGTAGAGCCGGTGAACGCAACCTTATCGACATCCGGATGCTGGGCGAGCGCGGCGCCCGCCGTTCCGCCGAGGCCGGTGACGATATTGAGGACGCCTGGGGGGAAACCGGCCTCGAGGAACAGTTCTCCGAGGCGCAGTGCGGTGAGCGAGGTGTCCTCCGCGGGCTTCAGCACGATGGTGCACCCGGCAGCGAGC
>Ga0116226_10001954_pt1 | contig 17856 bp, 12 predicted proteins | sample S1TSphfallax_FD_89692 | JGI IMG/M metagenome (GOLD analysis project Ga0116226, IMG submission 89692) | Host-associated microbial communities from peat moss isolated from Minnesota, USA - S1T2_Fa - Sphagnum fallax MG | ecosystem: Host-associated > Plants > Peat moss > Unclassified | place: USA... | reverse complement strand
TTCCAAAAATATTAGTTTGTGTTTCCCAATGAATATATGTTCTATCTAGCATGCAACCAATACTAACTTTCTCTATGTTACAGGTTGGCTCTTTTGATATATTGCTGAGATAAAATCACTTAGCCTATACCTAAAGACTCCATGGAACAAGATTCTAAGGAACAAACCAGGTGCAATTTGGAGACAGGGACTTGGATCCTGCAGTGGGAAGCAAAGTCCTCTGTTATCCATGACTGACATGTGAGAGGATTAAGTTAACCTTTTATCTTTTCTTTTTTCTTTCATGGTTTTTTTTTAATTTTTTGGTTTTTTTGGTTTTTTATTCTTACTATTAAGCTAGGGTTGACATGCACAACTAGGGTTTCAAAGTTGAAAAACAATTTAAAGGATGATGAACAAATTTACCTTTTTTTTTTTTTGCATTTTTGACAAATTCAAGCTCCAATTTTCCTCTTAGAGCAATGAGGTGGTACTTCACCATTGAGCCAATTTTTTCCAACTTTTTCACCCCTTTCATCTTGGTCTTTCAACACAACTGCCTTTTTTTTTTTGGTGTTATTTTCTTTGGAATGGGAACTGGTTGAAGGATCTCTTGTAAATCCAAATCCCCTTCCACTTATGAAAATTGGCATTTCAATCTTCCACTTTCTACCCCACCTTCCAATCCACCTCTATTTTGTGCCCTTGGAAAGGCTGAAAATGCACTTCTAGCAACCACCTTGTGAGAATCCACAAAACTAGCCATGTCAACTCCAAAATTGAAAAAAAAAAATGGGGGAGTTGGTGTGTTCTCAACAATGTCCTCAATCCATAACATATCTTCCATTCTCACAAAATTTGAGTAACAAGGTATAAGAAAACAATGGAAAAGAACAAAAAATAAAGAAAATGAGCAACGTTGAACCCTAGCTTACACTTTGGTTCTCCAAACCATTAGCTCTATTTTAAACTCTTTTTTTTCGTCTAGATCAATTGGTTTTCCCTCCAAAATGATGCCATGTAAGCTAAATCATAATTTGTCTTGATCTTGAACATCATCTAAAGGCCTTGGGACCTATCTACAGTTCTTGACCAATAGGAATGCTCAATTTCATTGGACCTTACTCCTTGGACGTTTGTCTAAACTGGCCATAAGACCAAATAGACAAGAATTTTTAATCGATGTTGTTCAAACCAGTGTTGAGTAGGTAGTTGATCAACACAAAAACCCCCACCCATCTAGTATATGTGCATATTATAATAGGAGGTAAGATCTTTGACGACCATTGTTGGCTCATACTTGGAAATTGAAATTTTATGGCATCCACCAATGTTGGTCAAATATCCAATTTTTTTGGATATTAGACCCAACTATCACAACAAATATCATAAGTTTGATATTTGTTGGATGTCATAACTTTGAACCTTGTAATGTTCATAGTTTAATCTAGATATCACATAAATGAAATATGGGCAAGATATCAATTCTGTGCCTAGATATGAATATTAGGTTAATGAATATATTTAATAAAAAGTTAAGTTAGACCAAAAAAAAAAAAGGTTTGGAAAGGCAACCATGGCTTAAACATGACCACCTCAAACCCTATGAATAATGTTGATGTTTTATAAAAGGACCCAAGCTCACACTTGGGCCCCACCGCGTTATCTAGCCTTTACATGGCATGGGACCTTGCTTGACGCGCCAAGTTTGGGATACCTCCTCTGCCTTACATTTGTGACCTATGGTCTCACTTGTGTGTCGAAGACACGGTCAATCTTTTGTTTTTTGTCTTTGTGCTACAAACTTCATGGCACTCATTTTTTGCCCTTGTGTTGTTTGCCTTCACATTGCTATTTCTTGTCTTTGCAATGTTGTTTTTTACTTTTGCAGTGTTCATTTTTGCTTTCATAGAATTGCTTCTTATTTTTTTGTTGTTGTTTTGTTTCTTGCTTTTGCACTACTACTACTTGCCTTCATGCTATTACTTCTTGCCTTCGCGTTGCTACTAATTACTTTCATGCCATTACTTCTTGCCTTCGCATAACTACTTCTTACTTTCAACTATTGGTTTTTATCTTTGTGTTACTTATACGCTTTGTGTTATTGTTTTATACCTTCACATTGTTCAAGTACTTGCTCCTTAACAATATTGTTGTGTTTCCCTTTGTGTTCTTATAGTGCCTTCCATTTGTGTTATTGGAGACATACTTCTCCTTTTTCACATTTTGTACGGTTGGAGCTTTTCTTGGTGACATTTGACAACATTTTTTTATGAGGTAAATTTGCTATTTTCTCTTTTTTTGTGTGTTATTTTCTTTCTCATTTTATTTTCTTATGTTTTTTTTTAATTTTATTTAATTCCATCTTTTAAATAAAATATGTTGCTTTGTGGAGGTTTTTTACAAAACAACTATTGCATTAGAGTCAATTTTTGCACATTTCTTTATCTTGTAATGAAGGAGTTTGATTTTTGCTTCTAAATGTTGTAGATGTTAACATTAATTTTATTAAAAGATCCATACCAACAACACAAGTCATATATCACCTTAGACCAAGACTTTTATTTGCAAGAGATTTTGTTTGCTTGAGTTTTTTTGCCTTTGGCCTTGTTGAAACATCATGTGAAAAATGGAAGGTCAAGTGGAAATGAAAAGGCATTAATCCAAAATGAAGATTGTGAAGTATTTTTTAATGATGTTAAATGTGAAGATGAAATAATGGAAGAAACTCAAAAGGATTCAAGTTTGCAAATAAGAAAAGTAAAGTTTTTTTAAATGATGAAAAAAAATTGAATTTATTTCTAAAAATATTGCATTCCCAAAGGAAAAAATGGAAACCACATAATAGAAATGTTTTTTGTTGGTCATTTTTCTATGTGAATGACAATGGAAGAGTGACAATTGATGCACTTCAAATCATGCAATGTATATTTTGTTACTCCAATCATGTGCTTTTCTTTAACCCAAAAATGACATTAAGGAAACATCTAACATTTTATTATACAACAAGTGGGATAAATTTTTTGTAAAAACATGTTGATGCAAATCATTCAAAATATATATTTATATTCATTTATTCATTTATATATATTTTTCTAAGGAAATGAATTCTATAATGAGAGCAAGTTTGGAAAAACAACCTACTAAAAAAAGACCAAATATATCTAGTTCATCCACCTTTTATTTTTTCACCTCCAGAGAGCCTTTCAAAAATGATGATGTGAAGCAACAAAAAATTTTGGAAAATTTTGTACTTTTGATTGTAAAAATTCATTTGCATTTACAATTTGTGAAAAGTGTGTGACCAAAGGTTTTAATCTTACATTTTTGTATTTGAGTTCAATTCCTTTCATGAATTTTTTTTTCACATGATGTTTTGCATGGCTTAGTGGAAAAAACCAAGTATTTAATAAACATGTTTTGATTTTTCTTGAAGAGTTTCATTCTGCCACTACTAGTTTTAATTCTAAAGGTTCAAAGGTGTTCATGATGTGTTTGCCTTAGTCATAATTTTTTGGGGATTTAATTAAAAACCAAAACATGTTGTTCTTGGTAAATTTGAGGTTTTTGATACTACAAGACATGCATTAACAAAATGTTAACTAATCTTTTGGATGAATATGGTTTGAGAAATAAGATTATAACATATGTTAAGAATGAGGGATCAAATTTGACCACAATGATGAGTGTTGTTAAGTTTGTTGTCAAATGTGAAGCTCTAGGTTTGGAGGAGAGTTTCTAGGGAACATGTTTTGGGCATGATTTCTCCAAAGCTTACTTATATGTCACAAGTCATGAATTTTTTATATGTTTCCATGAAATATGCTTAAGCAAATCTACAAAAATGCATCACTTAGCCCAAAAAAATTAATAAAGGTTGAAAACAATGGAACAAGTGCACATTCAAACTAGTTTGAGGCCAAGAAAATGAAGCACTTTAATGAAAACTAGGTTTGTTTTGTTTTTAAACATTGTGTTTTTTTTTTCTTTTATGTACATTTTTTTATTTATGGAATTTGTAGATTTTTGTGCTGATATTTAACCTATTGTTACAAATTTTCAAGTAAAATCATATTGTTTTAGTAAGCATAACAATTCAAAGTAGGAATTGTTTTATGTTAAAGTTGTTAGACTTCAATGAAAATTACTAGATGTGTGCCCTTACCTTTTAACTTGGGATGTTTTAAAAATCATTGTTGATATTCTTTCTCCAATTTTGAGTGCTTGTGTGTTTAATCAATCTCATTGGCATTGGTTACTTTATGATGCCTTGCATGTTGCAATTACCATGGCCTTGAAACTAAAAGAATTTAAAATGGCACCTTCTATGGCTAATTTGATGGAAGATGATATGTCTATGGCTTTGAAAGTGTCTATGTTTGTTTCTAATGTTAGAAAGCAAGTATGTGATGTTTTAAATGGTTTTCTTCATTCCTAATGAAATATGAAGAAAAGAAAACCCATAACATGTTTTTTTAATGTTAAACCCAAGATCTAATAGTCTTATTTTGGTTTCCAATGTTGTTGAAATGCCACCATGTATTTCACTTGGTGCTAAAATTTGAAACCATGGAAAATCAACCAAATGATGAAAAGTTTTGTCTTGACATTTTTGAAATGACTATCAAAACCAATGAACTAGTCCCAAAAAGTTGACAATTAAGGAATTATAGATATTTCAAAGGTACCAAATTGATGCAAAGGACATTAAGTGTCCTTTGGAATGGTGGGGAAAACATGAATCCTTGTTTCCAACTATTGTTTTCCTTACTTGTCAAATCCTTAGGATTATGGGATTGCGAATTGAAATTGAAAAGATTTTTTCCTTGGTTGGGATATGGAAAATGAACTTATAATGGACATGTAAATTGTAAATTTGCAATGAGATTCTTAAATGTTGTTATCCAAGTTGTGAAAACCACTTTGAATATTTTTTTTCTATTGTATCTAGAAGTGTGAGTTTTGAATTTTGATTTGAAAAAAGAAATTTGATATCCTTCATGAATATTTCAATTGAATTTCTAAAAAATAAAAATCCAACCCAATTCCTTAAAAGAATTAAAAATTTGAAGCTAATAGATATTTTTTTAAATGATGTCCACCCAACACTAATATCCACCACCACCTCCATACTTGGGAGTTTTTATTCATAGCCATACCCAACTAATCATCAAACACAATTGAGGACATCAACCCAAATATATCCACGGTTCATAAATTCCCTCCCTTATTCATGAAGGTCCTTTTAAGGTTTGAAGTTCATTTTAATTAGCCACCACTTGAGACCTTGAGATGCCATTGTCCTTTCTAAAAGATTTGAATGTGACATTAAATATCATTAGGAGTTGTGTTATTGTACAATATTATCGCTTTGCCTCTTACTTTTTAGCTTTAGATTTCAAAGAAAGAATATTGCATCTTTCCATAGATTATTTAATAAATCTTTTGATTTTTCAATTTTAATTCCTCCATCCCCGAAGAAGCAAGAGCAATTTTTGCCTTTTGAATTAAAACTTAACACAAAGAATAAAGGTGTTTTTTAGAATGTGCAATGCTTGTAACTTTGTAACAACAATCAAGAAGTTTTGTGGGATAAACCTTGTGTTATAACCCCATTTCTTGGCTTGTGATTGAATTTGGGGTGAAATAAGGTTCAAGATGTGTCAAGAGTAAGTTCAAAACATGGAATGAACTAAATTAGGTCAAACACATGCCCAAAAAAAGTGGGGCTTGTGTATTTATTAGGTGAATTCTTAAAGCCTTAATTTGCATTTTTGAAGTAGGAATTAGGACTCCACAAGAGTTTCCATTCATTAGAATGAAGTTTGAAAGGTCAAAACTTGTCCGAATTGAATGATTTTTATGTCATTGAAATGATGCCAACATGAGAGTTTGGTGCATTTTTCTATTAAGAACCATTAATCCCCAAAAGATTGAACTTTACAAGGAATGGATTAATAATCAAGTTGGTGTGGCATAACAAGGTGAAGACATGGTAAAGTAACCAAAAAAATAGTCCAATCAAATTCTATTTTTTAAAATATAACAATTTTGCAACATGAACATAAGAAAATAAAGTCAAAACTTCTTAAAGCCTCACTATGAAATACTAGCTTCTCCATTGAGTTGATAGTAAGTTGAATACAAAATTTAAAAAACTTTAGTATCATGAAAGTAAGTAACAAGTACATTTGAAACTAATTGGTCAATTTATGGTGTTTAAACATAGTATTAAATTAGAAGTTGGATATGCTTTGGTTACAATATGTAAAACTTGAATGTTCACAAGTATATTTTAGTATGCCATTAACTTCAAAAAACATTTAATCCAATGTTTCATTTACTTTCATCTACTTTTATTTGTTTGCAACTTACTTTGTAAGTTGTGTAACATCTATTGACTTTTAGTGGATCTACTTTAACCTACTTTAAACACGTGGTTTTTAGATAGAGTTGTAACAAAAAAGAACATTTAATATTGATGATTGAATTGAATAATATTTTCAAGTTCAATGTATCAAAGCCTACTTGATGGCTAATTTCCATCGATATGCCAAAATAATGATTATTCACCATGCTTTCACTTGACATTATTGGTCATTCAAGATTTATTTTTTTTAAATCATGATTTACAAGTTAGCGTAAAATTGTTTTAAATCTTATAATTTAAAAAAGATATTGCATTATACTATTATGTAAGACATTTTTTTTCCCCCAATTTTGTCAAGTAGGAGGATTAACAATCATGTACATCATTAATCAATTAATTTTGGTTAGATGTTACACAAAACAATAGAATTTTTTCCAAATCCTACTTTGTTTTGGTGACCTCCATGACCTGACATCTAAATTTGGCGACCTTAAGATTTTTTTCCTCATAATGTGGCAACTTGGGCCCCATTTTTTCGAAAAACTCTTTTGTGCCTTTTGTAATTGCCTTTTTTTCTCACCAAGTTTGCAAAAAATTGCCTTAAAAAAACACACACACACACACAAAGGTGCATTTTATTAAAAAAAATTAAATATGTCATTTCAAATCCTTTCAAATCCTTTAAATCACAAAAGCATTGGTTATAAACAAATTTATATGCTTTTACATCTTGTGGTTTTATTCTTATCATCTCTTATTTTGGATTATAATGGTATAACACATAAGGAATATTATACTCCCTAATTGGATTTGGGAACAAATTGTTGAATAATTAATTAAATCTTAAATCTTAACTTCAACACTTGGTTTTTAATTCTAAAATTTCTGGTAGGTAATGTTTATAAAAAATAGTAAACACATCCTTGTTTTGTTTATAGGACAATTTAGTGTGTTGAGACTAGCTCACTTTTAAGTTCTTGAACTTTAGGGTCTATAGTTCCATAGTTCCAATATGATAGTCAACAATCAAAAACTTGCATATTCTTAATTTTTGTGATAATTATAAAATTTCAGCAAAAGTAATAAATAAAATTTCAAAAATTCAAAAAAATGAAAAATAATTTAATTTATGCCCAAACCATTCATGTACTACAATATGTGAATGAAAAAAAATTACAAGATTATGATGCTTATAATTTTAATGGCTTTTAAATTAAAGAATGGACCTGGTTAAGGCAACTTTCCATTAGCAAGTTGTTAAAGTTGGGACCCAACTAGTTATGATCTTTGATTCTTTTTGTACTTTCACAACAAATTTCTATTAATACCCAATTATTGGAACAAATTTTCAAATGGGAATGCATAATGAACACAATGTTTTATCACAACCTAGATATTGAAATTTGCATGAAATGCATGTGTCATCAAATGGATTGCTCATAGTTGAACTTATAGCTTCCATCATTTGTAGTTTGACTAGCACATAAACTATGGAGTTGCATAACCACTTAGCACTAGGATGACAACAATGAAAACTCGAATTAATGGAAAGTGGTTGTTCCATCCAAGGTTAAATTTTGCACCCATTTATGCCCATCAATCGTTAAATGTGCTTAAAAATTAACTTGTCATGTGACATGTAAAATTGTTTGTCTATTAAAAAATATTCACTTAACATATCATACTTTCATGTAAGAAAATTAACATTAAACTAGCTTTCATGTTAGGTTAGATTTTTCTCCAACTTGCACCTACCTACCATATCTTTCATTTTGTCTTCAATGAAAATTTAGAATATCTAGTTCAAAAAATTTATGAATTTGTTTAAAAAACCATACCTTTTCCAAACCTTAAACTTTACATTCAATGGGAAAAAAATTGGCAACAAGTTTAAAGTAAAACTCACAACCTCATCTCTAGAAGGTTGAAGTTAATAATCTTATCTATAAATCCCAAAACATAAACCCCTAGAATCTAGATCCACTTTATGGCTACAATGCCATGGGTTCTTAATCCTTTGTATTGAACCTTTTTTTTTCCAATTTTTTCCCGAGTATGTATTATGCACTTTGTACCTCTTTTGTTTGTAGACCCACTTATGACTTGTGATTTGGTTTTTCACAACAACGAAATCACTTTTTCAAACCATTTGCTTCTACATTTCTTTTTAGGCATATACTAATTTTTCTTGTTTCGTTTGGAAAAAAAATAAAATTCATGGGAACTAGTAGAGTAAAATTAACTTAAGGAAACAAAAATGACAATTCTATTAAGATGTTTAAGTAAAAAAATTCCAACAATAAACTATACAATACAATTGAGGCAAGGTTGTAGTTTGTAAGTTCTAAACTATGACTACAAAAGGAGTTGAGACTCTATCCAAATACTATTAAAACCAAGAAAATATTAACAAACATGAATTGTCAAAAGTGGGTCTTTCTACCCTAGTTAAAATACTACAATGACAAAAAACAACAAATGAAAACAAATCAAATGAAGAGTACTATAGTAGTGGAGATTATACTTTCACACCAAACAAGTCCATAACTTAAATTCCAAGATCCACCAAGTACATACATCTCCAATGCTTGAACTACCAAGCTACACACATAATAAGATTATGTTATTCTAGGAATGGTAACTTTTTCCTACACTCTATCACACCTTTAGATTGGTCCCTTTCCAAGTGTTTCCCTTCCCCTTAGGTAGTTCACCACTACCAAATTAAAGTGACGACTATTTTATGTTCATGTCATATCTTCTCTCCACAAGAAAGAATCATGGTGTTTGCAACTATCCAAATTCACTAGGTTTTCAATCAAATGAGACAAAATTTGACTAATATGCAACTTGTATGGTTTTGGTAAAAAACAATTAATTGATTAGAACCATTTTAGAGAATTCTTTTTAGTCATTTGGGATATTCACATGTTGCATTAAGTAACATCTAATTAAGTTTTTTTGACATGGTATTATGAAGTCCTAAATTAATATCATGTGAACTAAAGTGCCCATCATCATACAACTTTTTTTTGGGTCATGTAATCATGGATTGTATTTTTTCACAACATGTCATGATAAAAATACACTATGCCGTGGAAAATAAAACTTTTTTCCCTCTTTATTTGAGTTTTGTTAACAAACACTTTTGGTGCCATTCTCCACCAACTATGTTTGTACATGTTTGAATATTACATTTATACATGATACATCAATGTATATACACACTATAAACATTAATGTAAACAACCATCAAGGTTTGCCCCCAATACCTCATGGAAATGCATCAAGATCTTAACCATCAAATCATTTAATAAAAAATTAAAAAAAGTTTAACTTTATTATATTCAGCATGAAATTGTTTAAAAAATTCAAACTTTAACATTTTTTTTGTCCAAAAGTTATTCAAATGCTACAAATGGAAACATGATCTTCTAGATTATTCAATAATTTATTTATTTATTAAATTATAATTTATTAATCTAAAATAACATGTTATGAATAAATCAATATACATATCTTTTTGTTTAAATTCAATTCAATTTAACTGAATTGTAAATGTGATTCAATTCAATATGAATATAAAAAAATCATTAAGACTTTTAAAATGTTTTTAGAATGTTTTTTTTTGAGAAATTGTAATTTATATTTTCCCCAATATTATGATTAGTTCTTGCCATGTCATACTACATGTACAAAGAGCACAAACAACCTCATATTCCACATTTTTTTGGTAGACTCAAAAAAACAACCTCGAAAAAAAAACATCGCCTTGTTTATGTTTATTTCAAAGTTTCATGTTGTGACCTAAGAAGTGTGCATCTATATCAATTGTATACAAGTTCATTTAAATTGGTATGTATTTTTTTGCATTTTTATAAATACATTTTGTCAATACATTTGTATTTGATTTTTCATAAATGTTTCATTTACATAAGATATGAAAGTTTGTAGGATTTGTAACAAAGAGGCATATGTTGTTCAACTTGTGTATGTACATTAGAAATTAAGAGGTTTGCATGCTGCAATTGTTTATATTTCTAATGCATCATTATTGTTTGAAAGTTAAAAAATTTTAACTACATTTGATGAGGCTAGGAAATAATAACAATGAAAACATGCATGGGAGAAATGTGTGGCAACTAAACATCAATGTCATGTTTGGTCAAAGGCCTCCTATCACTCCAAATAAAAGCATGCCATTGTCACAAGTTGCAATTTTTATACATGTAAGCTTTAGTTTTCCACCACCTACCCAAAGACCTATTGTGAAATATAGAATTGTTTCTAGAAATTCAATTTCAAGGTTGTTGATTTTAAGTAATGACACTAAAGAATAAGAAGTTTCTGAACTTGTTCAAAATGATGCACTAAAGCCGACATCCCTCTTGCACAAGAACCTCATCATAAAAGGAGGTATACACAAAATTTCAAGGCAAGATGCAAGGTAAGGAGACCATAATGAACCCCATGGGCTATGGACATGGTAAGATCAAAAAGAGCATGAACATAGTGTCGACCATGGACTTGTTGTGCCCATAGGCCGGCAGGTTTGATATGGAACATTAATTGGTTTTGTGCCATAACATTTTGACAATATGATTGATATATTTAACACCTTAGAATCATCACTTGTATGAAAATACTATATTTCATAGTGCAAAGGAAATTAAATCCATTTTGAGTCATAAAGATACTTATTTTCTTGCTTAGTAGTTACAAGTACCCAAGATGTTCACCAATAATGAATATGAATCTTACACATATGTATTATGGAGCTTTAGAATTTTTCAGAATAATTTCAAAGCATTTGAAAATTATATTAGTTACAAAAACTCATGATTGTCCAAGTCTACCTTGTTTTCATTTAAATCCCTAACATGCAATCTATAACATTTCATTATACGATCCATGGACATAGTCGGTGTAGTGAATTTTAAAATGATGATATTTTGAATTATGTCAAAACTTGAATATAAAAGACAAATTTATATGGTCATAAATGAAACTATTTGTATTAAATAAGCTTATAACTTGAAACATCCTCTTGAAGAATCACAAGATACATTGAAGCATGTGGATATTGATACCTTACATTATAAATATTGCAATTTATGTGTTTAGTTTATCCAAATTATTGGGCATAATACGTATGATGACTATTTGAAAATTGTAGCTTTGAGCTTGGACACATGGCATATGGATATATTCAACATTTTTGTTCAAAAGAAAATTATTGACATATGATCTTAGCCATGTGATTATATATTAAATTAATATGAAACACACCTTATAATTATCATTTTTACATAAAATTTTCCATCCTTAATTGTAACTAATAACATGGTTTCTAATGGTTCAACTCATATCAAATGAATTGATTTGATTTAATACACTAGGAGAAATTTTTGTATTGTGCATCATTCAATTTGTGACTATGTGACTAATTGTCATTTGCAACTATGTTCATTTTTATAACTAGTCATCATCCTTTCAATCTATTATGTAATTATGGTGCAATTAATTTGCAATTACAAAAAATTTCATCCTAAGTCCATGTTGACTAACTTTTAGGTCTTTTCATACAAGAAGAGGCTTTTATATCAATTTTGTTTTAAAAGTAGTCGCAACTTGGTTATTTTTATGTGGTGTACTTATACTTTTGATGTACATTACAATGTTTTGGAATATACCATGGTATATTATAGATTATGTTGTATTTAGGGCATGACAAATATAAATTTTGCATATATTGTGGGTGGGCTAAGTAGGCCAAGAATATAGTTAAATAAATAGGTAGATGAATAAGTAGGTATGTAAATAGGTACTTAAGGTAGGCTAATTATTTAGTAAGCAAATTAAGTACATAAGAAAGCAAGATTATTAACCATTAACTATATATTATACCTAATAAGTAATAGCTAATATTTATTACAATATAATTAATTATTTTAATTATTTTAATTACATTTTAATTAGTTGACAATTAATAAGTATTAGGTATAACTAATATATAATAATAAATATTAAAGAATTCATTATTAATTATTGATTTTTTTTAGTTTCACCAAGGTTTAATTAAATTTTGGTTTAACTAAGGTTTAACCAAGGTTTAGTCAATGTTTAGCCATATTTTATTTTGTCCAATTTTATGTTATGTTTTTGTCAAATTTTAATTTAGCCAATGTTTAGCCAACTTTTGGCCAAATATTTTTTTAATTAGCTAATGCAATTTAGCTAAGGCTTAATCTAAGTTTAGGCATAAATGTCATGTGAACCTAATTTAGGTGCGACATATGTTACTTTGATTAATAAATTGGGTTTTTTATTAAGTAGTAAGTTAGGATAATTAATAGCAAGTTAAACTAGGTAGTAATTAGTAGGTAATAAGTTAGGTTAATAGGTAGTAGGTTCGGCTAGGTATTAGTTAGTAGGTAGTAATTTAAGTTAATTATATATATGCCCATATTAATAAAGTTGGTAGGTTAGGAAAATAAATCAAGAGGTTAGGTGGGTACATAAGTAGATAGGTAGCTGGTAGATATGTATGTTAATTAGGTAAATAGGTTTAGAGTGAATAGGTAGGTAGGTAGGTAGTTTTTCAAGGGGGGTCTTATTTTAATTTGGGATTAAAAAATTTTATTGTGCACATCTATTTTTGTAGTTTGCAACATTGAAAAAAAAGAAAAAAATATTTGGGATAAAATTTTCTAGTATCCCATATTTTTTGTCCTCCATTTTAATCTTGTAAACTACATAAAGAAAAGCCCTTGAAACATTATTTTTTTTAAAAAAAAAACAACAACATTAAAATGAACATGCATTTAAGATGAATCAATAAAAAAAAAATCCTTGAAAGTTAAACATAAAATTAATTTTAAAAATATACTTACTTGCCTATTTACCTATTTAGCTATCTACCAACCTATCGACCTACATACCTACCCGGACTTAAATATTTACCTATATAAATTGATTTTAAAAATTTAAATAAAAATGTTATGTGGCATATTTCAATTATGCCAAATGGCAAATTTTGTAGTGCACCAAATATCAATATGTGAATCAACTATATTTTAGTTGCATAAATATGAATTAATTGCAAATTACATATGAATGGTCAACAAATGAGATCATATATGTTTCGGCATACATCATCCATGTGGAATGTGATGACATCATAGTGAATCATAATTTATAGTTAAATGTTGGATGTAATGTCACTTATGTAATTAATGGAATTTAGTTGCATGTGTTGATTTGTAACTTTTTCATAGTTGTAAATTAGAATCACAAATTGACATTTTTCTTCTGATGATACTTTTTACCTTTGTTGTTATCAAACATCATTTTGAAGTTATACATATTGTTTCACAATGTTATGTTTCATCAAGGATAGTTGGTAGTAGAATTCCTTTTTTAATGGATATTTGACTAAATATCATAGGGTGGTAAAAAAGAATTCTTGTTACAACAACAATATGTTTAGCATTAAGGCTTATTTCAAAGGTTTAAATAACACACAATATGTTTTGTATCAAATGCACAAAGGATATATTTTAATGCTTGCAAGAATGTTGAATATCAAATGATAAAAAAAATAAAATTATAACAATTGATGAATTGTTAATGATGACAACAATGTTACAAAGTATTGAAATTTGATTACGCTGAGTTTGTAATGGAAGAAATGAATCATATTATTCAAAATTAATGGATTTTGTCAATGATGACACATAGTTTTTAATCATTGGCATTTCTTAAACAAAGATAAGTTTTGCCAAAATCTATAAATCTATAATGCAATTGATTATAAACTTGCAACATTTTAAGAACTTCAATAAGTCATGTTAAAGATTTAGAATATTATTCTAAACATAATTCATTGCAAAGAGCCAACGAAAAAGGAAAATTGATCAAATTTGTGGATAATTTTATATATTTGCTAAATATCAAATATTTAAAAACTACATTGATGAAAAAACAACAATACTTTGCACATTTTAAAAGAATGTTGATTATTACAACAATTTAATTATTCAAAAATTAAGTCCAAAAATATGATATTTACATGATGCATTGAATTGTTCCATGTGTGGATTTGCTTCCATAACGCCTTTGCTTTTGCCCACAAATGGTCAATATCTTTGAAAATTGCTTTGTATTTGCCTCTTCACATTATGAATGAACTCACTAATTTGTCTAAAGACCTAGTTTCAATCAGGACTTTGCATTGCATTCCAACAATAGTTACAACAAGTATTTTCATGATTAACAACCATTTGCATTTTATTTTGAACATGCCCCAAAGACTAAGATCTCAACACACTATGAACTATACCGCTTCAGTTTGGAAAGGAAGATGAATGCTCTATATTAAGGGATATAATCAATGGCAAAAAGAGGTGGATTGTGGATGGGTTTCGATGTAAAATCAAGCAACCATACTTCTAAACATTTGACCTAATTGAACAACTTGCATTGCAACAAATGTAAAAGATTGTTCAACCATGAATATAAGAATTATGGAATATAAGAATGACAAATGAAAAAATGAAGCTAAATGGATTGATAGGAGGTTTAGATGATCTTTGGTGTTGCTGCCCCAACATTGTATGTACCGATACTTGTTATTGCAAGTAGCACAAAAATATACAAAAGTATTACCTTTTTTTTTCCTTGTCTAGTTTTGGTCTGATCCATTTTTTCTCAAAAATTATGGATGATGGTAGATACCCATACACACTTTTAACTCACGATATGCACATTTTGGGCTTGTGATGGGTGAAAGAAAACTATGGGGGACCTTTTATGTGTGTCACTATATACTATTTTTCTAAGTTTTGCAATTTTGAATTTCAACAATGTCATTATTAAGAAGAATCTTCATAAAATTTTCAAATATTATGATAGCCCACTACATTAAAAACTCATTTGTTGAAGAAATTGCACTTTTTGATTTCATATTATGTGATGTTACAATATATTTGTTAAAAAATAGTACTTGTAAGTGGTATTGAAAAACATAAATATATATATTTTAAAATTCAAATGATTTTAAACCTTTATCATTTCACATAATTTGAACGATGTTTGTGAACCATGTGAAGAATTTGAGAATTTCATTTCAATTTTTAAAAAAAAGAAAGACATGATAAATATATAATAAATAGAAAGTTGACAAACAATCACATTCACATGGAAAATGACAAGCATAGCTAGAATGGCTATATTTTAAATTCTATTACAATTTTTTATTTTAATAACTAATGAAATTTTAATGTTAATTTAGATTGAAATAAAAAATTATTATATTTTTGTATACCATAAATATACCCATGGATCCTTGAATTTCAAAATTTTCTAAATAATATTATAAAAATCAATATTATAAAGCCCAAACACTGAAATTGAAACCCAAAATTAAATTTACCACACTTTTGAACAATCATACTCCACATACTATGATATTAAATTCAAAAATGCTTAAAAGGGGTCCTTCAATTGTGCTTCCACCCTAGTGGGCAATAAGTTGTCCATTACAAGCCCAAAACATACATGAAAAAACCCAAAATGTATATTTGCAGCACCAAGATGTGTTTGGGCACCACTAGACACATCTCTAACATGCAAAAAGGCAATCAATGAAAAAAATAAACAACTAGTACTATCATATCATTTGCAATAACAACTATGTGCACATATAATGACAGGGTATAATGTTGGGAACACTATTGAGACTTAGAAGACTTACATACACAACAAAGCATCTCAGTTGCAGAGTACAAGCCTCACAAGGAGAATGAAACCAGATAAACATATGTAAAGAGGGTATGACTGCTTTACTTCCTTACCACATTGACGACTTCTCTGAAGAGGGTAACATTCTGTTGCTGAAGATGCCAGTCATCGTTGGTATTAAAAATGAGATTGGACGATAAATTGACAATGGTTTGGACTGGCTTGCATCAGCTGAATGATAGGTATGTCTTTTGTGTCCAGTGGGTGTTTGTTGGCTCTGCTCTTCGGCTGGAGTGAACCAGCAGCACTAGTTGAGGATGAACTCGTTCAACTTGTTTTGCGGATCAACATCCTCCCTGCCCGTCAGGGTTTTTTTTTCACCTCCTTTCTGCCCCGAAATTCTCTACTTACCACCTACCTCCCCCCTCCTACCTAGCTCCCTCCTATCCCCCTTCCTACCTCCCCCCTCCTACCTCCCTCCTACCTACCACCTTCCAACCCCACCCCCCCCTCACTCCATTGCCAGAGTTCCAGAGACCTCGAGCGGCTGGAGCTAGAGTGCTGGTTGTGGAGTGGGAGTTGGAGCTATGGTTGTGGAGCGGGAGCTCGAGCTGTGGTTGTGGAGCGGGAGCTGGAGTCACTGGAACTGGAGCGGGACCCACGCGCCCACGAAACCCATGCGCCCATGAGGAGGTAAGATGCTTACTTTTTCTTTTTTTTTCTTCTGTTTGTTTGTTTGAAGAAGGCAGCACAGGAAAAAAAAATGAAGAAGGCAACGGTAACAACGCTGTTGTCGCCTTCTTCTTCTTTTTTTTGCAGCGCAAGAAGGCGCAAAGAAGAAGGCAACGGCAGCAACGCGTCGTCATCTTCTTCTTCTTCCTCTTCCTTTGTTGCGCTACAACGCAACAAAGAAGGTTGTTGCCTTTTTTTTTTGAGTGCAAGAAGGCGGACCAAAGAAGGCGACGGCAACAGTGCTGCCGTCGCCTTTTTTTTTTTTTTGCAACGCAAGAAGGTGCAAAGAAGAAGGCGACGGCAAAGTTGTCGTTGCTTTCTTCTTGTTGTTTTGTTGTGTTGCAGCACAAAAAGGCGACGGCAGTGTTGTTGCCGTTGCCTTCTTCTTCTTCCTCTTCCTTTGTTGCGTTGCAGTGCAGCAAAGAAGGCTGTTGCCTTTTTTTTTTTTGAGTGCAAGAAGGCGGACCAAAGAAGGTGATGGCAGCGGTGCTGCCGTCGCCTTTTTTTTTTTTTTTTATAGCGCAAGAAGGCAACGTTGTTGTCGCCTTCTTTTTCCTCTTCCTTTGCTACGCTGCAGCGCAGTAAAAGAAAATGAAGAAGGCGATGGCAGCACCGCTGCCGTCGCTTTTTTTTTTTTTTTGCAGTGCAAGAAGGCGCAAACAAAAAGGCGATGACAAAGCTACTGTCGCCTTCTTCTTGTTGTTTTGCTGTATTGCAGCGTAAGAAGGCGACGACAATGTTGTTGCCATCGCCTTCTTTTTCTTCCTCTTCCTTTGTTGCGTTGTAGCGCAACAAAGAAGGCTATTGCCTTCTTCTTCTTTTTTGAGTGTAAGAAGGCTGTTGCCTTCGTGTTTTTTTTGCAGCATAAGAAGGCACAAAGAAGAAGGCGACGGCAAAGCTGTCGTCGCCTTCTTCTTGTTGTTTTGATGTGCTGTAGCGCAAGAAGGCGTTTTTGCAACACAAGAAGGCGCAAAGAAGAAGGCGACAACAAAGTTGTCGTTGCAGCGCAAAATGGCGATAGTAGCGTTGCTGAT
>Ga0116226_10001953_pt1 | contig 17877 bp, 18 predicted proteins | sample S1TSphfallax_FD_89692 | JGI IMG/M metagenome (GOLD analysis project Ga0116226, IMG submission 89692) | Host-associated microbial communities from peat moss isolated from Minnesota, USA - S1T2_Fa - Sphagnum fallax MG | ecosystem: Host-associated > Plants > Peat moss > Unclassified | place: USA... | reverse complement strand
GCGACCCTTATCACGTCGTCGGACAGAGCCACGCGATCGATCCTTACGGGCGGGTGGTCGGGATCCTCGCCGAGAGCCATCCGGGGGTACTCATCGCTCGGATCGACCGAGGGCTTCTACAGACGGCGCGCAGCGATCCACGCAGCAACCTCGGGATCTGGGATGAGCCGGGCGTCTATGGCTACGCTTATCAGCGCGGCCTCGGGATCGCTAATAACCTCTGGGCCCAAGTCCCGGCCGCCGAGTTCCCCTACCGGGATCTTGCCGTCTACAAAGATTCTGTGCGTCGTTACGACGCCGCCGGAGTCTTCATTCCGCCGCGACCTTAGCCCGCGGCGGCCTCACCGTGCACGACTGACGTATCGTCATCGAGGTTCTCGACCGGCGAAGCGGGCGTCTGCGTGCCGGGGAGCGTCGCGAGGCAGGGGAACGGCCCGTCACCGTACATCCGCCGCCCGTTGTTGGCGAGCCAGCGCTCGATATGCCGTTGGAAACGTTCGATCTCACGTTGGCGCCGAGCCTCGAGGCCGGGTTCGCCGAGCATTGATTCCTCGGTGAGACCTACCCGCCACCACCACTGGAGTTTGTCGAGGCGGCCGTGATCGAGATAGGAGAGAGTGATCGAGAAGCGCCGACAGTCGCGTCCGCGGTCGGCCTCCGCATACGCGAAGTAGCTCGATAGGGATCGCGGCAGCTCGATTCTCTCTGGCACGGATGTGGGCATCGGCATGGACGTATCCTCGAGGCTCTCCGGCATCCCTTAGGCTTGTCGCTCAGTACGCTTCGAGTCTACCTTCAGCCGGGCCCGTGAAGCGAGCTTCACGTTGCATTGGGAATCGCGTAATACACTCGCCGATCGAAAAAGCAGGGAGAAAGTGGATGCAACGGAAGACGCGCGCCTGGCGGGCGAGCCTGCTGCTGACTATGGTCGCGTGCGTAGGGGCCGCGTGGCTGCCGGCGGGCGGCGCATCGGCCGCCACCTATCCGAACTTCGCAGGCACCTGGGAGCTCGCGCCGGCCAGGAGTTCTAACCTCGGCATGATGTCGGCCGTCAAACTCACGCTCGTCATCGTGCAGACGTCGAACGTACTCGGTATCAAAGAGACCTCGGTGTTCCAGGGTAAGGCGACCGAGCGCGGCATCGTCTACGACCTCACCGGCAGGCCAGTTACCGTGCATGCGCCGATTGGGGGAGACAGCGAGACGGTGGCCCACTGGCAGGACGACCGACTGGTCGTCACCTGGACCACGGACGGCGTGCTTGGCGGCACGAAGCTCGTGCGTACCGAGACTCGATCCCTCGGGGCGGACGGCCGCACGATGAACGTGGAGATGTCGATGGGCGAAGGCCCATCCGTGCTCATGGTGTTCGAACGCCGAAAGTGACCGTTGGCGGCCGCTGGTCCGAAGTCTGGCTCCGCACTGGCCCCCACCTGGCGCTAAACGTGCGCCACATCACAGTCGTCAGCGTCGCGAGACTGCGACGGTAGCGCGGGCCCGTAGCTTGTTGGATCATCCTTCCGGATTAGATGTTTTCGGGGGCGTGAATGCCGAGCCGGCGGGTGTGGTGTTTGATGATCGCGCTCGGCGTCTTCGGCCGAAACGCGTGCGGCCAGACGACGCTCGAGCCTTCGGCTAACGACGCCCCTCGCCTGCGGCGACGCCGCCGCTCGCACCGCCGGTCGAGAAGATCCCGAGCCCCATCACCGACCATTTCGCGCTGCGGGCGAGCTTCTTTGCGCCGAAGATCACGACCGATCTACGACTCGACCCGCCGGGGGGAGCGGGGCTCGGGACGCCGCTCAACGCCGAACAGCAGCTCGGCCTCGACTCGAAGCCGTACCAGGGGCGATTCGAAGTGTATTTTCGTCTGCGTGAGCGGAACCGGCTGCGCGTCGACTTCTACCAGGTGAACCGCAGCGCAGAGAAAGCGCTCGGCGAGACCGTCGTCTTGGGCAAGAACATCTTCCTCGACGAGACGCCGCTCTCGAGCGAGTTCGACTGGCAGATGTTCAGCTTCACCTACACCTATTCGTTCATTCGCAACGATCGCGTCGAACTCGGAGCGGGTCTTGGACTCACGCTCATCCAGGCGCGCGTCTCGGCTGCCGAGCCCTACACGCCGCTTCGCACCGATGAGACGGGCGTGGGCGCCGTCCCGACCCTGGCCCTCGATGCAACCTGGCGCATCTCGCGCCGCTTCGCGGCGACGCTTCGCGGCCAGTACTTCGGGGCCAGCGTCAGCCACGTCAAGGGCCAGTTCGGGGACTATCACGGCGATCTGCAGTTTCGGGCGCTGCCGAATGTCGCCTTCGGCTTGGGCTACTCGGATTTCAATGCGCTGCTGCAGAACGAAGGCGGCAGCGACAGCCTGGTTGGCCGTTTCTCGCTGAAGGTTGCGGGACCCGAGGCGTTTGCACGCGTGTCCTTTTAGATAACAGCTTAGATAAAAGTTTAGGTAACAGCCTCAGTCTCGGCTCGCGGCGTAGCAGTCGCGAAACACCGGCGGCATACGTGCGGCGCGGCCGGTGTCGAGATTCATGCACACATACGCGGTGCGCGCGCGGGTGAGGGTGACGCCGTCACGCGAGCGGCGCACCTGGAAGCGGCGTTCCACTCGCAGGCGGCGATCACCCCCCACGATCCAGGTCGCGACCTCGACCCGGTCGCCCTCCAGCGCCGCGGCGAGGTAGTCGATCTCTGCGCGATGTGCCGCCATCCCGCGGCGCAGCGTCACGCAGTCCTGGATGGTCACGCCGAGCGCGGCGGAGTGCGACCACGCGACGCGGTCGAACCATTGGAGATACACGGCGTTATTGACGTGACCGTAGTGGTCGATGGCGGCCGCCTCGACGTCGAGCTCGATGACATGGGGCGCCGGAAGATCCCAGTCGCTGCTCGACATGCGCCTAACGCTCGCGCTCGATGGCGCGGTAGCCGATATCGCGGCGGTATTGCATGCCGTCGAAGTGGATGGCGGCGACCTGGGCATACGCCTCGCTCTGGGCTGCGGCAACGGTCGAGCCCCGCCCCACGGCGCAGAGCACGCGACCGCCACTCGTCAGGACTCGGCCGTGCTCGAGGCGAGTTGCAGCATGAAAGATCTTACCCGGGAGCCTCGCCGCCGCCTCGAGCCCCTCGATCACATCGCCCTGACGGACCGCATCCGGATAGCCACCGGCCGCGACGACGACCCCCAGCGCGGCGCGCGGATCCCAGGTGGCGGTGACGCGATCGAGTCGGCCGTCGAGGGCCGCTTCGCAGAGCTCCGTCAGATCGGACTCGAGGCGTACCATCATGGGCTGCGTTTCCGGATCCCCAAAACGGCAGTTGAACTCCACCACGAACGGCGCGCCCTCCGGCGAGATCATCAGTCCCGCATAGAGGATGCCCGTGTATGGCATGCCGTCGGCCTCGAGTCCGCGGAGGGTCGGCCCGATCACTTCGCGCAGAATTCGCTCGTGCACCACGGCTGTCACGACGGGTGCGGGTGAGTAGGCGCCCATGCCACCGGTATTCGGACCGCGATCGCCATCATCCCGGCGCTTGTGATCCTGCGAGGTGGCGAACGGCAGTGCATGCCGGCCGTCGGCCATCACGATGAAGCTCGCCTCCTCGCCCGGCAGGAACTCCTCGATGACTACCTCGCGTCCGGCCGCACCGAACTGGCCTGCAAACATGGCATTCGCGGTGTCGATGGCCTCCGCGGCACTATCCACGATGACGACGCCCTTGCCCGCTGCGAGCCCACTCGCCTTGACGACGATCGGCGTGCGCTGGGCATGGACCCAGGCCGGATCGAAGCTCTCACGCGTGAAGGTGGCGTAGGCCGCGGTCGGGATGCGATGCCGGCTGAGGAACTCTTTGGTGAAGGCTTTCGAGCCCTCGAGCTGCGCCGGGGCCTGACGCGGTCCGAAGCAACGCAAGCCCGCGGCCTCGAACCGATCGACGATCCCCGCGACCAGCGGCCCCTCGGGTCCCACTAGCGTGAGCGACACCCGTTCCGACTTGGCGAGTGCGAGCAGGCCTACCAGGTCATCGGCCAGCACGTTCACGTTCCGCACCCCGGGCTCGAGCGCGGTGCCGGCGTTGCCGGGGGCCACGAGCACTTCGCTGACGCGTGGTGAGCGCGCACACGCCCAAGCCAATGCGTGCTCACGACCCCCCGAGCCGATGATGAGCACCTTCACGGTCAGTGCCGGAAATGTCGCATGCCGGTGAAGACCATCGCGATGTCGTGTTCGTTGGCGGCGGCGATCACCTCGTCGTCGCGCTTCGAGCCGCCGGGCTGGATGACGGCTCGAATGCCGTACTCGGCCGCGACGTCGAGTCCGTCTCGAAACGGGAAGAACGCGTCCGAGGCCATGGCTGCGCCGCGCACCTCGAGTCCCCCATCCGCTGCCTTCATGGCGGCGATACGGCTCGAGTAGACGCGGCTCATCTGTCCCGCTCCGACGCCCACCGTCATACGGTCGCGGGCATAGACGATCGCATTCGATTTGACGAATTTGCAGACGCGCCAGGCGAACTCGAGATCGCCGAGTTCCTCCGCGCTAGGCGCGCGTGCGGTCACCACCTCGAGGTCGGCTGCCGCGACGCGACCACGGTCGCGGGTCTGCACCAGAAGGCCGCCGGTCACGCTGCGATATTCGAGGGCCTCATGCTCGCCTTCGAGCAGTTCCCCCAGTTCGAGCACGCGTAGGTTAGGGCGGCTCGCGAGCAGCTCGCGTGCCGCGTCTTCGACGAGCGGCGCCGCGATGACCTCGACGAACTGGCGCGCCAGGATGGCGCGGGCGGTGACGAGGTCGAGGGGACGGTTGAAGGCGATGATCCCGCCGAAGGCCGAGGTGGGATCGGTGCGGTACGCCTTCTCATACGCGGATTCGATGGACTCGGCGACGGCGACCCCACAGGGGTTGGCGTGCTTCACGATCACGCAGGCGGGATCGGTGAATTCGCGGACGCATTCGATCGCCGTATCGGCATCGGCAATATTGTTGAACGAGAGATCCTTGCCCTGCAGGATGCGCGCGGTGGCAACGCTCGCCCCGCGTGCGGCCGGTTGGCGATAGAAGGCGGCGTGCTGATGCGGATTCTCGCCGTAACGCAACTCCTGAATCCGGTCGAACTCGAGGTCGAGCTTTTCCGGGAAGCGCGACGTCGTTGCGACGACGCGCGACTGCATCCAGCGCGCGATCCTCGCATCGTAGCCGGCCGTGTGGTTAAAGGCTTTGGCGGCGAGCTGCCAGCGGGCTGCCAGATCGAGACTCGTCCCCGAGGCGAGTGCCCCGACGATGAGTGCGTAGTCGGCTGGATCGACGACCGCCGCTACCGACTCGTGATTCTTGGCCGCGGCGCGCAGCATTGCCGGTCCACCGACGTCGATGTTCTCGATCGCTTCGGCGTCGGTGCAGCCGGGACGCGCGATCGTGGCCGCGAACGGGTACAGATTCACCACCAGCAGATCGATGGGCGCGATGGCATGGGCGCGCATCACGGCATCGTCGGTGCCGCGTCGTCCAAGCAGCCCACCGTGGATCTTCGGGTGCAGAGTCTTCACGCGCCCGTCCATGATCTCCGGAAAGCCGGTGTGCGCGGCCACATCGATGACTGGCACTCCCGCCGAGCCGAGCAGCTTCGCCGTGCCACCGGTCGAGAGAATCTCGACGCCGTGGGCGTGCAGCGCGCGCGCGAGCTCGACGATACCGCTCTTGTCCGAGACCGAGAGGAGTGCCCTGCGAATGAGTATCGACATGGGGCGTGGAGAAGCGCGGCCTTAGCGTCCCACGCGGACTCAGCCGAGCCCGAACTCGCGCAGCTTCTTGCGCAGCGTACCGCGGTTGATGCCGAGGATCACCGCGGCCTGGCTCTGGTTACCCTCTGCGTAGTCGAGGACCGCGCGGAACAGGGGCTCCTCCACTTCGCGGATCACGAGATCGTAGAGCATGGCCGGTCGATGTCCGTTGAGACTCGAGAAGTAATCCGAGAGCGCGCGCTCGGCGTGGTTACGCAGCGGCAACTCCTTACCAGTCGAGACTGTCGCGTCGCGCCGCATTCTGATGTTCTTTTTCGCCGCCATTTGATGGTTCCCGTACGCATCAAATCCGCCCCACCACCGCTCACGCTGCCCGATCGCACGCGGCCGCCCATTTTTCGAGCTGTACTCGCGTGGCCGCAAACTGAGCGGCTGAAGTGTCTGCGACCATCAGCAGCTTCCGAACCGATGCCGGATCCGGTAGATGCGTGCAGTACCAGCCGAGGTGTTTGCGGGCGACTCGAAGTCCCGTGTCTTCGCCGTAGAAAGCGTACAGAGACTCGAGATGCGCGAGGATGATATCACGCAGCTCCGCGCGCGAGAGCGGCGCAGGCGGCTCGAGCGAATTTAGATGCGCGTTGACATCACGGAAAATCCATGGAGTGCCGTGTGCAGCGCGGCCGATCATTACTCCGTCGGCACCCGAGAAATCAAGTACTGCGCGCGCTTTTTCTCCGCTCGTCACATCGCCATTGGCGACGACGGGAATTTTTACCGCCGACTTGATCTCGCGAATGGTTTCGTACTCGGCGTCGCCGGAGTAGAGGTCCGCGCGCGTGCGTCCGTGAATGGCGAGCAGGCTGATGCCACTTCGCTCGGCAATGCGCGCGATGCTCACCCCGTTGCGATGCTCTCGATCCCAGCCGGTGCGGGTCTTGAGCGTGACCGGCACATCGACCGCGGCGACCACCGCCGCGAGGATCCGCGCGACCAGGTCCTCATCGCGTAGCAATGCGGAGCCACACCAGGCATCGCAGACTTTCTTTGCGGGGCAGCCCATATTGAGATCGATGATTTCCGCGCCGAGGTCCACGTTACGACGCGCGGCTTCGGCGAGTGCTTCCGGGTCAGCCCCGGCGAGTTGCACGATGCGTGGCGACGCCTCCCCCGAATGGTCCATCCGACGGCGCGACTTCGGACTACTCCAGAGCCGCACGTCGGAGGTGATCATCTCTGACGCCGCGAAGGCCGCCCCGAAACCGCGGCAGAGGATACGGAACGGGCGATCGGTAACACCCGCCATCGGCGCGAGCGCGGCCTGTGCCGTGATGGCATACGGCCCGACGTGGAAGCGTGGCGTAGTCATGGCGTAGTCGTGAGTTAGTGCGATCGTTCAGCGCGCGGGCGACTCGCCCGCACAGCGCAGCGCGCCGTTGGCCGCATGCACGCAGGTGTCGAGTTCGAAGCCGACGGCGCTTTGACCGGGATCAGCGACCGCAATTTCCGTGTCGACGCGTTCCCCCGCTGCGAGCGTAGTGCGATCGCTACCGGGTGCGAGGTACTCCTTCGGTTCGAGCGCGCGGGTCGCGATACGGTTCCCATACCGATCCTCGAGCGTGAGTTCGATCACCGGCACGGGCTGCGGGCGCGATGCGCCGTTCTTGACACTCGCTCTAATGAGGAGCGCGCCGCCGGGGCTCGCCGAGGCTGCGGCGCCGAGCTGGCGAATCTCATACGCATCCACGTCCCAGTTGGGAGTGATCGGCTTGCCGAGCGCCGCGTAGAGACGCGTAAGTGGGCGCGCCATCCATCCGGCCGACACGAGGTCTGCACGATAGTGATGCACGACTTGGCCGACGAGCACGAGCGCCAACACGACGCTCGCCGCGATGCTTGCGGCGGTGTCGAAGCGCCGCGGCATCGCAGTGGCGTCCGATGGCGTCGTATCGATTGCGAGCGGCTCGAGTGCAATGGGCGGAGCTTCCAAGGCGCCCGGCGGTTCCGGCGGAGCGATGGGAGGAGGCGGCACGGGTGGTAGTGCAGCAGCGGCGGGCTGCGCTGCGGCCGCGCGCGCGGCGGCCTGGCGGCGCTTCGCCTCGGCGGCGGCGGCAACGGCCGCTGCCACGGCGGGGGCGATTTCAAAGTGCTCGGTGTCGTCCTCGAACGGAGGCGGAGCTGCCGCCCGAGGCAGCATCGCGGGGCCTGGGCCTGGGCCTGGGCCTGGGGCGGAGGCGGGGACGGCTGGCGGAGCGACGGGCCGATTCAGCGATGCCGCGGCACTCGGCGACGGCGCGGGTCGGGGGGGCGCGGCGGGAACGGGGCTCGGCACGGCACGGCGCGGCGTCGCGCTGGCAGCGATGGCAGAGCCGGCGGCGCTGGCCTTCCCAGGCGGCGGGTTGTGCGGAACCGGCTTGGCTCTGGGAGGGAGGGGAGCCGCGACGGGTGCGACGACTGGGGCAGCGGCCTCTGGCTTGGGCTTTGGCGGCGCTGCGGGCTTCGGCACTGCCGGCGGGCGCTCGGGGAGCTCTGCCATCGGCGGAGGCGAATGGGCAAGGGGACGCAGACTCGTGCCGGTGCCAGGTCGGGAGCGAGTGGGAGGACCCATGGTCTTTGCGGCGCTCTTCGGCGCGGATTCGACCCCGATGAGATCTCGATCGAGACGCGAAACGAGCTGCTGCAACTCCTCATCGACCGGATCGCGGGGGCGCGGCGTCTCGGGCTGCGGCACGGGGTCGGGATCGCCCTGCAATACGATCGCCTCGAAGCCACTTCCCGTCTGAGCCTCGATGTCGTCCGAGGGTCCGATGAAGAGCTTCGAGAGGTCACTGCGGGAAGGATCGAACTCGAGCGATGAATCCGGCAGATCGTCCACATCGGTGGACCCTCGCAGGGCCGCCTCATCGGGCTCCTTCGCCTCCGCGGCGCCTGCAGATTCTTCGGTCGGTTCATCACGCAGGGATGCGAGCGAATTGAAGACGCTCGAACACCGACCGCAACGCACGTAGCCCTGCCCGACCCGCAGGTCGCCGGCGGTGACGTCGAGGGTCAGGGCACACTTAGGGCAGATCGTGAACACGTCGCTCACCCGCGAGACAGACCCAGCCCTCGCGCACGCTGGAACTACTGATATCAAACCATGGGGCGTAAGCGCGTGTCACTTCGACGGCGTCCGCCTCGAGCAGGCCCGAGATCACGAGCTGGCCCTGCGGACGCAGCAACGCCGCAAATCGTGGCGCGAGTGCGATCAGCGGGCCCGCCAGGATGTTGGCGAGCAGCAGATCCGCGCTCTGCGGGAGCGACGCTTCCGACGCCGCCACCGTGACCTCGGCAGCGATCTCGTTGCGCTCGGCATTCTCGCGCGTGGCTAAGCGCGCTTGCGGATCGATATCCCAACCCCAGACGCGAGCCGCGCCGAGTTTCACTGCGGCGATACCGAGTACCCCCGAACCACAGCCGAAGTCGATCACCCGGGCGCCTTCCGGGGGGTGGCTATCGAGCCATTCGAGGCACAGCGCGGTCGTCGGGTGCGTCCCGGTGCCGAACGCGAGGCCCGGATCGAGCGTGACCACCACGGCGGCTGTGTCCAGCACCGGTTCGTGCGAGGGCGCGATCCAAAGGCGAGTCCCGAACCGCATGGCGTGGAAATCGCGCAGCCACTCGCGTTCCCAGACGCGATCCTCGATCGCCGTCACTTCCAGGTGTGACGGTTCGAGCTCGAGCGCCACGCACAGGTTGCTGATGAGAGCCGGCGAGGCGGCATCGGCGGCAAACAACGCTCGCAGGCGCGTCTGCCGCCAGAGGCGGATTTCGCCGGGCGCCGGCTCGAGGACGGGATCGTCACCGAGGTCGGTCAGTGTGACCGAGAGTGCGCCCGCGTCGAAGCACGCGGCCTCCACCGCCTCGGGGTCGAGCCGTTCAACGAGATCGATACAGACCGCGAGGAACGGCACGTTCCGCCTTACCTAACGCAGTCCCAGCCGTCGTTCGAGGTAGTGAATGTCGAGCCCGCCCGAGCGGAACGAGGAATGATTGAAAATTTCCTGGTGCAGCGCGATGTTGGTCTTGATGCCTTCCACCACCATCTCACCGAGCGCGTTCTTCATGCGTTCGATAGCCGTCTCGCGCGTGTCCCCGTATGAGATGAGTTTGCCGATGAGCGAGTCGTAATAGGGCGGTACGTTGTAACCGGAGTAGACATGACTATCGACCCGGATGCCGGGGCCCCCTGGCGAATGCCAGAGTTTGATCGGGCCCGGGGAGGGCATGAAGTTCTTGGGGTCCTCAGCGTTGATCCGGCATTCGATCGCGTGGCCGCGGATCTGGATGTCGTTCTGGGTATATTGGAGTCGCTCGCCGGAGGCGATGAGGAGTTGGGCCTTCACGAGATCGACACCGGTGATCTGCTCGGTCACGGGATGCTCGACCTGGATGCGGGTGTTCATCTCGATGAAGTAGAACTCGTTGTCCTGGTATAGGAACTCGAGCGTGCCGGCGCTGCGATAACCGACCGCTCGACAGGCCTCGATGCAGCGCTCGCCCATCTGCTTTCTCTGCTTGGCGGAGATCCCGGGCGCGGGCGCTTCCTCGATCACTTTCTGATGGCGTCGCTGCATCGAACAGTCGCGCTCGCCGAGATGGATGATATTGCCGTGATGATCGGCGAGCACCTGGAACTCGATGTGGCGCGGCCGTTCGAGGAATTTCTCCATGTAAACCTGGTCGTTGCCGAAGGCCGCCAGCGCTTCGCCCTGGGTCAGGGTGATGGCGTTGAGGAGCGACGCTTCACTGTGCACGACTCGCATACCGCGTCCGCCGCCGCCGCCCGAGGCCTTGATGATGACGGGGTAACCGATGTCGCGGGCGATGCGGAAGTTCTGTTCCATGTCGGGACCGAGTGGCCCGTCGGATCCGGGCACGCAGGGCACGCCATGACTCTTCATGGTGCGAATGGCGGATACCTTGTCGCCCATCAAGCGTATGGTCTCGGCCTTCGGGCCGACGAATATGAAGCCGCTCTTCTCGACCCGTTCGGCGAAATCGGCGTTCTCGGACAGAAAGCCGTATCCCGGGTGGATACCGACCGCGTCGGTGACCTCCGCCGCGCTGATGATGGCCGGCATATTGAGGTAGCTCTTGGCCGAAGCCGGTGGCCCGATGCACACCGACTCGTCCGCGAGCAGCACGTGTTTGAGGTTGTAGTCAGCGGTCGAGTGGACCGCCACGGTCTTGATGCCGAGCTCGCGGCAGGCGCGCAGGACGCGAAGCGCGATCTCGCCGCGATTGGCGATAACAACTTTGTCGAGCATGGAGAGTTATTCGAGGCCGGTCATTCGATGACGAACAGCGGCTGGCCGAATTCGACCGGGTCGCCGTTCTGCGCCATGATCGAGGTGATGCGGCCCGCCTTGTCGCACTCGATCTGGTTCATCATCTTCATCGCCTCGATGATGCACAGTACCTGTCCCACCTTGACCTCGTCCCCGATGTCGATGAAAGGTTTGGAGCCGGGCGAGGCGGAGGCGTAAAAAGTTCCTACCATCGGCGCCGTGACGACGTGCTCGTTGCCCTTCGGCTTCGCGGGCGGTGGGGCGGCCGCGGGCACGCCCGCAGCGATCGCGGGCGGCAGATGTATCGGAACGGCGTGGGCTCCGGTGGGCATGCGGCTGATCCGAACGGCCTCCTCCCCCTCCTTGATCTCGATCTCCGCTATCCCCGATTCCTCGAGCAGCTCGATGAGCTTCTTGATCTTTCTAATGTCCATCCCGGTCTATCTTCCCTTGGGTGTGAGCCGCGCGGCGGCCGCGCGGATGGCGAGCTCGTAGCCGATCGCTCCCAGTCCCTGGATCGATCCGACGGCAACGTCGGCGAGATAGGAATGGTGGCGGAATGGCTCACGGGCGCTCGTGTTCGACAGGTGTAGTTCGATGAAGGGCAGCGCGACGGCGAGCAGCGCATCGCGCAGCGCAATACTCGTGTGGGTGAAGGCGCCAGGGTTGAAGACGATGAATGCCGTGCCGTCGGAGCCCGCGCGGTGAATCCGCTCGAGGAGTTCATGCTCGGCGTTGCTCTGGAAATGCAACGCTTCGTGGCCGAGCTCGGTAGCCAGCGCTACCGCGCGACCGACGATGGCTTCGAGCGTGTCCTGCCCGTACACCCCCGGTTCCCGGGTACCGAGCAGGTTCAGATTCGGACCGTTGAGTATCAGCAACCGCGGCATGCGACTCGATCAGTGCCTGGAACCGGCGCAATTTAACCGATACGGGATAAATCTGCCTAATTTGCGTGAGATCGAGGATTTTTCGCGGTAGATGGGCTCCGAAGAGGTTATTTCTCCTCGCGTTGCGCGCGCGCAACGGCAAGATCGCGGAGTTTATCGGTAATCAGCGTGCGTGCTGCCGGCAGATCGAGGCGCCCGAGGTCGATATCGCGTATCCGATCGAGGATGAAATCCGCCTCATCGGCGTGCAACTCGCCGATCTTCGCCGCGACGATGCGGTGTTGGCGATCGGCGAAGATGGTAAACGGGAATACGGTATCCATGCCAAACGCCTCGGCGGCTTCCATGCCGCCGTCCTCGCCGATCAGGATCGGATAGTCGATGCCGATCTTGCGGGCAAATTCGAGCACCGCGGCGCGCTCATCGACGGCGATCCCGACGACTTCCAGATGATCCGCGGCATGCTCCTTACGCAGCTGGCGCAGCAGCGGGATCTCCCGGCGGCAAGGAGCGCACCAGGTTGCCCAGAAATTCACCATCAGCGGCTGGTCGCGCCAATGCGACAACTGTCGCGCTACGCCGTCCCGGTCCGGCAGGGAGAAGTCGGGCAGCCGCTCGGGGATCGGTTGTGGCGCTGGTGGCGCCGGCTCGGAACTCGGGCTCGCGGCGGACCGCGGAGCGGGCGGAAGTAGCACCGCGGGCTCGGCGGCGTGGTGGCGCGACATTTCAAAGGCGGTAAAACCCGATCCGGCGGCCACCAGTACCAGCAGAACGCTGCGCAGCGCGGCCGATCGGTGAGTCATGGTGACGACGCTCGGTCTCGGCTCAGTGCAACGTGTCCGACGCCATCGCCGTCGGCACCGAGGGCGGATCAGGCTGGGGGGGCAGCGGCTCGACCGACTGCTTGGCGACGGCGGCGAATTCGGGTGCTTTCATATAACCCACTACCCGGAAGGCGCGGCGTTCGATGCCGTCCCGGCCGTAGAAGGCGATCGTCGGCGGTCCCAGGATATCGAAGCTTCGAAGTAGCGCTTGATCGTCGGCATCGTTCGCAGTGACGTCCGCGCGTAGTAGGACGAAAGAACCGAGCGCCTGTTTCACGGACGGATCACTGAACGTGTATTTCTCCATTTCTTTGCATGAGACGCACCAGTCCGCGTAGAAATCCAGCAGCAGCGGCTTGCCCGTCTTCGACGCCACGGCCACCGCCGCGTCGAGGTCATGCAGCGATTTGATCGGGCGGAATTCGAGCGCGTCCGGCTGAGCGAGCCCGTGGCGGCTGAACGCCGCGAACGGCGCGAGCGGATCGGTGGCGCCCAGGCTCGCGCCCGCAACGAGTGCCACCGCGTAGAGCCCGGCCGCCGCGCCGGCGAGGCGAGTGACCCAGAATGCGGTCGAGACGCGGCGCACTGCACGCCACAGGAGCCAGGCTGCGATGCCGGCAGGCACCGCCCAGAGGAGGAGTGCCACCCGATCCGGAACCAGCCGGGCGAACATCCAGGCGGCGACCCCGAGCATCATGACACCGAAGAACTGCTTGACCGTGTCCATCCAGGCGCCGGCCCGCGGCAGGAGCTTTCCTGCCGACGCCCCCACCACCAGCAGTGGCGCACCCATGCCGAGGCTCATGGAAAAGAGCGCGAGTCCGCCGCGCAGCACGTTGCCACTCTGGCCAATGACCGCGAGCGCGGCGACCAGCGCCGGCGCTACGCAGGCGGTCACGATCAGCGCCGACAGCGCCCCCATGACGGCCACTCCGCCAAGCGTGCCTGCGCGCTGACGGTTGCTGGTGTCGCTGAGCCGCGTCTGGATGGCGGCCGGCATCTGCAGCGTAAACAGCCCGAACATCGACAGCGCGAGCACGACGAACAGGCCGCCGAACAGCAGGATGATCCAGGTCTGCTGGAACATGGCCTGCACGTGGGCGCCGGCCAAAGCCGCGAGTACGCCCGCGAGCGTGTAGGTGAAGGACATCCCCAATACATAGGCGAGCGACAGTCCGAAGGACCGAGCGGTCGAGGCGGCGTGGCCTTGGCCGGCGATCAGGCTCGAAAGAATCGGAACCATCGGGAGGACGCAAGGGGTAAAGGCGAGACCGAGTCCCAGCCCGAAAAAGGTGGCGAGCACGAGCAGCAGGTTCCCCGAACGAATGAGGTTTGCGAGTCGGTCTTGCTCGGAGAGGAACGGCGCGGGAGCGCCCGCGCTCGCGACGGCGGTACCGTCGAGGCTCGCCGCGCCGGTGGCCGGCAGTGCCACGTTCAGGATCGTCGTCTGCGGCGGGTAACAGAGTCCGGCGTCGGCGCAGCCCTGATAGCTGACCGACAGCGGAAGTTCGAGCGCCTGAGCGGCGGAACGCGCTACGGGGAGTTCCGCCGCCAGCTCGCCGCGATAGATCTCCTTTTTACCAAAGTACTCATCCTCGTGGGTCTCGCCGCTCGGCAGGGCGAGTTCGCCAAGCCTCGCACCGGGGGCCGGGTTCGCGAGCTTGACCTTGAACCGGTCGCGATAGAGGTAGTAGCCCGGAGCAATCTCGAAGAAGACGCGTACCCGCTCCGGGCCATCGGCGACCGCATTGACACGGAACGCCTGATCAACGGTCAGGAAGCCATCATCGTTCGCCGCGCGGCGGGTTCCGACGAGGGCGCCCAGGCCGCTGGCCGGGGCGGCCGCGGACGTCGGGTCGGTCGCCGGGAGTGCGACGCTCGTGGTCCAGTTTTGGGGCGGGTAACAGAGACCCGCATCAGCGCAGCCCTGAAGCTTGAGTTTGACGTTCAACGACCGTGCGCCGGGAGCCGCGGCCGTGATGGGCAGCGTGACGGTGAAGGCGTTGCGGAAGATGTCCTGCTTTCCGAAATACTCATCCTGATGCACATCGGCGGGTGGCCAGGACGGCGCTCCCAGGCTGAAGCCGGGCGTATCGACCGCAAACCCCATCCGCGACTTGTAAAGGTAGTAGCCGCGCGCCACGTTCCAGTGGACGGTGAGGGTATGCCCATCGCTGTCGGCGCTATAGCGGAACACCTGCTCCACCGGCAGAAACCCGTCATCCGCCTGCGGAACCGCGGCTGGCAACCCGCCGGCGACCACGCAGCCGAGTGCGAGCAGGACGCAGAGTAAGCGCGGGGTTGCGCGGCGGCGCCGCAATGAGTCGAACAGGATCATGTTGGGATAGTCCTCGAATCGTCCGGGTTAGGAGCCCGGCAACCCGCACCGAGCCACGCAAGATAGGGATCCGAGCCCTGCACCACCGGCAAGGCGATGATTTCAGGCAGGTCGTACGGGTGGAGTGCGCGGAGCCTCAATTCCACCGCCGCATAGAGCGGGGTGGTCGTCTTGATGAGCAGCAGGACTTCGGCCTCGTCCCGGAGTTCGCCTCTCCAATGATACGTGGACCGAATGCCGGAGAGGCGGTTCACGCAGGCGGCGAGCCGCTCAGCCACGAGCGCGGCTGCGATCTGCGCCGCGGTGGCCTCATCGGGGCAGCCGCAGAGGACCACGAGATAGTCCGGATGCCGAGATGGGAGATCGTCAGAACTCATTGAAAGATAAAAGGAAAGTGACGGATCATTGAGAGTGAGGGTGTAAGAATTGCGCGCCTTGGGCGGCCGCCCGCGTGGGGAATTTACATGCCAGGGCTTGAATTCGAGCCGCTCGCCTATACCATTAGCAGCCATCGAGGGAGAGTGCTAATAACACTCCTCCTCGTTTCTCAACCTCAACTCTACTAAAGCTTCAAAAGGAGCGTCTCCATGAAGATTCGTCCTCTTCATGACCGCGTGATCGTGAAGCGCCTCGAGGAAGAACGTACTTCCCCGGGCGGCATTCTCATTCCTGACACCGCCGCTGAAAAGCCGGTTCAGGGAAAGATCGTGGCGGTCGGCAAAGGCAAGATCCTCGAAAACGGCGAGGTACGCCCGTGCGACGTCAAGGTCGGCGACAAGATTCTCTTCGGCAAGTATTCCGGCACCGAAGTGAAGGTCGACGGCGAAGATCTGGTGGTCATGCGTGAAGAAGACGTCATGGCCGTGATCGAACCCAAATAACCCCGAAGGACACGACCATGGCAGCGAAGGAAGTACGATTTAGCGACGACGCCCGCCTGCGTATGTTCAAGGGTGTAAACATCCTTGCAAACGCGGTGAAGGCGACTCTTGGCCCGAAGGGCCGTAATGCCGTTCTCGAGAAGAGCTTCGGCGCCCCGACCATCACCAAGGATGGCGTTTCGGTGGCGAAGGAGATCGAACTCAAGGACAAGTTCGAGAACATGGGCGCTCAGATGGTGAAGGAAGTCGCTTCCAACACCTCCGACGAAGCCGGCGACGGGACCACCACCGCCACCGTGCTCGCCCAGGCGATTATCCGCGAGGGCCTGAAGGCCGTCGCCTCGGGCCGTAACCCGATGGACATCAAGCGCGGTATCGACAAGGCCGTCGCGGCGGCGACCGAGGAGCTGAAGAAGCTCTCCAAGCCCTGTAAGGACTCGAAGGCGATCGCTCAGGTCGGCACGATCTCGGCGAACTCCGACGAGTCGATCGGCCAGACGATTGCCGAGGCGATGGAAAAGGTCGGCAAGGAAGGCGTGATCACGGTCGAGGAGGGCTCGGGCCTCTCGAACGAACTCGATGTCGTCGAGGGCATGCAGTTCGACCGCGGCTACCTCTCGCCGTATTTCATCAACAACCAGCAGAGCCAGACGGCCGAGTTCGAGAAGCCTCTGATCCTGCTCGTCGACAAGAAGATCTCTAACATCCGCGAACTTCTGCCGCTCCTCGAGGGCGTGGCGAAGGCCGGACGTCCGTTGATCGTCGTCGCCGAGGACGTCGAGGGCGAGGCCCTGGCGACGCTGGTCGTCAACAACATCCGCGGCATCCTCAAGGTCGCGGCGGTCAAGGCTCCGGGCTTCGGCGATCGTCGCAAGGCGATGCTGCAGGACATCGCGATCCTGACCGGTGCCACGGTGATCTCCGATGAAGTCGGCCTCTCGCTCGAGAAGGCGACCCTCAACGATCTCGGCGATGCCAAGAAGGTGGTAGTCGAGAAAGAGAACACCACTCTCATCGACGGCGCGGGTAAGGCTGCCGACATCAAGGCCCGGATCGAGTCGATCCGCGCCCAGATCGAGGAAGCGACCTCCGACTACGACAAGGAGAAGCTCCAGGAGCGCGTTGCGAAGCTCTCTGGCGGTGTCGCCGTGATCAAGGTTGGCGCGGCTACCGAGATCGAGATGAAGGAGAAGAAGGCGCGCGTCGAAGACGCCCTGCATGCAACGCGTGCGGCGGTGGAAGAGGGCGTGGTGCCGGGCGGTGGCGTGGCGCTGATCCGTGCGCTCAAGGCCCTCGAGAAGCTCGAAGGGGCGAATGAGGACCAGACGGTCGGAATTCGGATCCTCGCGCGCTCGATCGAGGAGCCGCTGCGCCAGATCGTCGAGAACGCGGGCGAAGACGCTGCGGTGATCCTGAACGCCGTCAAGGCGGGCAAGGGTTCCTACGGCTACAACGCGGCCTCCGGCGAGTACGGCGACATGATCGAGGCGGGTATTCTCGACCCGACCAAGGTCACGCGCCTCGCGCTGCAGAACGCGTCGTCCGTGGCCGGACTCCTTCTCACGACCGAGGTGATGATCGCCGAGGCGCCGAAGGACGAAGAGCATAACCACGCAATGCCGGGTGGCGGCATGGGTGGTATGGGCGGCATGGACATGTAACGCGACCGCGTTACCTGACTGTCCCCAGTCGAATAAAGGGGGCCGGCGGCAACGTCGGCCCCCTTTTTATTAGGCGCACGGTCCGGATTAGGCCTAAGGCGGGAGGGGCAGCGGCGGGAGACGCGCCAACGCACCCGGATCTGCGACACGGTTCCGGTTCGCTACTCAACCTTCGCTGCGCGAGGCCGCTATCTCAGGATG
>Ga0116226_10001952_pt1 | contig 17891 bp, 18 predicted proteins | sample S1TSphfallax_FD_89692 | JGI IMG/M metagenome (GOLD analysis project Ga0116226, IMG submission 89692) | Host-associated microbial communities from peat moss isolated from Minnesota, USA - S1T2_Fa - Sphagnum fallax MG | ecosystem: Host-associated > Plants > Peat moss > Unclassified | place: USA... | reverse complement strand
GCCTTAGCAGACCGACCGATTAACAACCAGCGAGCCGGCGGTTTGGTTCGTTTGAAAAAATACAGTCCCTTTTTTAAAAAAAAGAACCAAAAAACTTTTGCCAATTGTGGCAGCACCCCCTTCGGCCTCTTGCGTTCTTCTTTTTTGAAACAAGAAGTCCTTACCCAGGCCCCTCACCATCGGCCGAGAGCATCACCGTAAGCGCCACCGTTGTGCCTTCCTTGTCCTGCCACGCCGGCGCCTCGGCAACGAGCCTGTCGATCGCGGCGTTCAATTTGGCCAGGCCAGCCTCGTCGAGGCGTAACAGCAGGCGCAGTGTCGCGGCCGCCCTGGCCGGGCCCGACAACGGGGCGCCCGCCTCGACCGCCCGCGCGAACGAGCGCCCCGCGGCCGCCGCAATGCGGGCGCCTGTCTTCGCCATGGCGGCACGGCCCGCCGGCGTCGCGTCCTCATCCGCCGCGATCAGCTGTTGCGCCACGAGGCGGTAGAGCGTCTCCGGCCGCCGGGCCGTCGGGCGGCCACCGTCGGCAACCACCAGGCCTACGCCGATGAGCCGTCCCAGCTGGTAGTGCGTGCTGGTGGCCGGCCGCTGCAGCCGCGCGGCGATTTGCGCCCGGGTGAGCGGCGCCTCGCGCGCCAGCAGTTCGACGATGTCGCGCCGCGGCGCCCCCGCCAGGCAGGCGAGCTGGTCGGGCGTCAGCACATGCGGCGGCTGAATAGATTTTAACTTTTCCATTTTTCGAATTTATTGGAGGTTTCGGCTCGAGTGCGACCAGGAGTTTCTTTCATGCCGTCAATCCGCGCCGTCGTAACGCTGCCTGTGTTGGTCATCCTCCTTTTGTCACACGAAGCGGCCGTCGCGGGACCGTTCGCCGCGGCATTCGCGGCTGGCGCGCTTTCCCGTGCCGAGGCGATGCGCGACAGCGGCCATGCCATGCACGATGACGCAGACGGTTTGGCCAATTGCCGCCTCCTGCTGTTTGAAAACCGGCTTTCCGACGCGTCGGCCTGTTTCGGCACTCGGCTCAAATCCCGGCCCGACGAGAAGGCGAGCCTGGCAGGGCTGGCAAGGGCTGAATTCCGCGGCGGCAACTTCACCGACGCAGCCACCGCATTCGCTAAGGCGGGGCAGCCGGTCATCGCGTCCGAAGCAGCTTCCCTCGCAGCCGTGCGCGCCTATCACATCATGTCGAACCAACCCGCCTATATCGTTGCGTTCGAGCGCGAGGACCCGTTGCCCCTCCTGCGCGTGCGGTTGCCGGACGGGAAGAACCATCTTTTCGTGCTCGATACCGGCGGCGGCGAAACGGTGCTCAGCCCTCCGGCCGCACGGGCCTCGCATGTCAACGATATAGCGGGCACCGTCACCGGCACCTTCGCCGGCGGCCATACAGCGCCAATCCGTTACGGTATCTTGCCGCAACTGACGCTGGGATCCCTCACGATCGAGCAAATCCCGGTGCACGAACTCGATACGGCGCCGTTCGCGGCCGCCCTCGGCGCGTCCGTCGACGGTGTCATCGGCACCGACCTGCTGCGCCATTTCGCCGCAACCATCAATTATCCAAAACAGCAACTCGAGCTGCGCACGGCGGCACCGCCGGCGCCCGCCGGCGCCCAATCCCGCCCGTTCTGGATGGCGGAGTCGCATCTGCTGCTCGCCGAGGCAACAATCGACGGGGTTCCCGAACTTGCCCTGGTCGATACAGGCCTCGCCGGCCAGGGCTGCACCTTGCCGGCGTCGACTCTCAACCGGATCGGCCAGGTGCCGCACGGCCCGGCCGGCACCGGCGTCGGTGGCGGCGGCGCGGCCGACGCGGTTTCGTTCACGGCAAAATCCGTTTCTTTAGCCAACGCATCGGCGCAGGATGTCCCCTGCCTGTTTGGGCCGTTTCCGCCCACGCTGGAAAATGCAACCGGCGCGCGCATCGGTCTGCTGGTGTCCCACAGCTTCCTGAAAACCTATGCGGTGACCTTCGATTTCGACGCCATGCGGCTATCATTGAAATAAGGAAGGAAGCAGTTCTTTTTTGAAAAAAGAACCAAAAAACTTTTGCTTTCTTCGCACACCTTGGCCGTCACGTGTGGCTATCTCCACGGACTCGAGGGAGATGGTAAGATCAGGTGACGATGACACAAAATCTGCCACAGCGCCGCCCTCCAGAACCGGCCACGATGTCGACGAGACCGTCGAAGGTGCGCCCATGACCGCGCGACCGAACACTGCCACGCTGGAAGCGCCGCTCAAGGCCTTGGGCGGATGGGCGGACGCGCCCTGGTTTTCTTCCTCCGTTCTATCCGATCGCGACGTTGTCGGCTTTCAACTCCCGCCCCTGCCCGGCATACGCAAACAGAATTTTCAGATCACCGATCGCTCGGCCTCCGAGAAAATCCCGCCCGGCAAGGCCGCGCGTGCACCCGCCAAGACACCGAAACGGATGGCCGGCAAGCTGTCCCAACTCCTGGACGGTGTCGGCGCCGCGCGGGCTGTCGCCTGCTGCCGCAGCCGGTTTCTTTTCGAATCGTCGCCCATCCTGTTCTTCGCCGAAATACCCCTGGCGAAGCTGAAACCGAAGTCAGCCAGCAAACTGCGGCGAGAACTGATCGAAATCGGGGTCAGCGCCTGTATCGTCAGCGGCGAGGGTCCCGCCGCGATCGCCATGTTCTGGCCCACCGCGGAAGATGCGATCACGAGCTTCGTGCAGGCCGCCGAGCCCGAATACCCCATCCATATCGACTTCCTGAAGGGCCCCACGCCCGAACCCGAACCAGGCCCAAAAGGCAAGGCAAAAACCACCCCTCGCGCCACCGCGAGCCCCGGCGACCGTGAGAAAAAATTGCTGCGAGAAATCTCCGCGTTACGAAAACAGATCGAAAAGCTGCAGCAATCGCAATCGGCAATCGGCGCCATGGAAGAACTCGGGCTGGACGACGCCCGCCTGAAATCCCTGCTGACGCTACTCCATCCCGACAAACACGGCGGCAGCGAAGCCGCCAACGAAGCCGCGAAATGGATCAACAGCCTGCGCGATGTATTGAAGGGCAAAGCCAACAGATCCTGATTGTCACCCGGGCACGCTCAATGGATTGAAAACCTCAACCCCCGAATCCGCGAAATCCGCCTCATTTCGCGTCACCACGATCTTGCCATGCACCAACGCCGTCGCGGCAATCAGGCAATCCATCACCGGCCGCGGCCGCACCGCCTGCAATTGCCCCCACGCCAGCATCACATCACTATCAACATTCAATATCCGCTTGTCATGGCGTTGCAAAATACCCGCCAGCCAATCCTGCAACGCCTGCCCCGCCACGGCATCGCGGCTACGCTTCACGCCGACGCCTTTCATGATTTCGCCGATCGTCACCACGCTCACATAGACCAGCAACGGATCAACCCCGCGCAACCAGCGCGCCGCCGCAACGTTTCCCCGCCGCGCCTCCGAAAGCACATTCGTGTCGACAAGATACATTACACATCCACATCGCGCGGCAGATCGGCCGCGCGCCGCTCCGCCGCCACCAGCATCTCCTCGTCCCACGCCGGCCCGCCAAGCAGCGCCTGAACAAAATCCGGCTCGCCCGCGGTCAGCCGATCGTAATCGGCCGCGGAAAGCACCACCGCCGCCTTTTCTCCCCGCAGCGTCACGACTTGCGGCCCCTCTGCTCGCGCCCGCTGCACGAGCTCGCTAAACCGCGCCTTCGCATCCTGCAGTTGCCAGCTCATCGGCCAACTCCTAACTAGACTGACTAGTCTACGTCGCGATGACCATTTGTCAAGACTAACGGCTCACAGACCGGGTGGCCACGCCACACAATAGGGGTCGCATGCCATAAATGCGTGAAGCATGGTGTCCGGGACGACAGGAAATTCGACCTCGCCAGAAGGGATGGACGCAGCGTGCCGTGGATAACGATCTATAGCGTGGGCGCACCCTAGCCCCAGAGCATGTTCTCACTGCCATTGGCGTTGAAAGTTGGCTTCGTCGCAATTATATTTATCATTGCATTATGGGTTTCGTTGCGCCGTGCCCAAAATCTGCAATCCCGCCTCTCTGCCGCGCTTGCCGCGGCCGTTACAGCCGGCGTTTTGGCAGTGGCCGTTTATCAACTTGCCTCCCATGAAAGGAAGCAAGCCCGGTTGCAAGCAAGCTTATCGTCCGATCATTTCGAGCTGTCGGAGGGGTCCGTTTCGGACGTGAAGGTGGTCAACGCTGCGCGCGGGCTTGTCATATTCGCAGTCAATGGCGAGCGTTTCCGGTTCCCTGACCGCTACCCGGCGGCGTGCTGGCCAAAACCCGGCGAAATGGCGCGCGTCCGCTTTATTCGCGGCGACGACAAGTCAAGTTTTATGCATGTCGGCAGCAGCGTCCTCACAATCGAGATGATGCGCGGTTGCAGCGCCCCTCCCTGACACGATACAATTAGCAAAAGTTTTTTGGTTCTTTTTTTCAAAAAAGAACTGCTTCTTCTTTACCTACTTAGCATCATTAGCCGCCAAAGACGTCGTCGGATTAAGCACATTCGTCAAAGTATCCCGCAGCACCGTCACCTTAACATTCGGCGCGATTTCCACTTCGATTTCCGCCGCCCCCTCGCGTGACTTCGTCACCACGGCAACAATGCCGCCCGCTGTCAGCACCTTGTCCCCGCGCTTCACCGCCGCGATCTGCGCCTTCAGCTTCTTCGCCTGTTCCTGCTGCGGCCGGATCATCAGGAAATAGAACAGCACGAAGATCAATATCAGCGGCAGGAACTGCCCTAGCGGCGAGGACCCAAGGGCGCCGAGCATGCCTCCGTCGGCGGGCTGGGCATAGGCAGGCGTGATGAACGGGTTCATGGCGGGGTTCCGGATTGCGGCGGGGAGCGGCGGACCATAGTTTCCGGCCCTTCCCCGTCAAGCACCGGAGCCACCACCTCAGCGATGTCCGAAGCCCTGCTGCCCGTTCTCACCCGCATCGCGGCGGCCCTGGAGCGCCTGTCGCCCCCGCCGCCGGAGCCCGCCTCGCTGCACGGAGCGGATGCCTACGTCTGGCATGCGGACCGCCACGGCGGCCCCGGCCTGCTCGTGCCGGTCGCCAACGTCGCCCGCGTGGAACTCGCGCTGCTGCAGGGCATCGACCGGCCGCGCGACATCCTGCTGGCCAACACGCGCCAGTTCGCCGCCGGGCTGCCGGCCAACAACGCCATGCTGTGGGGCGCCCGCGGCATGGGCAAATCCAGCCTGGTAAAAGCGGTGCATGCGGCGGTGAACGCGGAACATCCCGCGGCACTGGCCCTGATCGAAATCGCCCGCGACGACCTGTTCGCCCTGCCCGCCCTGCTCGCCCAGTTGCGCGCCACCGACCGCAGGTGCGTGGTGTTCTGCGACGATCTGTCCTTCGAACGGCAGGATCACGACTACAAGGCGCTCAAATCGGTGCTCGATGGGGGTATCGAGGGCCGTCCTGCCAACGTACTGTTCTATGCCACCAGCAATCGCCGCCATTTGATGCCGCGGGACATGGTGGAGAACGAACAGGCGACCGCCATCAACCCCGGGGAGGCGGTGGAGGAGAAAGTTTCACTCTCGGACCGCTTCGGGCTTTGGATCGGCTTTCATAACTGCGACCAGGCGACCTACTTCCGCATGGTTGAGGCCTATGCGCAGCATCTGGGGCTGTCGGCTCCGCCTGACGCACTGCGCGCGGCGGCGCTGGAGTGGTCGGTCACCCGCGGGGCGCGGTCCGGGCGGGTGGCTTGGCAATTTATTCAGGATTTTTCAGGCAAACAGAACGCAGTTCTTTTTTGAAAAAAAGAATCAAAAAACTCTTACTTATGGCAGTTTGGATCGCTCGAAACCGGCGACCTGGAACGTCACGACGTAATCGTCCTGCATGCCGAGCGAGGCGACCACGCGCAGCCTGTGGGCCTTGCCGACCGCGCCGACAAAGCGGTCATAATCATCGCTTTGCAGCACCGTATCGCTGCCGTCGGTCGACAGCGTGGGCCCGGAGAAATTATACGGGTCGGGCGGCGCATCGTCCCATGCCAGGCTGATCTGGCAGGCATTTGCCCCGCACGCCTGCTGCACTTTCGGGAAAGTAATAGTCACCCGCTTGCCGTAGCGCTGGCTGGCGGTCAGCTCCAACATGGCATCGTGCGGCCCGCTATTCGCGGACGGCCCGCTGCCCAACAGCCTGGCATGCCGTGTCGCATCGCCCAGCACAGGGTCCACGATCGTCTCATAGGCCCAGCCCTCGAAATGCTCCGGTAGCCGCGCCACCACGGTTTCAGGCGCCACCGCAGCGAACGAGGTGAACACCGACAGGTCGTTATGCGGGTGCAGGTAGGCCCAGTAATAGGCGCCGCCAATGCCGAGCAGCATGACGGCGATAGAGCGCTTGGACCACCGTCCGGTCAGGCAGTTGCCGCACAGGCCCGCGCCCGTCGCGACCTTGCGCCGGCAAATCGGGCAGGTCCCCGTCAGTTGTCCCGCAACGGGCCTTGCAACAAACCGTGCCACGTCAATCGCCTAACGCTTCAATCACTCTGTTTTAACCAACCTTTAACCAGAATTGAAAGGGTTTCCGGCGCGCTTTTTCATTTGCAAGGATAATTTCATTTGAATGGGCAAAGCCCGACCGTGTACCAGGCCATGGCCAACGCACCGGGGTGGACGGTCACGCACACCAGGTCGCCCACCGAGACGCGCCCATAGACGTCCGCCGGCACCGCGGTTTCATGGCCCTTCGCCATCGGCCCCCAGGCGGCGAGGCCGACATACGTGGTGGCACCGAATCCGCCGCCAAGGCGTTTGCTGACGACTTGCGCGAAAACCGGGTCGCCGACGGGTGCAGCTACGTCCGCCATCGAATCGACAAGCGGCGCCAAACCGGCGGCATACATGAACACCACGGCCGCGAGCGGCAGGCTGCGGGGGGGGCTGTACCGGACGATCGGGTCGGCGAGCAGGATGAACAGCATGCCGATCGCGCACCCGATGACACCGGCCCACAGGTCGTGCGCCGGCTGCAGCAGGGCTGGCCCGGCAAGGTAGGCGTGCAACGCCAGCGCCGCGGACGGCAACCAAAGCGCGGTCACCGCCGTCCGCCTGGTATCCGCGGTGCCCGCCACGGCGCCCAGCGTGAGTTCTCCGCCCGCCGCGAATGCCGCCGCCACGGCGAGCACCGGAACCATGCCGAGCAGCCCGACCAAAACCAGGCTCTGCCACGGCGAGAAAAGCACCCCCAAGGACAGGACCGTGGCCGCCACGGCCAGCCAGCGGCCTGCCAGCATGGCTTCGTAGCCCGGGTCGCCCCGCATAATTCTGTCCGCGCCGCTTTGTCTGCCAACCATCCGCCGGCTCCTGGGAAATCGGTCGGACGATGCCACAAGCGATGGAGTCGGAAGGCGGGCGCCTAGTCGCTGCTGCGATCGAGGCGCAGCGTCATGCAGTAGGCGCCGCCGCCGGACAGAATGAACGGCGCCAGATCGACCTCCAGCACCTGGTAGCCGCGCCCCGCCAGCATGTCGCGCACATGCGGCGCCGCCCGCGCCATGACCACGTATTTGCCGAGGCAGACCGCATTGACGCAGAATGCAGCCGCGTCTTGCGAAGCTGCTTCCAGCCGCTGCTCCGGCGAAACATGAGCATGGATTTGCGCCAATGCCTCCGGCGTGAAGGCGGGAGGGTAGAACAGCACCTCGCCGCCGCTTAAAGGGCAGAAGCAGGTGTCCAGGTGGTAGAAACGGGGTGTCGCCAGTTCCAGGGGCACGGTGCGCTGGCCGAAGAAGCGCTCCAGTTCGCCGATTGCCGCGCGCACCGAGCGCTGGCCGTAGCCGGCCCAGAACAACTGACGCGTGACGTCCCAGATGGCGTCGCCGGCGCCCTCCTGAAAGCAGTCTTCCGGGAAGATCGCGACCTCCCGCAGTGACCCGGCCGCCACGAAGGATTGCAGCGCGCGCAGATAGGCATCCTCCTCGCCCTGGCGCTCGGGACAGGCGAAGCGGGCGACGATGGCGCGGCCGTCCAGCACCACGGCGGCGTTGGCGGGGAACACCATGTCCGGCAGGCCAGGGACACCGGGGATAACGTCCAGCGTCGCCCCCGCCTGGGTCAGCGCGGCGCAGAGGGCGTCGAAACTGGCGCGCGCCTGGCGCTGATGGGAGGCTGGGTCGGCGGCCCATTCGGCTGGGTTCATCCACGGATTGATGACGTAGCTGACGTTGAAATGCGCCGGATCGACCAACAGTATTTTCGGCAAGTTTACATCCAGGATGAAAGCGCCGACCCATAGCCTGCCCGACGGGACGACGAAACCCAACAGACAAAAGTTTTTTGCTTCTTTTATTCAAAAAAGAAGTTCTTTTTTCTTTCTTGATTTTACCCACAGTTTGCCATCCGCGACCCGGCCTTGCTACCCGGACGCCTGCATAGGCGGGGGAATTGATGGCAACCGATCTGGAAATCGCGCACGGCGTGACGCTGCGGCCGATTGGGGAAATCGCCGCCAGGGCCGGCATTGCCGAAGCGTTCCTGGAGCCATTCGGCCGCTTCAAGGCCAAGATCGGCGCCGGCATCGACGCGACCTTGCCCGCCGCCCAGGGCAAGCTGGTTCTGGTTTCAGGCATCAGCCCGACGGCGGCTGGCGAGGGCAAGACCACCACCACCATCGGCCTGGGCGACGCATTGAACGCGGCTGGGGTGCGGACGATGATTTGCCTGCGCGAGCCGTCGCTCGGGCCGTGTTTTGGCGTGAAGGGCGGTGCGACCGGCGGTGGGCGCGCGCAGGTGGCGCCGATGGAGGATATCAACCTTCATTTCACCGGCGATTTTCATGCCATCACCTCGGCGAACAACCTCCTCGCGGCGCTGCTGGACAATCATTTGTATTGGGGCAATGCGCTCGGGATTGATCCGCGTCGGGTTACCTGGCGGCGGTGCCTGGATGTGAATGACCGCGCCTTGCGCCAGGTGGTGGCCTCGCTTGGCGATGGCGCCAATGGGGCCGCGCGGGAGCAGAAATTCGACATTACGGTCGCCAGCGAGGTGATGGCGGTGTTTTGTCTCGCGCGCGATCTGGATGATTTGCAGGCGCGGCTTGGCCGGATGATCGTGGCGAGCCGGCGCGACGGGTCGGGCGTGACTGCGGCCGATCTAAAAGCGGTGGGCGCGATGACGGTGCTGCTGCAGGACGCGTTTCGGCCGAATCTGGTGCAGACGCTGGAAGGATCGCCCGCGCTGGTGCATGGCGGCCCGTTCGCCAACATCGCGCATGGTTGCAATAGCGTCATGGCCACCACGCTGGGGCTGCGGCTGGCCGATGTGGTGGTGACCGAGGCCGGGTTCGGCGCCGATCTCGGCGGCGAGAAATTCTGCGACATCAAATGCCCGTCGGCCGGCATCGCGCCCAGTGTGAGCGTGGTGGTGGCGACCATCCGGGCGCTGAAAATGCACGGCGGCGTCAGCAAATCGGCACTCGCCACCGAGGATGCGGCGGCGGTGCGGCGCGGCGCGGTCAACCTGATCCGCCACGCCGAAAACATGCGCGGCTTCGGGCTGCCAGTGGTGGTGGCACTCAACCATTTCACCGGCGACACGGACGCCGAATTCGCCGCGGTGCGCGACGCCCTGGCCCCGATCGATGTCGAGGTCATTGCCTGCCGCCACTGGGCCGACGGCGCCGCCGGTGCCGCGGATCTGGCCCGGGCTGTGCGCGAAAAGCTCGCGGGCGGCGCCTCGTTCCGCCCGCTGTATGCCCCCGCGCTGGGTCTGGCGGACAAGATCCGCACGGTTGCGGAGAAAATATATCGCGCTGGCAACGTCGTCTTCGACCGCGCCGCCGCGAAAAAGCTCGCGTCGTACGAAGCGGCCGGATTCGGTTCGCTGCCGGTGTGCATGGCCAAGACGCAATACAGTTTCTCTGCCGACCCGACCTTGCTTGGTGCCCCCGAGGATTTTACCCTCCCAGTGCGCGACGTGCGCCTCTCGGCCGGCGCCGGCTTTGTTGTCGCCCTGTGCGGCGACATCATGACGATGCCCGGCCTTCCCCGCGTTCCGGCTGCGAATTCCATCGGGCTTGGTTCCGGTGGCGAAGTAGTCGGTTTGTTTTAGAAAAAAGGAAGGAAGCAGTTCTGTTTTGAAAAAAGAACCAAAAAACTTTTAACTATTGCTCCCGGCTTCCTGTCTACCCCCACGACCATTCATATTGCCCGATAATTCGTAACCGCAGCCCGGGAGATCCGGGGGCTTGGACGAGCCCGCGTCTTACTGGGTTGTAGTGAATATATTCGATGTGCGCACGAGGTCGTTCTCGTCGCGGATGGTGTGTTCCCAGTAACGTTTCTGCCAGATAGAATATTCGCCACGGTGATCCTGCGGTGACGGGCCTCGCGCACCGCGCCACGGAGCGCATCAATAGGATCGACCAGGATCAAGGATCGGCGGTCGGCCAGCGCGACGGTAAAGAAAAAGGTCCCCTGGGGCAGGACATTGCGTCGGTACCGCACCATCCGTACACAACCTCCGGTCGCAATAAAGTGCGCCGGGGCTGCGGTTTGGGATTCTGACGGCTTCATCGTAACTACTGGTGCCTCGCAATTCCTGTGTCACCGCGCCCCGATATGTGCCATTGTCCGTTGTCTCCTGTTCGGAGGGGCATCGATGCGACTCATGCGTCTCGTGATTGTCGCGGCGGCTGGATGGGCCGTGTTGACGGGTCCGGCGGCGCTTGCGCGCGCCGAGGGGTTCGTTACGGTTTTGGGGGTCAGCCCCTCTTCTGCCTGTGCCGCGGCGGCGGGGGAGGCGGCGCGGACCGGGGTCGCGACTCGGGCCGGGCTTGAGGCTTGCAACCGGGCGATCGACGTGGGGCCGATGCCGGCGGCCGATCTGGCGACTGCCTATGTCAACCTGGCGGTGGTCGAGCTGGTGGGCGACAACCCTGGGGCGGCGATCAGGGACACGACGGCGGCGCTGCGCCTCGATCCCGCGCTAGCCGAGGCGCATCTCAACCAGGGCATTGCACTGTCCGCCGAGAACCGTCCGGGCGAGGCGATCGCGGCGTTCAGTCGGGCGATCAGCCTCGCGCCGCACCATCCGGAGCTGGCGTATTTCGACCGGGCCATGGCGCGCGAGGATGCTGGCGACGTGAAGGGGGCGTATGGCGACCTCCGGCGCGCGGCGTTGCTTAATCCAGGCTGGCGGAAGCCGCGGGACGAACTCGCGCGATTTACTGTTCTGCGCGCGCCGACAAGCTGACGAGGCGGCTCCCGATCGGCTGCTGTTCTTGGAACAGGCGGCCGGGTTGCCCATCTTGGGGCAAGGTTACGGAGAGCGGCGATGGCGGGTGGATGGGCGCCGGATGGGGCGGTGCAGGATCAGATTGACGATACCGTCGTGGACGGCGTGTCGCGGGCGAGGGCCAGGATGCCGACCGGCGAGGCGGAGACGCACTGCGTGGAGTGCGGCGAGGCCATTCCGGAGGGGCGAAGGCGGGTGGTTCCCGGTGTGCGGACGTGCGTTGCTTGCCAGTCGGCGTTGGAGGGCCGGGTGGTGGTGGGTGGCATCAACCGGCGTGGCAGCAACGACAGCCAACAGAAGTAGGTGCGGTCATCGCGGCGGATGGCCCGCGCGGCGAGAAAATGAGGCGGATGGCCCGCGCGGCGAGAAAAGAGGCGGATGGCGCAAGCGCTGATCCGCCCTGCGAGCAAAAGTTTTTTGGTTCTTTTTTCAAAAAAGAACTGCTTCCTTCGCTTCCTTAAGACGTCAGCTTCGTAACAATTGGCGCGGCGGTGCTCCACGCGGCCGGCCCTTCCAAGCGGGCGCGGACATGGCCGGAAGGGTCGACGATGAGCGTCGTCGGGAACCCGAAAACGCCGGCGGCGTGCACCACGTCGCTGTCGTGGTCGAGCAGGATCGTCGCGTGGGACAGGTCGTGTTTGGCCAGGAACGGTCCCACCGCCGCCAGGCCGGTGCGGTCGGCGGAGACAGCGATGACGGTGATGGTGCCGCCGGCGGCCAGCGCGTCGAGTTCGGGGAGTTCGCTCACGCAGGGGATGCACCAGGTTGCCCAGAAATTCAGCACCAGGGGCTTGCCGAGGTAGGCTTTCAGGGTGGTGGTGGCGCCAGCCAGGGTGAGCAGCGGCAGGTCTGGGAGCGGGGTGGGTGGATTGACGGTGACGGGGACCGGGGGATGCAGGTCCGCGGAGTCCGCGCGGGCGGAATTGCGTGGGGACAGGGCGGCCAGTAGGGTTGCAGCACCCGCCAGCGCGGTTCGCCTTCCCAGGTTCAGATGCACGATTTGCCCTCGCCCGCCGCCGCCGCGCCCGCCAGTGCCCAGCCTGCCAACGCCCAGTGGGGGGGTCGGTTTGGTGCGGCTCCGGCTGAAATCATGCAACTCATCAATGCCTCCATTGGATTTGACCGCGCGCTGTGGCGACAGGATATCGCCGGTTCGCGGGCGCATGCGGCCATGCTGGCGCATGTGGGCATACTCTCGGCGGGCGACGAGAGGGAAATCGCCGGCGGGCTGGACGGGATTGCGGCGGAGATCGAGGCCGGCGTCTTTGCGTTCGACGCGGCGCTGGAGGATATTCACATGAATATCGAGGCGCGGCTGGCCGAGCGGATAGGCGATGCGGGGCGCCGGTTGCACACCGCGCGTAGCCGGAATGACCAGGTGGCGACCGATTTTCGCCTGTGGGTGCGGGATGCGATTGACGGGCTCGATGCGCAGCTTCGTGACTTGATGCGGGCGCTGGCGGTGCGGGCGGCCGAGCACGCGGCGGACCCGATGCCGGGGTTTACCCATTTGCAAACCGCGCAGCCGGTGACGTTTGGGCATCATTTGCTGGCGTATGTGGAGATGCTGGCGCGGGATCGGGGGCGGTTGGCCGATGCGCGGCGTCGGTTGAATGAGTGTCCGCTGGGGTCGGCGGCGCTGGCGGGGACGTCGTTTCCGATCGATCGGGACATGACGGCGCGGGCGCTGGGGTTTGCGCGGCCGGCGGCCAATTCTCTCGATGCGGTGTCGGATCGGGATTTCGCGCTGGAGTTCCTGGCGGCGGCGGCGATTGCGGCGATGCATCTGTCGCGGTTCGCCGAGGAGATCATCATCTGGTGCAGCGCGCCGTTCGGGTTTGTAAAATTGTCGGACGCGTTCACGACCGGCAGTTCCATCATGCCGCAGAAGAAGAACCCGGATGCGGCGGAGCTGGCGCGCGGCAAGACAGGGCGGGTGGTCGGCGCGCTGGTCGGGCTGCTGACGGTGATGAAGGGGCTGCCGCTGGCGTATGCGAAGGACATGCAGGAGGACAAGGAGGGGGTGTTCGATGCGGCCGCGTCGCTCAGCCTGACGCTGGCGGCCACCGCGGGGATGGTGCGGGACATGCGGCCGGATACGGTGCGGATGGCGGCAATGGCGGGTGCCGGGTTCGCGACGGCGACGGATCTGGCGGACTGGCTGGTGCGGGTGCTGGGGCTGCCGTTTCGCACCGCGCACCATATTACCGGGCGGCTGGTGGCGCGGGCGGAGGCGGAGGCCGTGGGGCTGGAGGCGCTGCCGCTCGCGGTGATGCAGGCGGAACATGCGGGGATCACGGCGGCGGTGTATGATGTGCTGGGGGTGGCGGCGTCGGTGGCGTCGCGGACGAGTTATGGCGGCACGGCGCCAGTGAATGTGGCGGTGCAGGCGGCACGGTGGGTGGAGGAGCTTAAGTGAAAAGCAAAAGAAAGCAGTTCTTTTTTGAAAAAAAGAACCAAAAAACTTTTGCTAATGGCGGCCAACATCCGGTTAGAAAGGGCCAATCACGTGCTGCCGGGGAGAGTCAAAAGTTTTTTGGTTCTTTTTTTCAAAAAAGAACTGCTTTCTTTATTGTATGTCTCGCCCTGGCCGGATGCGGCAAAATCGGCGACCCGTCGCCGCCCGGCCCGCAGGATCAAATCATATATCCCAAGATCTATCCGACGAAGTAACCGATGCGGCGGCGCTGATTGCGGCGCGCCCGGCGCTGTGCATGAACGCGCGCGAAGGGCTGCTGGTCGAGGATGTGCCGCTCGCCGAAATTGCGCACATCCATGGCACGCCCACCTGGGTGTATGGCGCCGGAACGTTGCGTGCGCGCGCTCGTCAGCTCGCGCAGGCATTTCCCGGTGTCGCGATCCATTATGCGCTCAAGGCGAACGACCATCTCGCGGTGCTGCACATTCTGCGCAACGAGGGGCTCGGCGCCGACATCGTAAGCGGCGGCGAAATGCTGCGCGCCCTGCACGCAGGGTTTTCGCCGTCGCGTATCGTTTTCTCCGGTGTCGGCAAGACCGCGGACGAGGTCACCGCCGCGGCCGAGCACGGCATCGGCCAGATCAATGTCGAAAGTGCCGAGGAGCTGGCACTGGTCGGCGAGGTTGGCGCGCGGACCGGGCGCCGGCTGCCCGTGGCATTGCGGGTGAACCCGGAGGTGGATGCAGGCACGCACGACAAGATCAGCACCGGCCGGCGCGGCGACAAGTTCGGCATTCCCATAGAAGATATCTCTGCCCTTTATGCTCACGCGGCGAGGCTCGCTGGCATCGATCTGCGCGGCCTTGCGGTGCATATCGGCAGCCAGATTTTCACCATGGCACCGTATGCGGCCACGTATCGCAAACTGGCGTCGCTCATCGGCGCGCTGCGCGCCGCGGGCCTTGGCGTGCACGCGATGGATTGCGGCGGCGGCCTCGCGGTGCCGTATCGCGGCGAACCGGCGCCGCTGCCGCAGGCGTGGGCGGCGACCGTGAGGGACGCGTTCGGCGGCCTGGATCTGGCGCTGTCGATCGAGCCGGGACGCTGGATTGCAGCCCCCGCCGGCGTGTTGCTCACGCGGGTTATCCGCAGCCGGCGCGCCGGCATGGTCCGGCCGCTGCATATCCTGGATGCCGCGATGAACGATTTGTTGCGTCCGGCCATGTATGGCGCGTGGCATGGGGTGGTGCCGGTGAGCCCGGTCGCACTGCACGGGCCGCCGGAGTCGGCCGATATCGCCGGCCCGGTGTGCGAGAGCGGCGACTTTCTGGCGCGCAACCGCCTGTTGCCGCCGCTGGAGGACAAGGCTTTGGTGGCAATCCTGGACGTGGGTGCCTACGGTGCGGTCATGAGCTCGAGCTACAATGCGCGTCCGGCGGCGGCCCAGGTGATGGTGCAGGGCGGCAAGGCGACGCTGATCCGGCCGCGCGGCCGCGCCGAGGATCTTTGGCGCGATGAAATTGCCCTGGAGGCGGCGCCGTGATGAACCGCCGCCTGCAAGCGTGGCGCATCGCCGCCGAGGGCGTTCTTTGGACCGAGTATGGCGTCCTGCGACTTTGGCCCGCCGCGACGATCCTGTCGGCCGCGGTCGGCATCGCCCTCCTCGGCGTTGTGCCGAGGGGCGTGCTGCCGCCGATTCTCTTCCTCGCGGCGACGGTGTCGGCGATCGTGCTTGTGCCGGCCCGCCTGCGCGGCGGGCGGCCGGCGAGGCCCGATCCGGCGCGGGCGGAGCGTCGGCTGGAGCAGGATAGCGGTCATGCGCACCGCCCGTTTGCGGTGTTGCGCGACGCCCCTGCCCTCACCGGCGACACGGAGGCGGCGCTTTGGCGTGTCCACGAGGCGCGGGCGGTGGCGGCGCTGGCACGATTGCGTCTGGCCGCGCCGTTCGTGCCGCTCGCCGGGCGCGACCCTTACGCTTTGCGGGTGCTGGCGCTGCTGCTGCTTACCGCCGGGATTATTGACGCGGGGCCGCGCGCGCCGGCGCGTCTCATGGCCGCGTTCCTGCCCAGTTTCGACGACGGCGCCGCGGTGGCAACCGTGTTGCAAGTTTGGGTAGAGCCGCCTGCTTATACGGGCCTGGCGCCGATTTTCCTGGCGCCGGCCGGCGGGCGTGTCACCGTGCCGGCCGGTTCCAAGCTGAACGTGAGCCTTACGGGGGGCCGGTTCTCGCCGCACCTGGATGGGCCGGACGGACGGATCAAATTCCTCGCCCTGGGCGAGGCAAGCTGGCAGGCCGGCGCGGTGCTGGCGCATGGCGGCACCTTGTCATTGTTCCGCCTATTCGGCACGGTTGCGCAATGGGAAATCGAATTGCTGCCGAACGATGTCCCGGTGGTGACGTTCCCGCAGGCGCCGGGGCGCGCCGCCAAGTCGCTGGAGACGAAAATTCCGTGGCAGGTGTCGCAGCGCTGGGGCGTGGCGAGTCTTAGCGTGACGCTGCGTCCGCATGGGCACCCGGACCTGCCGCCGATCGTATTGCCGATCCCGCTGCCCGGCACGCCGAAGGACGCGCATGGCGCTCTGCTGACCGATTTGTCGCCGAACCCCTATTCCGGCGTGGACATGGACACCGTGCTGTCGGCGCGAGATGTGTCCGGCCAGACCGGCGAAAGTGATGTGGCGCGTTTCGCGCTGCCGGCGCGCGACTTCAAGAACGGCCTCGCGCGGGCCATCGCCGACCTGCGCCGCCGACTCGCCCTGCACCAGGAAACGCCGGACGAAGCGGCGGGCGACCTGGATGCGCTAGCGCAGACGCCGAAAGCCTTCGCCGGCCACGCCGGGGTGTACCTCAACACCGTTACCATTGCCGCCTTGTTGCGCGAACACCGCGCGGGCAACGTCGTGCCGGAAGCACAGCGGCGGCTGTGGATCCTGGCGCTCGCGCTGGACGGCGCCCTGCCGGAAATGTCGCAGGAGGCGCTGGACGACGCGATGGAAGCGCTGAAGCGCGCTATGCAGGAGAACAAGCAGGGCAAGCTGTCAAGCGCCGAACTTGCCCAGAAGGTCGAAAAGCTTCGCGAGGCCTTGCAGCAGCGCCTGAACGACATGGCGCGCCAGGCCATGCGCGACGGCAAGCTGCCGAAACTCGACCCCGCCCAGCAACATTTCACCGCCCCCTCGCTCGACCACATGATCAAGGCGATGGAGAAGGCGATGCGCGAGGGCCGCACCGCGGACGCCGAGCAGCGCCTGCAGGAATTGGAAAAAATGCTGCAAAAACTTAGCTCTGCCAAGATACTCTCGCCCCAGGAGGCACGCGAGGCCGAGCAGGCGCAGAAGGAGGCGAAGAAACAGTCCGGTGCCGTGCAGGATATGGTGCAGCGCGAGGCCGGCCTGATGGATCGTGCGCAGGAGCGTGCGCCGCGCGCCGCGCCCACGCCGTTCCAGATACCGGGACTACTCCCGCCGCCCCCGCCCGACTCGGACCAGATGGAGGCGCAGGAGGAGCAGCGCGGGCAGGATGCCTCCACGCAGCGGGCGTTGCGCCAGGCGGTCGAGGCGCTGAAGGGCGCGTTGCGCGGCGGTGGCGGCCAGGTGCCGCAGAGCCTGAACGATGCGACCAAGGACATGGACGCGGCGACCGAGGCGCTGACGCAAGGCGAGGAGCCGAGCGCCCGCATCGCGGAATCCAAGGCGATCGACGATTTGCGCAAGGGCGGCCAGGACATGCAGCGCCAGCGCGAGCAGAATTCCCAGATGGCGGTGATCCCTGGGGCGCGTGAGGCGGGCGAACAGGGCGAGGATGATGCCCAGGAAGGCGGCGACGAGGATGGCCCGCACGATCCGCTGGGCCGGCCACTGAAGCAGGGCGTCGGCGGGCGTGCGGCGGATGACAACTCGGTGCACGTGCCGGACAATATGGAGCAGTTGCGCAGCCGCGAAATTCAGCAGGAACTGCGCCGCCGCGGCGCGGACCGGCAGCGGCGGCGGGAGGAGCTGGATTATATCGATCGGTTGTTGAAGCCGTTTTAGTGAAGAAAGAAAATCGTTCTTTTTTGAAAAAAAGAACCAAAAAACTTTTGCTACTTTCGGCGGGCAGTTGGATTTAAATGTCAGATAAGGTACTGCAACTAATAGATAAAAGTTTTTTGGTTCTGTTTCTTAAAAAAGAACTGCTTAGTTCCCTCCGCT
>Ga0116226_10001951_pt1 | contig 17900 bp, 11 predicted proteins | sample S1TSphfallax_FD_89692 | JGI IMG/M metagenome (GOLD analysis project Ga0116226, IMG submission 89692) | Host-associated microbial communities from peat moss isolated from Minnesota, USA - S1T2_Fa - Sphagnum fallax MG | ecosystem: Host-associated > Plants > Peat moss > Unclassified | place: USA... | reverse complement strand
GGGCGTTTTTCCGGGGCGCGCGGCGCGCGCTCCGATCTCGCACTAGGGTGCGGATAGGCTGTTGATGGTCCGGCGTAATGTAGCTGCGTAATCCCCCTGCTGAACGGCAGCTTCGGAGGGGTCATTTCGACCTACTGAATTTCCGGAGTTGGCCGAACCCAGCCTCTGGGCAATCTGCCGGCGCGACAAGCCCGGTGTTGTTGAGGATTGTCCGACACCGGCCCACATGCGCGCAACTTTGCGACCGCGCGGAGTCTGACGCGCTGGTGTGACCCATTGCAGGCGGTCAACATGGACGGCTTTCAGGCAGCGTGAATTGCGGTTTGATGCAGTTTTCTATCTGCCGTGCCTTGGCCCGAATTCCTTCCACACCGAGGCGTCGTCCGATGCATAGAAAATCGGCTCCAACCGACGAAGCTTGAGTATATCGACTTGGTCGCGAGAACTTAGTACCTCATAAGACGGATATCCCTCGGGGTAACCCGCCGGCGGCGATTGGAGTTGCTTCGGTTCGTTGTAACCACCGACGCGATGAGCGGTCACGACAGATATCGTGACGCCGCCCTTACCCTTCAACGTTAGTACGGCCTTCTCAGTTGGAAATGCGTACATGTCCATAGTGACGGTAACGTCATCGCGAGCGGTACCTTGGGGAAGATGGAACCATATGGGCAGGCGAGATTCCTTCGCAAGCTCAAAAGTCCCTTCCGTGCATGCCGACAATATTCCAAAAATTGCAGTGACAGCAATCTTTGGAATTGAAAAACGGGGAACCTGATGGCGACGCAACCATCCCACCATTTAACGCATCGCCCTGAGCGCCAGCATGGCCGCGCCCGTCGCGGCCTCCTCCGACCGCGCGATCGTCAAGTCCACGCCCAGGGTGCGTCGGCGGATCGCAGTCCACGCCGCATTGCGCGCCCCGGCGCCCACCGTTCGCACGGTGCCGAGTGCGGGCCCTCCGAGATCGGCCAACCGCTGGTATCCCAGTGCCTCGATTCGGGCGATCCCTTCCAGTAGCCCATGCAGAAAACGGACGTCGTCCGTGGGGCGCGGGGTGTCTCGAGGCGGCAAATGCGGATCGGAAAAGGGAAAGCGCTCGCCGGCGCTGGGCAGGGGATAGTAATCGAGCCCGCTATCGAACGCAGGATCGATTCGCGAACTGAGCGCTACGAGCGCGTCGGGGGTGAAGTACCGAGCGAGCGCCGCGCCACCACTGTTCGACGCGCCACCGGCCAGCCAGCGGCTGCCCAATCGGTGACTGTACACGCCGTATTGCGACGAGAAGAGGGGTGTGTCGCTGAGCTGCTTCAATGTCAACGTGGAGCCAAGCGATGTAACCCCCTCGCCCACCGTATCGACGCCGGTCGCCAGGAAGGCCGCGCAGCCATCCGTAGTGCCGGCGGCAATCACCACGTCGGCGGGCAGGCGGAAGCGGATCGCCAGGGCCGGTTCGAGGGTCCCGATCGGCGTGCCGGGCTCCACGATCTCAGGCAACAAGGCCTCGCGAATACGAAGATCCCGGAGCCAGCTGGGCCAGCACCGACGCACCGGATCGTAGCCCGTCTTGAGCGCGTTGTTTTCGTCGCTGATGCCCACCGGCGCGCCGAGCCGAGCTGCAATCCAGTCGGCTTGGTGAGCAAGCCGCGCCGTGCCGGGCACGCCCTGCATCGCCAGGAGTTTGGCCAGAGGGGAAGCAGCCCCGCCGGCGGCGCTGCCCTCGGGGGCCGCCGCAGCGACCGCGCGCACGGCAGACTCCGGCGCTGGATCATTGTAGAGGCTGGCTTCGTGCATCGGCTGCCCAGCTGCGTTGAGCAACACGATCGTGCCGGATGTGCCGTCGACCGCGATACAGCGCACGCGGGAAAAATCGGCGGACGCCTGCAGAGCCGCCATCGCCGATTCCACTGCATGCCACCAGCCAGCGGGATCGCGGCGATTCGAGGGCACCAGCACCGCGGAGCGCATGCCGAGCAGCGTTCCGTCAGCATCCACCAGGGCCACCCGAACGCCCGACGTGCCGACATCGATCCCGATCGCGGCAGGGGTCACGCCACTGTTCCCGTTCGTCGTCGCGACATCAAACGCCGACCCGAGCGTGGGGGTGATTTTGGTCGTTTTTTGCATCGGTCCCGGTGTGCCAACTTAGCCAGAGGCGCTTGACGAGTATTTCACATCCCAGAGGGATCGCCGCAGCGAGACGGACTGCTCCCCTTCTCGAGCGTACCTAGTGCCCTGCCACCGCCCTTGTGGGGTAAGGTGCTCTCTAGGTGAAATGCAGGCAAGAGCCGACATTCGAGAGCAGGGCCGGCGCTGCTCGCTGCAATCTCACCCGGGGGCACTTCCGTGCGGTTTTCTAATTCAATCATTCGCTTACCTGGGATACTGCAGTCGAAGCTCGAACAGGATGCGCGTGCACTGTTGCATCCGGCGACGGGACCGAAAATCGATTTCACCCAGCCCCGAGGGGAAGGCGCGCTCCTTCCGCCCGACTCCCTCACGTGGCGGATCTTCAAGAATCCGATCTCGCTATTGGTGGGCGGGATCGCAGCGGTCATTCTCGAGTTGGCAGAGCCCTCGGTGCGGACCGGGGTATGGGAGCACTCCGCCTTCGCCCAGGACCCGATGCGTCGCCTGCAGCGCACGGGTTTGGCCGCGATGGTGACGGTCTATGGGGCGCGTAGCATCGCCGAACCGATGATCGCGCGGATCGTGCAAATGCATGCAAAGGTTGAGGGCAAGACACCGGGCGGGGTGTCTTACCAGGCAAACGACCCGCGGCTCCTGAACTGGGTGCAAGCGACCGCCTCATTTGGCTTTACGGAGGCCTACAGCCGCTATGTCAGCCCGCTGGTCCCGCAGGAATTGGATGCGCTTTATCGCGAGGGCGCGACGGCGTCGATGCTCTACGGTGCGCCGAACTCGCCCAGGTCGTACGCCGAATTACACGCTCTGCTCGCCAGCATGCGGGGCCGGTTGGAACCCTCCCCCATCGTCTTGCAATTCTTGAATATCATGCGCACGACGCCGGGATTTCCCAAGCCCCTCAGTTGGCTCCAGGGGATGCTGGTCCGTGCTGCAGTGGAACTCGTCCCAGCGGAGATTCGCGCTTGCCTGGGTCTGACTCAGCAGTACGGACTTCGGCAGGCAGAGCGGCGGATCATCGAATTGACGGGCTCGGTCGCCGACCGGGTCGTTCTGGCGGAAAGCCCGGCCGCGCAATCTTGCATCCGCCTGGGACTACCGGCGCATCATCTTTATGCGAAACAGGTCATTCAACCCGCTTAGGAATCATGGATCGCGGATCGAGGATCGTGGACGTTAAAGTCCGCGCCCTCACGTCCGTCGGGTCGGCAAGTGCCGCATGGTTCGCCATGCGGCACTGTGCCTGCGCTTCACCGGGATGCGAGGGTCGTGAAGTTCGGTGTAACTCCGAACTTCATGTCGTACACCTTGGTCAGGGTCGGCAAGTTGATCTGTTCCACCGCGCCGGCAATCGCATGGTCGGTGCAGGCTTTCACCTGGGCCAGCTGCCCCAAATCGCGGGAGCCGGGGACTTCACAGACACGCTCGGCCGCGCTGCGCAGCCGCTGCAACAGCACTGCTGCGCCCGCCTCGGTTTTCACGTTGAGATCCGCATAGCCGACGTGCACCTGGCGCAGGTCATCGGCGCGGCTGACCGTCGCGAGTGCGGTCCACACCGCCACGGCGGCAAAGCCGATGCGCAGCGCGTTCTTGGTGTTCTGAGTGAAATTCTTCATGACTGTCTCCTCGAAAGTGATTGGTTGGTCGTCGAGGAGAAGTCTGCGCCGATGAAAAGAACCCTTCTGTCAGGGGCTTGACATAGGCCATGGGGGGGGCTGAGCGCCCTGCCCGTCACCTGCTCCGTGCACCGGTGGCCAGCAGGCGATGCGAGAGTTGCTCGGACACGAGCCAGAGATCGCTGGGCGCAATGCATTCTGCGGTTCGCTCGATCGACTGGCAGAGCGATTTCGGCTCCAGAACGCCGACCATGCTCGTGCCTCTCTGTTTGGTCCACCACTGCGGCATGACCACGAGGCCACGCACCGTGAAGCGTTTGCCGGTCGCTTGTTCCAGCATCCGAGCGAGCCACCGCGCCTGATCTTGCACGTTCTTCGCCAGATCGCGGTCCGGCAGTGTATCGGCGACGAGGACGTGATTGTGGTCGAGTCGTATCGTCGATTTGGGCCAGGGCTTGGCGCCGTCTTGAACATCGATCACGTAAATACCGTGACGCGAGACGACGATGTGATCGAGCTTCATCCCCGCGCTGGCGACGCCATGAAAAAGGTGCGCACCGCGTTTGCGCAAAGGCTCGAGAAACCGGGCCACTCCCTGATACCCATCCCTCGCTCTGTGGAAATTGGCTGTCTTGCGCCGGAAATCCGACAAGCGCCAGACGGCAATGCTCAGCGCGACGACGGCAGCGATCGAATACAAGACCGGTCGACGCGGCCAATCATGGAGATAGGCGAGCCACTCCAAACCGGCGAGCAGACCGAAAATCGTGGCGCCGGCGAAATATTCGAATAAATGAGATTTGCGCAGGCTGGGCGGCTGCTGGTAACCCTGCGAGTGCCAAGCCGGCAATGCCTCGGGTCTGAGCGGCGAAACACTAGACATAGCACTGGCTTCCTGCGCGCATGGTGCAGGCTCTCATGCCCGCCATGCGCGGACGTTGACGCAGGTCGCGATTCCGGCAGCCGCCGCGCATGCAAGGGCGCGTTGAGCCTGCTTCGGTGTAATCTGCAGTGCAACGCGCTTGGGCGCCGACACCGGAGGCACGAGGAATGACAGGGGCTGCAGCGAGGACTCATCCCCTCCGGTGCCGCTGCGGTAGCGTGCGTGGGCTGGTCGCACATCCGGAACGCGTCAACCGCGTCGTCTGCTACTGCCGCGATTGCCAGGCGTTCGCTCATTTTCTCGGCAGCCCACAAACGACTCTCGATGCCCTGGGTGGCTCGGACGTCGTGCAAACGATCCCCGCGCACGTGACGTTCACCCAAGGCGCTGATTCCCTGGCCTGCATGCGCCTCTCCCCGAAGGGACTGCTGCGCTGGTATACGCACTGTTGCCACACGCCCATCGGGAACACCGTGGCGAATCACCGGATTTCCTTCGTCGGTCTCGTGCACGACTGCCTCGAGCACGGTGACCGGCCGCTCGATGCCGCCTTCGGTCCGGTGCGCATGTGGCATGCCGAGAAGTCGGCCCGCGGGACCGTCACCGTGCCCCGGGGCAGCTTCGCCGCCGGCGTCGTACGCTTCGCCGCCATGGTGATCCGTGCCCGTGTCGATGGCAGCTATCGCCGCACGCCGTTCTTCGTGACCTCGACGGGAGCGCCGGTCGTGACGCCTCGAGTACTCACCAAGCGGGAGCGGGACGGCCTGCTGCCGGTGGACTCTCGAACCTAAGGCGCGGGAACCGGATGCGTCGATAAAGCTTCAGACGGGTCGGCGCGCGTACCAGCCGAACCCGAGGATCACGGCGTAACAGACCGCAGGCACGACGAGAGCCAGTTTCAAACCGTCGAGATCCGCGACATGTCCGGTGATCAAGGGGACGATGGCGCCGCCGACGATCGCCATGCAAATGATCCCAGAGCCCTCGGCGCTCCGGACTCCCAAGCCCGCACAGGCGAGTGAAAAAATCGTAGGAAACATGATCGAATTGCAGAGTCCCACGGCGAGCAGAGCCCAACCCGAAGCCAAGCCGATCGTATTGGCTGAAACCACGATCAGCAGGATCGCAGCGCCGGTCGCTCCGGCCAAAACCTTGCCGGGCGAGAAGACACGCAGAAGGTAAGCCCCGATGAATCTTCCGACCATGGCGCCGCCCCAGTAATAGGGCACGTGCTCGCCGGCTGCCTCGGGGGAAAGCCCCAGGACGCTCCCTTGCATCAAATAGTTGACCAGGACCGAGCCGATCGAAACCTCGGCGCCGACGTACAGAAAGATGCACAAGGCGCCGAAGGCGAAACGGGGTCGCGCCAGCAGCGTGAAGGCCTGGATCAGCCTGCCCGGGACCACGGGAGATTCCTTGAGCCGATTGCGCTGAAACCACACGACGACGGCCACGATCAAGAGTGCGAGCGCGAGACCGAGGTAGGTTTGCTCGACGACCCGCGTTTCGACGCTGCGAAACGCGACGAGGGCTGCGCCCGAGAGCTGGCTGGCATCCGTGCTCGCGAGCGAGCCGAGGATCAACTGGGAGCCGACGTAGGGGAAGATCGTCGTTCCCAGCGAGTTGAAGGCCTGCGCGAAGGTCAGACGACTGGATGCAGTGGCCGGAGCGCCGAGCATCGAGATCAGAGGATTGGCGACGACCTGGACGATCGTAATCCCGGAGGCGAGCACGAACAGCGCGAACAAGAACATGCCGAACACGCCCGAACTGGATGCCGGCACGAACAGCAGACAACCGATCGTCATGGCGACCAAACCCACGACCGCGGTGCGCATGTAGCCCAAGCGCTCGACGATCGCCGCCGCAGGCAACGAGATGACGAAGTAAGCGGCGAAAAACGCGGACTGCACGAGCATCACGTCGGCGTAGGTCAATGTGAACAGTGACTTCAACTTTGGGATGATCACGTCATTGAGACTCGTGATGCCACCGAAGATGAAGAACAGTCCGAAAACAAAGATGCGTAAGTTGTCGGCGCGAGTCGCCTCGCCCGGGCTGGTTCGCACGCCGCTGCTCATGGTCATTTTATTGCGCCATCCCCACTTAACATAGCCATTTGCGGCCAAGCCATCTACACTTTGCCGATGCCGAATCATACAGGAAGCTCTCGATGAACCGCCTGGTTTCGATCGGCAAACTCGACGTCGATCCGACGCTGCGTGAATTCGTGAATCGGGAGGTCCTGCCGGGGACTGCGCTGAACGAAAGTGAGTTTTGGGAGGGCTTTGCCGGCCTGGTCACGCGCCTCGCGCCCATCAATGCGACTTTGTTGGCGCGCCGCGACGAACTCCAAGCGCGCATCGATGCGTGGCATCGCACCCATCCGGGCGCGTATTTCGATCACGACGCCTACGTCGCTTTCCTGCGGGAAATCGGCTATCTCGCCCCCGCCTGCGAGGCGTTCGCAATCGACACTGAAGGCGTCGATGCAGAAATCGCGGCCGTTGCCGGACCGCAATTGGTCGTGCCGGTCAACAATGCTCGATATGCCTTGAATGCAGCCAACGCGCGCTGGGGCAGTCTTTACGACGCCTTGTACGGTACCGACGTCATCGACGAAGCCGACGGAGCCGAACGCCGGACGGCGTACAACCCAGTTCGAGGCGCCCAGGTCATTGCCTACGGGCGGCAGTTCCTCGACGAGTGCTTCCCGCTGATCGATGTGAGTCAACGCGACGCCTCCAGCTTTCGCGATGCAGTGGAGTTTCGCGTGGACGCCGCCGGTCTCCAGGTGCTGCTGGCCTCGGGCGGCACCGGCCGCTTGCGCGACCCCGCGGCCTTCCAAGGCTACCAGGGGGAAGAGGCGGCTCCGACGCGGGTGTTACTCGTGCATCACGGCCTGCACGTGGAGATCCACATCGATCGCTCGCAGGAGATCGGCGCCACCGATCGGGCCGGCGTCAGCGACATCGTGCTCGAAGCGGCGCTGTCGACGATTCAGGATTTCGAGGACTCCGTCGCCGCGGTCGATGTCGCGGAGAAGCTCGTCGTCTACCGCAACTGGCTCGGCCTGATGAACGGCACCCTGAACGCCGACGTCGTGAAAGGCGGCAAGTCCCTGCAGCGCCGCCTCAACGCCGATCGACGGTATCGAACGATCGGCGGCGGCGAGCGCTGCTTGCCGGGGCGCAGCCTGCTGCTCGCTCGTAACGTGGGGTCTCACATGCAGACTGACGCGGTAACGCTGAACGGGGAAACGATACCGGAGACTTTCCTCGACGCCGTCCTGACCGCGCTGATCGGCAAACACGATCTGCAGGCCGTTCGCGGTCCCGATAGTCCGCGCAATTCACGCCATGGCTCGATCTATATCGTCAAGCCGAAGATGCATGGCCCCGACGAGGTGGCACTCGCGGACCGTCTGTTTGCGGAAATCGAAGACCTCGTGCGTCTGCCGCGGCATACCTTGAAGATCGGCATCATGGACGAAGAGCGGCGCACGACGGTCAATCTCGCCCAATGCATCCATGCGGCGCGCCATCGCATCGTCTTCATCAACACCGGCTTCCTAGACCGAACCGGAGACGAGATTCATACGTCGATGGAGGCGGCGGCCGTTCCGCGCAAGGGCGAACTCAAGAAGGCCGTCTGGCTGGATGCGTACGAGCGACAAAACGTCGACATCGGACTCGCCTGCGGTTTGCGCGGCCGTGCGCAAATCGGCAAAGGCATGTGGGCGATGCCCGATCTCATGGCCGAGATGGTGCGCACGAAGATCGCCCATCCGCGCGCCGGGGCGAACACGGCCTGGGTACCCTCCCCGACCGCCGCCACGCTGCACGCCCTGCATTATCACGCGGTGGACGTAGCCGCCGTGCAGGAAAGCCTCGTGACGCGCCCGCCTGCGCGGCTGACCGACATCTTGAGGCCGCCGCTCGCCGCGGCGACGAACTGGACGGTCGCGGAGATCGAAGAAGAACTCAACAACAATGCACAGAGCATCCTGGGCTATGTCGTGCGCTGGATCGACTTCGGCGTCGGCTGCTCGAAGGTACCGGACTACGCCAACGTCGCGCTCATGGAGGACCGCGCCACCTTGCGGATCTCCAGCCAGCACGTTGCCAACTGGCTGCATCATGGCGTGTGCACGCCGGCCCAGGTCAGAGAGGCCCTGCAGCGCATGGCGCTGGTCGTCGACCGCCAGAACGCGTCCGATCCCGCCTATCGCCCCTTGAGCGCCGACCCCGCACACAACGTCGCTTTTCAAGCGGCCTGCGATCTCATCTTCGCGGGTCGGACAGCGCCGAACGGCTACACCGAAGCGACTCTGCACCGTCGCCGCCGGGAACGAAAACTGGCCCGTTGACTCCCCGCCGGACTGATGTCCCGCGATTCGAGTTATGTTCGATAGCGAACATCCAAAAACCACTCAATGGCCCTGCCGGGGCTCCGCCTGGCCAATTTGACAGACGGATTATGTGCGCTGATTCACGTCCGTGCGAACGGCTTCGGTGCGTGGTGTAGGGGCCGCGGAGCACCGGCTGTTGCCTAATGATCCCCGGCGCATCACCGTCCGTGGCTAGGATCAAGGAAACCTCAGGATGAACATCAAGCTCAAGCTCAGGCGCTCGTCGCAACTGGTCGGCGCGATTGCCGCGCTGTGTTCGTTCTCGGCGATCGCAAACGCCCAGCCTTCTCCGGCAAGAAACGACGATGCGACGAAACCTTACCTCGTTGAGGCGCAGAGCGAGGCAACCGCATCACGCCTCGTGAATCATGTCGGCGGCCATGTGTCGCGGTCCCTGCCCATCATCAACGGGGTTCTTGCCGAGTTGACCTCCGCCGAAGCGCTCGCGCTTCGGCAGCAGCCCGGTGTTCATGTCTACGAGGACCGCGCCGTCAGCGTCAGCGCAAACGCGACGGCAGCCACCAACAGCCCAGGCCTGTCCTATACATCGAACGTCAATGGAGCGGCCTCGCCGCCCGAAATCAGCGCGACTGCGCTGCAGCTCGCCGGCACCACGGGTGCGGGAGTCGTGATCGCGGTACTCGATACGGGCATGAGCACCTATGCGCATCCCTATGACTACGACGGATGGTCCGGCCGCATCATTCAGCAAGTGGACTTCGCGGCGAGCAACGGTGCGACGGGATGGGCCAACGTCATCGACGGCTACGGCCATGGAACGCAGATCACCTCCGTCATGGGCAGCGCGGCCAAGGACGTTGCGGGGCTTCCCTACGGGGTCGCCCCGGGCGCGCAGTTCATCATCGTCCGGGCCTTCAACGCAAATGGTTCGGGCAGTTACTCGAGCGTCATCAGCGGTCTCAATTGGATCGTCGCGCACCAGGCCAAATACAACATCCGGGTGATCAATCTGTCGCTGGGCGCGACGCCGCAATCGACCTACTGGAACGATCCGCTCAACCAGGCCGTGATGAAGGCTTGGGCCGCGGGTATCGTCGTCGTCGCGGCCGCGGGAAATGCGGGCCCCAACCCGCAAACCATCGAAGTTCCCGGCAATGTGCCGTACGTGATCACCGTGGGCGCGATGACGGACAACTACACGCCGTGGAGTCCGTCCAACTGGAAACTCGCGTCGTTTTCCTCGACCGGTCCGACCTACGAGGGCTTCGTCAAACCGGAGGTGATCGCGCCGGGCGGCCACGTGATCGGCACGATGCCCAACAACAACTCCCAGACGACGACCCTGACGACGGAGATCTTCGGCAACACGGGCAATCCCTACACCCTGTTCCCCTTGTCCGGCACCTCGCAGGCCGCGGCGATCACCTCGGGCGCTGTGGCGCTGCTCCTGCAGGCAGAGCCCTCGCTCACGCCGGATCAGGTCAAATGCAAACTCATGGCGAGCGCGCAGCCGGCAGTCAACCCGTCGAATCATTTGGCCTATAGCGTCTTTCAGCAGGGTGCGGGCATGATCAACGTGCTCGGCGCAAGCACGACCTCGGCGCTGAACTGCGCCAACCAGGGTCTCAATATCGCCGCCGACATCGCGGGCACCATGCATTTCGGCGGTGCGGCCAATGAAACCGCCGCCGGCACGTTCTACATCATGAACATGAAGAGCAGCACGCCGTTCACGGCCGACCCGAGCGACGGGTACTCCTGGTCCGGCGCCGCGCCGGGCGCGGGCGGCTTCACGTGGTCCGACGCCTACCTGTGGACCAAGGGCACCACGTGGTCCCAGGCCTACCTCTGGACCAAGAGCACCACCTGGAGCGCGAGCACCGTATCCTCCTCGGCCTACTTGTGGACCAAGAGCCTGCCGTTCAACGCCGCGAGCACGCTCGCCCCGGCGTCACTGTCCGCCGCCCCGGCCAGCGCGCCGTTTCCGGCCCAAGAGGAATAGTCCGCACCCGTCGTTCGGAAAACTTGACGTGCTCCCTGGAGTCCCGAAGACGATTTGCGCATAAACAGCCCATGAAACGAGCGAAAGCGGCGAGCCGGCTGCTGGCGATATGGACGTTGCTGCTGCCCCTGGCTGTTGGGGCGGCGGAGCTTGCGCCGATGGTGTTTCGACACCTGACGGTGGACGATGGCCTGGCGCAGAACACCGTCATGGCAACGCTGCAGGACTCACGTGGTTTCCTGTGGATCGCCACTCAGAACGGACTCGATCGGTACGATGGGTTCGCCTTGCGTCATTTCACGCATCAGCGCGGCGCAGGCGACGGCCTGCCGAGCAATTACATCTGGGCGATCGCCGAAGATCGCGCCGGCGATTTGTGGCTGGCGGTCAAAGACGGCGGCGTCGTGCGTTTCGACATCCACACGGAAAAATTCACCAACTACCGTCATGAGGCCGGCAATCCCGCGTCGATCGCGACGGATATGGCGCGTCAACTGCTGATCGACCGGGACGACCGCGTCTGGATTGCGACCGCTGGTGGCGGAATCAGCGTACTCGACCCACGGACAGGCCAGGCGCAGCGCTTGATGCACGATCCGACCCGCAGCGATTCCCTGGGCAGCGATACGGTGGGCGCGCTCGCCGAGGATCACGAAGGACGCATCTGGGTCGGCACCGATGGCGGCGTGGATCTGTGGCTGCCGCAACAGCAAGGCTTTCAGCATTTCACGCACTCGGCGACGGAGCCGCACTCGCTCAGTTCCAATACCGTGGCGACGCTCTATGTGGACCGCAAGGATACGCTGTGGGTCGGCACCTATGATGGCGGTCTGAACCGGTTCGACGGGGCGCAGCGCGGGTTTACGACTTATGCGGCCGAGCCAAAAAACCCTGCGCGTCTCAGCAGCCCGGAAGTGCGGGCACTGCTCGAGGACAGCGACGGGCGTTTTTGGGTCGGTACCGCGGGCGGACTCGATCTCCTGGATCGCGCCACCGGCCGTTTCGCACGCTTCGAACACGACCCGACGGATCCGCAGTCGCTGCGAGATAACTACGTGGTGTCGCTCTACCAGGACCGCGGCGGTCTGTTGTGGGTGGGCACGGTGAACGGCGGTGTCAGCCGCTGGAATCCGCGCAGCTGGTTGTTTGGCCACGTGCGACCGACCTGGGATGCTCAAGCCTATCCCATCTCCTTCGCGGACGACGGCGAGGGTCGACTATGGGTCGGCACCTTCGGCGCGGGACTCTTTCGCTTCGATCCCCGGTCGGGTGAAACGCTGGCCGCGGACGCTATCTTCCAGCACCCGAAGCTCCTGCCCGATGATCGCATCATGGCGCTGCTGCGCTCGAGCAGCGGCGACCTGTGGGTCGGCACGATGCGCGCGGGATTGGTTCGTATCGCCGCGAACGGCACTCTGACCCGATTTGGAGGCGAACAGCCAGGCGCACCGGACTCGCGCGCGCTCGGCGCCGAGGGCGTGATGGCGCTCTGCGAAACTCGCGACGGCCGCATTTGGGTGGGCACGTTCCGCGGCGGAATCGCGATCATCGATCCGCGCAGCAACCGAGTGCAGCGTCTGCCCACCGATCCCGACAAGGGCTTGAGTGCGAACAACCCGCCCGCGACCGCGATTGTTCAGGGGAATGACGGCGTGATTTGGGTGGGCACCGACGGCGGCGGTCTGCTCGCGCTCAAGCCCGACGGCTCGGCGCTGTCGGTCTGGCATCACATCGAATCGGACCTGCGCAGCCTCGCTTCGGACACGGTCTATGCGCTGCACGTCGATGCACTAGGGCGCGTCTGGGTGGGCAGCGACAGCGGCGGCATTGATGAGGTTCTGGGGTCGGCACAGCAGCCCCATTCCGTTCATTTCGTCAACCACTCTACCGCGTGGGGCCTGCCGGACAACACGGTTTATGGGATCCGGAGTGACGCCCAGGGCGCGCTGTGGCTCAGCGGCAATCAGGGACTGATTCGCTATCTGCCGGGCTCGGGGGAGATACGCCGGTTTCACCGCGAGCAGGGATTGCAGGGTGAGGAGTTCAACGGCGGCGCCCATTTTCGGCTGCAGGATGGGCGCCTGGTGTTCGGCGGCTCCAACGGCTTCAATCTGTTCGACCCGGTCAGCGTCTCGGCGGCACGCACGGAGGCGCCGCAACTCGCATTGACGACGGTGGAGCTGCGCGGACAGCCGGCTTCTCTCGACGTGCCGTTTGCGTCGCTAGCCAAGTTGACCGTGGGTTATCGCGATGACCTGGCGAGCTTCGAGTTCGCCGCGCTCGATTTCGCCGCCCCGGAGCTCAACCGCTATGAATATCGCCTGCGCGGCTTCGATGACCGTTGGCTGCCAGTACCCTCAGGCCATCGGGCGACTTTCACGAATCTGGATTCCGGCGATTACGTGCTCGAGGTCCGCGGCGCGACGCCGGACGGATCCTGGAGCGAGCACACGCTGGCACTACCGATCACGGTGCGGCCGGCGCCATGGCGCTCCCCAGCGGCCTACCTCTGCTATGCGTTGCTCCTCGGCATGCTGTTGTGGCGCTATCGATCGCTGCACGCAGACAAGTTGCGTCTCGCGGCACGGCAGGCGGCCCAGTTGGAGCGCGTGGTCGAAGAGCGGACCGCGGAGCTCAAGACCAGCAATGTCGAGCTCGCGCGCCTGACGCGCGCCAAGAGCGATTTCCTCGCGCGCATGAGTCACGAAATCCGCACCCCGATGAACGGCATCATCGGCATGGGCGAACTGCTGCTGCGCAGCGGCCTATCCGAGTCGCAGAGACGCCTGACCTTGACGGTGAAACAATCGGCGAACTCGCTGATGCAGATCCTCAACGACACCCTCGATCTCGCAAAGGTCGAGGCCGGCCGGCTCACGATCAGTCCGGAGCCGTTCGATCTGGCGACCGTCATGGGCGAAACCGCAGAGTCTTTCGCGGCGCAGGCACAGGACAAGCGGCTCGAACTGATCGTCGCGCCGGCGCCGGAACTGACCCGCCTCGTCATCGGCGACCCGCTGCGCGTACGACAGGTCATCGTCAATCTGCTCGGCAACGCCATCAAGTTCACGCCTCGCGGCGAGATCGCGCTCGTCTGCGACGTCGCGCCCACGGAGCCGGATCGCAGTGTAGTCACCCTGACGATTCGGGACTCCGGCATCGGCATGACCGCCGACGTCGTCACGAGAATCTTCGATCCGTTCACGCAGGGAGATGAGTCGACGACCCGGAAGTATGGGGGGACCGGGCTCGGTCTCACGATCTGCCGCGAACTCGTCGAACTGATGGGCGGCTCGATCGACGCGACCAGCGCGCCGGACGTCGGCTCCACGTTTACCGTACGGCTGCCGATGCGGCTCGGCGATCCCGTGACCCGCATACAGACCAGTTACTCCGGGTCCGTGACGCTGCTGACGCGCAGCGCCGCCCTCGGCGACGCGTTTTTGCGCCACTGCCGTCTGCTCGGCGTCGACGGCGCTTGGCAGGCGCCGACGACGGCCAATGCCGCCCTCGATGTGCTCGCCGACGACCACGGGCGAACTCTCTTGCTCGACGTCGATCAGTGTCCCGAGGTGGCCGCGGCGCTGCTCGCCGCCGGCGACGAGGCGCAAGGGATCGGCCGCTGCATCGTGCTGGGACGATCCGACGCGATCGCCGCCTTGGGAACCGATCGGATTGCGCCGTCCCTGCGCAGCTGCCTGAAGCCGCTGCTCCTCGGCAACCTGCGGGCCGCCTTGACAACGGCCGCGGCCGCACCGGCCGGGACCGGTGGTGAGCCTTTGGCCCGCTTGCGCGGTCACATTCTCATTGCCGAGGACAATCCGGTCAATGCCGAGGTCTTCGCCGGACTGCTCGGCGAATTGGGCTGCTCACACACGAGGGTGACGGACGGGCGCGCAGCGCTGGCGGCAGCCGCGACCGGGGCGCATGACGCCATCTTGATGGACGTGCACATGCCGGACATGGACGGATGGACCGCGACGAAGCGCTTGCGCCAGATCGAGCAGGGCCGGCGTCGAACGCCGATCATCGCCATCACCGCCGACGCCTCCGAGACCCATCGCCAGCGCTGTTTGCAGGCAGGCATGGACGACTTCTTGACCAAGCCGGTCTCGATCTACGACCTCCACACCACTCTGTCACGCTGGTTGAACCGAAACCCCGCCACTGCGCTGACTTCCTCGGCCAAGGCGATCCTGTCCGTGCGCTCGCTGACTCAGATGCAGCAAATCGAGCGCATGAGCCGCGGCGGCTTCCTCGAGCGGGTGACGCGACTGTTCGTCGAAAGTTCCGCGAATCAGGTCGGCGCCATACTCGCCGCAGTGGCGAGAGAGGATTTGAAGACCATTCAAAGCCAGTGTCATTCGCTCAAGTCCGCCGCCGCCCACGTTGGTGCCGACCAGCTCAGCGAACTGGCAGCCGAACTCGAACTCGCCGCCCGTTCGGGTGATCTCGCGCGGGTGACCGACCGCAGCGGCGAATTGCGCGGGGCACGCGAATCCGCGGTCATCTCATTGCAAACCGCATTCGCACAACAAATCGCATGAGTGACAGCAACGATAGACCGCTCTTGCTGATCGCCGACGACGACGAAATCGCGCGGCTGTTTCTCGTCGAAACCTTGGAGCAGGCGGGCTTCGATACGATCAGCGCCGCCGACGGCCCCAGCGCCGTCGCAGCCGCTCACTCGTCGCCGTTTCGCGCGGCATTGCTCGATGTCGACATGCCGGGCCTCGACGGCTATGCGACTTGCCGCATGATCCGTTCGCGACCCGAGTTGCGCCACCTGCCGATCGTGATGATCACGGGCCACGACGACGCGGAGTCGATTGAACGGGCGTTCGAAGCCGGCGCGACCGACTTCATTGCCAAGCCGCTCAACTGGAGCTTGCTGCCGCACCGGCTGCGATACATCCTGCGCAACGCGGACGCGGAATCCCAACTGCGCTACGTCGCCTATCATGATCCCCTCACGGGGCTCCCGAACGCCCGCGCGCTGACCGAGCAAGTCCAGACGGCCATCGCCCGGACCGACGCCGACGGAAGCGCGGAGCTGGTCGGCATCATTCATCTCGACGTGCAAGGCTGCGGGCGCATTCGATCGAGTTTCGGACCGGACGCCGGCGATCGGGCCCTTACCGCGCTGGCGGCCCGGCTGGACCTGTACACGTCCGTGGAGGCTTCGACGGCGCTCGCGCGCATCGATGGAGATCGTTTCGTCGTTTGCGTCAGCGGAGCCGGAGCGCGTGAGCGCGCCACCGACCTCGCGCAGCGCCTGTATGCCGTCGTCGAGGAGCCCGTGAGCTGCGGCAGCCATCAGTTTTGTCTCGCCCTCTCCTCGGGCATCGCATTCAGCCCCGAACACGGCAGCGATGCGCAATCCTTGCTGACGGCGGCGGCGGCGGCCAAGCATCATGCGCTCAGCAGCGCGGCGCGGGCCGCCGTCGTTTATGCCCACGACATCGGGAATCGTGCCCGCGAGCATCTTGCGCTCGAGGAGGCGCTGCGGAACGCCGTGCGCGATGAGCAGCTGAACGTACATTTTCAGCCAAAGCTGCGCATTTCGGACGGACTGCTGGTCGGCGTCGAGGCGCTGCTGCGCTGGCACGATCCGCGCTTCGGCAAGGTGCCCGCCGATCGATTCATCCGCATCGCCGAGGAATCGAGCCTGATCTTGCAGCTGGGCCGCTGGGTTGCGCAGGCCGCCTGCCGCCAGTCCGCCAACTGGCGCGGACAAGGCCTCGAGACCAGCGTCGCGATCAATCTATCCGCACGACAATTCGTCCACGACGACCCGGCTGCATTCATTCACACCTACACTTCCCAGGCCGCCATCGATCCGGCGTCGATCGTCATCGAAATCACCGAATCCGCGCTGATCCAGGATCTAGAGGCCGTACGGCACGGCCTGACGGAATTGCGGAAATTGGGTTGTCGCGTCGCGGTCGACGACTTCGGCACCGGGTATTCATCACTCGCCTACTTGCGTGGCTTGCCCGTGGACGAACTGAAGATCGACAAGGCCTTCATCCGCAACGTCGCGACCGATCCGATCGACGCCGCCATTTGCACCGCGATCCTCTCGCTCGCGCGAACCCTGAACCTGGGCGTGACCGCCGAGGGCGTGGAAACGGAGGCGCAGTTGGCGTGGTTGCGCCGGCACGCCTGCGGCGAAGTACAAGGATTCTTGTTGGCCCAGCCCATGGCAGCGCACGAGATACTCGTGCGTTACGGCAAGCACTACCTCAACCGCAAGCTCATGGCCTGAGCCAGCTTTCAATTGCTCAGTGCGACCGTAGATCGAGAGCTTGCGGCACCGGGCGCACGAGCCGCAGGCCCTGATAGGCGAGCACCAAGCCGCCGACCAGGCCGAGATAGCCGCCAAGGCCAACGGAGACGTGCCGCGCGACCAGCTCGCCCCCTTTGTTGACGAGATCGTTGGCGAGACGTACGAGGTCCCGGCTGACCGCATCGGCATTATCCGACGTCGCGAACAGATCGTGAGAGGACCGCAGATAGAGACTCAAGGCCACGACCAGTAGCAAAAGCAAGGGGGCGAGATAAGCCGGCCACAGCGCCCGATTGCCATTCCAGTGCGGCGCCAAGGGTGCGAGCAGACTGGCGATGCAGACCAGGAAAAAAGCCACCGTCCCGGCTGTCACGTCGCCGCCGATGAACAAGCGCATCGGATTGAGGACCGCATCGCCGAGATTGAAGAAGCGCACGTCGTGCTCGAGCGGCCCCATGCTCGCCACGAGCGTATCGGTGAAGAACCAGCCGATCACCAGGCACACCAGCGCAAGCACGGACGCCAAGCCAAGGTGGCCGGCGGCTGCCGTCAATTTGCCGAAAAACGTCGGGGTTGTCGGGGTTATCGGGGTT
>Ga0116226_10001948_pt1 | contig 17911 bp, 14 predicted proteins | sample S1TSphfallax_FD_89692 | JGI IMG/M metagenome (GOLD analysis project Ga0116226, IMG submission 89692) | Host-associated microbial communities from peat moss isolated from Minnesota, USA - S1T2_Fa - Sphagnum fallax MG | ecosystem: Host-associated > Plants > Peat moss > Unclassified | place: USA... | reverse complement strand
TCCGGGGGGCTGAACCGCCCGCACCGTCGGATGCAAGGGCGTTGTTGCGCAGCCGGTCAGAACCATGACGGCGGTCATGCCGGCCGCTGTTAATCCTACCCTGTTCATTTCAAGTCCACTCCTAAATCTGCGTCACATCGCCATACCGCTCAGCGGAAGTCGAGTTTGCGCAAACATGCCACCGGAAAGTGGCGGAATGATGACCAGTCCATTTCAGACGGTTTCACCGCCTACAAACCCGCATTCGTGAGCAATTGCTCGGCAAAACAGACATAGGATGCCGGACCCCGCAAAGCAATAAGGGAAATCGGTTTGGCACGCCCGAAATTCATCCTCGGGATGCCCGCGGTTGGCCAACCAAACGGGGATTTGCTTTCTCCCAATACCATGAATGGGTCCCATTGGGGTTACCCCTGGGCTGTCGGGTCCTATTCCAGCCGTCTTTGCGCTCTCCAGAGTAAGAAACGAGCTGGTGGCGCCCCTGTCGAGAAGCGCCTTGACAGGTTGCCCCTTGATTTTGACCGGTACGACGACATGTGGGTGGAACGCGCTGAAACTAAAAGCGAAGTCGGCCTCCGAGTAGTCGGACGACCAATAGGCCAAGCCGGCCCGATCGCAATCATGGGGATTGAAGAGAGACACGGCGTTCTGTGCCAGGTTGAAGTCAACGTCATAATGATGCCAGAAATCCGTACCCTAGAGCGCGATGTTTCATCGCGCTCTAGTCGAGGATTCGCCTCAGCGCATCACGATAGGAAGCCGCGACGGACTCGCGGCGGTAATGTCGTCCACCCTCGACCAGCCGATGTCCGGCCCGCCAAACCTCGTCGATAGCGCCACCGGCGAAGATCAGGCTGTCCAGCCAGGCGTCATCTCGGCGCGACACCAGAGCAGGATGGGCCGCGTCGAGTGAGATAAGATCGGCCCAGGCGCCAACCTCAAATCCACCCGCCTCGCCATTGGCCTGAGCGCCGCCGGCCAGAGCCGCGCGAAACAGCGCGCCGCCGGTCGACTGGCCAGGCTCGGTTGGCGTGAGATTGCGCCCGCGCCACTGCAGGCGCTGTCCATATTCCAACAGGCGCAATTCCTCGGCCAAGGAGATCAGCACATTGGAGTCCGAACCGACGCCCCAGCGCCCCCCGGCGGCAATGAAATCGGCCAAGGGGAATACTCCGTCGCCAAGATTGGCCTCGGTGATCGGACAGAGGCCGGCGACGGCGCCGCTGGCGGCCAAGCGCGCGATTTCCGCCCCGGTCATGTGGGTGGCATGGACCAGGCACCAATCCTGATTAACCGGCATTTCGCCCAGCAGCCATTCAACCGGTCGCACGCCGCTCCAGGCTAAACAATCTTCAACCTCGCGCAATTGTTCGGCGATATGGATATGAATCGGTCCTCCTTCGGCCAAGGGCAGGATCTGGCGCAATTGCTCAGGCGTTACCGCGCGCAGACTATGCGGCGCGATTCCGACCCGGCCACCAGGCAGCGGATGCACGATCTGGCGGCACGCCTGCAGCAGGGCAGCATAGCTTGCCGGGTCGTGACGGAACCGCGCCTGCGCCGGCCCGCAAGGAGCGCCGCCAAAGCCTCCTTGCGCATAGAAAACCGGCAAAAGCGTCAGCCCGATGCCGGTCTGCTCGGCGGCATCGGCGATGCGCCGGCTCATCTCGGCCGGGTCGGCATAGGGCCGGCCGGCAGGATCATGATGCAGATAATGAAATTCCGCGACCCGGGTGAAGCCGGTTTCGAGCATCTCGACATAAGCCTGGGCGGCGATGGCCTGCAGTTCATCCGGTCCGATTCTGGCGGTGAAACGGTACATCACTTCGCGCCAAGTCCAGAAACTGTCGCCCTGCGGCCCACGCTGCTCGGCCAGACCGGCCATGCCGCGCTGGAAGGCATGACAATGCAGATTGGCCAGACCGGGCACGGCGATCGTGACATCCTGGTCACCGGGTCGCCGCTCGACGCCCGCCTCGATCGCGCTCCACCGCCCCCCCGTCACGGCCAGGCGGACATCTTCACGCCAGCCCTCCGGCAACAGCGCATGGGCGCTGAAAATTGTGGTATCAGGGAGGGGACGATCCACTCGACATTCCTTGGTTGATCTGTTTATGTATAGACATAATAATGCGGGGCGACAAGTCGGGTGGCTAGAAAATTGAGCGCAGGATCATGACCATCGCTTGCGACCGCGTCTGGCGCAATGCCCGATTGGCGACCCTCGACCCGACTCTGCCGGGTTTGGGCGTGATCGAAAAGGGTTTGATCGCCGCAAAAGACGGCCGACTCCGGTATGTCGGGCCGGACAATAATGCCAACTTCGACGGACCGGAGTCCATCGATTGCGAAGGCCGCTGGATCACGCCCGGCCTCGTCGATTGTCACACGCATTTGGTCTATGGCGGGAACCGCGCCGATGAGTTCGAAAAACGCCTCGACGGCGTCAGTTATGAGGAAATCGCCCGGTCGGGTGGCGGCATCCTCTCGACCATGCGGGCGACGCGCGCCGCCAGCGAGGCGGAACTGGTCGAAGCGTCCCTGCCCCGCCTCGACCGGCTCCTGGCGGAAGGCGTCACAACCGTGGAAATCAAGTCGGGTTACGGCCTGTCGCTGGACGGCGAATTGAAGCTGTTGCGCGCCGCCCGCGCCTTGGGTGATTGCCGTCCGGTCACGGTCAGCACGACCTTGTTGGCGGCCCATGCGGTCCCGCCCGAGTACCGCGCCAACCCCGACGCCTATGTCGGCCTGATTTGCGACACCATCATCCCCGCCGCCGTCCGACTGGCCGACGCGGTCGACGGATTTTGCGAGACGATTGCCTTCTCGACGGCGCAAATCGAGCGTGTTTTCACATCGGCCAAAGCGCATGGCCTGCCGATTAAGCTGCATGCCGAGCAGCTCTCCAATCAAGGCGGCGCGGCCCTGGCGGCGCGGCATGGCGCCTGGTCGGCCGATCATCTCGAATATCTCGATCAGGAGGGCGCCAGGGCCTTGCAAAAGGCCGGAACCGTGGCCGTGCTGCTCCCCGGTGCCTTTTATTTCACGCGCGAAACGACCGCTCCGCCGGTTGCCCTGTTGCGGCAATTGGGGATCCCCATCGCGCTGGCCACGGACTGCAATCCCGGGACGTCGCCCCTTACCTCGCCGCTGCTGGTGATGAACATGGCGGCGACTCTGTTTCGAATGACGGTCACCGAATGCCTGATCGGCTTCACCCGCGCCGGCGCCCGCGCCCTCGGCCGGTCCGGCGAGATCGGCAGTCTTGAGGTCGGGAAAAACTGCGATCTGGCGATTTGGGAGATCGATCAACCGGCCGATCTGGTTTATCGCATGGGGTTCAATCCCCTGGTCGCCCGCGTCTGGAGAGGCCAATGACCACCATCACCCTCACCCCGGGCGAGGTCCCGCTGTCAGACTGGCGCGCCATCTATCACGGCGCCGGCGCGCGGCTGCACCCGTCGAGCGAGGCGAAGATTTCCGCCAGCGCTCTCGCGGTTTTGCGCATCCTGGCCAAGGGCGAGCCGGTCTACGGCATCAATACCGGCTTTGGCAAACTGGCCAGTGTCAGGATCGCCGATGACGATCTGCAGACTCTGCAGCGCAATATCGTCCTTTCCCATGCCAGCGGGGTCGGCGAACCTCTCGCGGTGCCGATGACGAGATTGATGATCGCGCTCAAGCTTGCCAGCCTGGCCCAGGGCGCATCGGGCGTCAGTCTGACGGTCACCGCGGGGCTGGAGGCTTTGCTCGAGAAAGGACTGACGCCGGTGATTCCCTGCCAGGGATCGGTCGGCGCGTCGGGCGATCTGGCGCCCCTGGCCCATCTGGCGGCCAGTCTGATCGGCGTTGGCGAAATCATGGTTGCCGGCGAGAGGGGACACGTGCGCCTCCCGGCGAGCGAAGCCCTGGCCGGCGCCGGTTTGACACCCTTGCGCCTCGGGCCGAAAGAGGGCTTGGCGCTGCTCAATGGCACACAATTTTCGACGGCCTGCGCTCTCGCCGGACTGTTCGAAGCCGAGACTCTCCTGCAGAGCGCTTTGATCACCGGCGCCCTGTCGACCGAGGCGGCGAAGGGCTCCGACACACCCTTCGACCCAAGGATCCATGCGCTGAGACGCCACCCTGGCCAGATCGAAACAGCCGAGACTTTGCGCCAGCTGATGCAGGGCTCGGCGATCCGCGCGTCGCATCTGACCGGCGACCTCAGGGTGCAAGACCCCTATTGCCTGCGCTGTCAGCCGCAAGTGATGGGCGCGGCGCTCGATCTGCTGCGTCAGGCGGCGACCACCCTGGGGATCGAAGCCAATGGCGTTTCCGACAATCCATTGATTTTCAGCGAAACGCTGGAAGCCCTGTCGGGGGGCAATTTCCACGCCGAACCGGTGGCCTTCGCCGCCGATATGATCGCTCTGGCGCTCTGCGAAATCGGTTCGCTAACGGAACGACGTATCGCCATGTTGGTGGATCCGGCTTTATCGGGGCTGCCGGCCTTCCTGACCCCCAAGCCCGGCCTGAATTCCGGATTCATGATTCCGCAAGTGACGGCCGCCGCCCTGGTGTCGGAGAATAAACAGCGCGCTTATCCCGCCAGCGTCGATTCGATTCCGACCTCGGCCAATCAGGAGGACCATGTATCGATGGCCGCCCACGGCGCCAGACGCCTGCTGCCGATGGCCGAAAACGCGATGCTGGTGGTGGCGATCGAACTGCTGGCCGCCGCCCAAGGCTGCGATTTTCATCTTGGGCTGCGCTCGAGCGAGTCCCTTGAGGCGGTGCGGGATCTGCTGCGCCGCCGCGTGCCGACCCTGACCGATGACCGCTATCTGCATCCCGACATCAATGCGGCCGCCGATCTGGTGCGCAGCGGCGCGCTGTGCCGCGCCGCTGGCGGGATCGCGCTGCCGGGGATCGTCTGATGACCGCCTGGCTTGAGGTGATCCGGGGTACCGCTCCGCTGATCGTCACCATTCCGCATAGTGGCAGCGAGATACCGACTGAACTGGAAGCGATGCTGGTCTCGACCTGGCTGGCGCGCAAGGACACTGATTGGTGGGTCGAGAAACTCTATGGCTTTGCAGCAGATCTGGGCGCCACCGTGATCCGCAGCCGCCTGTCGCGCACAGTAATCGACCTTAATCGTGATCCCTCGGGGGCATCGCTCTATCCCGGTCAGGCGACCACCGGCCTCTGCCCCACCATCAGTTTTGACGGCGAACCGCTCTACCAGCCGGGCGGCGAGCCGGATGCGGCCGAAATCACCCGGCGCCGCGACCTCTATTTCGCACCCTACCATGCGGCGATCGCCAGCGAGATCGCGCGGTTACGCCAGGCCCATGGCCGGATCGTGGTCTATGATGCCCACTCGATCCGCTCGCGCGTGCCGCGTCTGTTCGAAGGAAAGCTGCCCCACCTCAATATCGGCAGCAATTTTGGCGCGACCTGCGACAGCGCGCTGACCGCCACCATCGAGCAGGCTTGCTTTGGGTCAGGCTTCAGCCATGTCACCAACGGCCGTTTTGTCGGCGGCTGGTCGACACGCCATTATGGCGCGCCCCGTGCCGGCATCCACGCGGTCCAGATGGAGCTGGCCTGCCGCGGCTATCTCATCGAGCCGGACGACATCGGAGATGACAATTGGCCGCCGCCCTTCGACGCCGCGGTTGCCGCCGACCTCTCCAGCCTGCTGGAAAAAATTCTGCGCAGCTGCCTGCTATTCGCCGCCTGACCTGGGAAGGACCTCATGACCCGTATTGACAATAGCCGTATCATCCGCGCCGCCACAGGAAGTCAATTGACCGCCAAATCCTGGCTGACCGAAGCGCCTTTACGCATGCTGATGAATAATCTGCATCCGGACGTGGCCGAGCGGCCCGAGGAATTGGTGGTTTATGGTGGAATCGGTCGCGCCGCGCGCAATTGGGAATGTTTCGACGCCATTGTCGCCGCCCTGACCCGGCTCGAGGCCGACCAGACCTTGGTCATTCAATCGGGCAAGCCGGTCGGCATATTTCGCACCCATGAGGATGCGCCGCGGGTGCTGATCGCCAATTCCAATCTGGTGCCGCATTGGGCCACCTGGGAGCATTTCAACGAGTTGGATCGCAAGGGTCTCGCCATGTATGGCCAGATGACCGCGGGGTCATGGATCTATATCGGCGCCCAGGGCATCGTGCAGGGAACCTATGAGACCTTCGTCGAAATGGGCCGCCAGCATTATCAGGGCAGCCTGGCCGGGCGCTGGCTGTTGACGGCGGGCCTGGGCGGCATGGGGGGAGCGCAGCCCCTCGCCGCGGTCATGGCCGGCGCCTCCTGTCTGGCGATCGAATGTCAGCCCTCCAGGATCGAAATGCGGCTGCGCACCGGCTATCTCGACCAGGCCTGCGATACGCTCGACGAGGCGATGGCGATCATCGAGGCGTCGACCGCGGCCCAAAAGCCGGTCTCGGTCGGGCTCTTGGGCAATGCGGCCGAGCTGCTGCCCGAAATGTTCCGACGCGGCATCCGCCCCGATCTGCTGACCGATCAGACTTCCGCCCATGACCCGATCAATGGCTATCTGCCGCGCGGCTGGAGTCTCGATCGCTGGAATTCGGCCCGCGAGCGCGACCCCAACAGCGTGACCGCGGCGGCCAAAACTTCCATGGCCGAGCATGTGCGGGCGATGCTCGACTTTCAGCGGGCCGGCGTGCCGACCGTGGATTATGGCAATAATATTCGTCAGATGGCGCTCGACATGGGGGTTGCCGACGCCTTTGATTTCCCGGGCTTCGTGCCGGCCTATATCCGCCCGCTGTTTTGCCGTGGGATCGGCCCGTTCCGCTGGGTGGCTTTGTCGGGCGACCCCGAGGATATCTACAAGACCGACCAGAAGGTCAAAGAGCTGCTGCCCGACAATGCCCATCTGCATCACTGGCTCGACATGGCGCGCGAGAAGATCAAGTTTCAGGGTCTGCCGGCCCGGATCTGCTGGGTTGGTCTGGGCGACCGCCATCGGCTGGGCCTGGCCTTCAATGAGATGGTGGCAAACGGCGAACTGTCAGCGCCGATCGTGATCGGCCGCGATCACCTCGACAGCGGTTCGGTCGCCTCGCCCAACCGCGAGACCGAAGCGATGCGGGATGGCTCGGACGCGGTTTCCGACTGGCCGCTCCTGAATGCGCTGTTGAACACCGCGTCCGGCGCGACCTGGGTGTCGCTGCACCATGGCGGCGGAGTCGGCATGGGCTATTCGCAACATGCCGGCATGGTGATCGTCGCCGACGGCACCCAAGCGGCGGCCAAACGTCTGGCCCGCGTGTTGTGGAACGATCCGGCCACGGGGGTCATGCGGCATGCCGACGCCGGCTATGAGATCGCGCTCGACTGCGCCCGCGAACAAGGTCTCGATTTGCCGGGGATTCTGGATTAATTCCATGTTAGGAGACTGAGACTTAATCACCCGGGAGGCTCTCCTTGTTCCGACATCTGCGCCTGTTGTGCTCTCTGATCAGCGTCATCTTGGTATCCGGCGCGGCTCTGGCCGATGACGGCAAGTTGCTGGCGACCGGCGGCGTCAGCCAGGTCGAGGGAGCCGGCGGCGGCGGTCTGGCGCCGTGGGCCCTCATCTCCGGCTATGAGACACGCGACGGGATTGGCGTCACGGTCCATGAAACCTATGTTCCGCTGCATGATTTCACCCTGCATTCGCCGGGCATCGCGGTCGGGCTCTATGACCGGGTCGAGCTTTCCTATGCCGCCGATCTGTTCGGGATCGACAATGAAAATCTGCTGCCCGGCGGCCTGCAAAAAGGCCGCACCCTGCATCAGGACGTGTTCGGCGCGAAACTTCGCGTAATCGGCGACGCGGTCTATGACCAGGACAGCTGGCTGCCGCAAATCGCCGTCGGCGCGCAATATAAGCGCAGCAACGACAAGGATGTGCTGGCGGCGGTCGGTGCGAAGCATAGCTCCGGCGTGGATTTCTATGTCGCGGGAACCAAATTGCTGCTCGACTATTCGCTGCTGGCCAATGCGACGATACGCCTGACCAAGGCGAACCAATTCGGGCTGCTGGGTTTCGGCGGCCCCAATAATGACACTTATCAGCCGGAATTCGAGGGCTCCCTGGCCTATCTTGTCTCGAAACATCTGGCCGTCGGGGTGGAGTATCGCACGAAGCCCAACAACCTCGCCAAATTCGCGGGCGTCCTGCCGATCGCGCCGGAAAATAACGCTTATGATGTCTTCGCCGCCTATTTTCTCACCAAGACCCTGTCTCTGACCGTCGCCTATGTTGATCTTGGCAAGATCGCCGATGTCAGCCTGGCGCCGCTCGGGATCGATCGCGGTCTCGAACCCCATACCCAGAACGGCGCCTATCTCTCGCTTCAGCTCGCTTACTGACAGACAGGCGTCGGCTGTTTTGCCCGGGCGAACGGAACGATGAACAGGCCCGCCAGGGTGATCAAGGCAATCACCAGCCACGCTTCGTCGATGGCCTGGGTCAAAGCTGCTTTTTCGACCAGCGGGTGAAGGAAGGCCAGTGTCTCGGCGTCGGGTGGTCCCGGTTGACGCGAACGGAACAGTTCCAAGGTGAGACCGATGAATTGCGCCGTGTCGGTGTCGCCATCCTTCAGCCGCACCATGATGGCGTCGGCCAGACCGGGACTTCGCCCATAGATGACCGTGTCGATCAGCGCGATGCCGATCGCGCCGCCAAGGGTGCGCATCAGATTGAACAGGGCCGAGGCGTCGGCAATGCTGTCTGACGGCAGCCCCCCCATGGCGAGTCGGGTCGGCGGCAGGAGACAGAACATGATGGCAAGCCCCCTGATGACCTGCGGCACGATCATACCGGCCGCATCGGTCGCCGGGCTCTGGCCGGCGCTAAGCCCAAGGCCGATGGCGAACAGGGCAAAACCGCCGGCGCTCAGCCAGCGGGGGCCGACCCGTTGCTCAAGCCAGACCGCCAGCGGCGCGACGGCCAATTGCGCACCGCCGGTGACCAGCATGATCTTGCCAATCTCAAGCGCATCATGACCGCGCACATAGGCGAGAAAAACCGGCATCAGATAGACCGAGCCGAACAGGCCGATACCAAGAATGAAACTAAGCAGGCAGCCGATGGCGAAATTGCGCTCGGTAAAATTTGCCAGATCGATGATCGGATCCGCCGCGCGCAGCGTCCGCCTTGCGAACATGAACAGACTGGTGACAGTGAAGGCGGCCAGAACAAGAATTCGCATCGAGCCCCACCCATGTTCCGGCGCCTGTTTCAAGATCAGCTCGAAACTGGCCAGACCCGCCGCCAGCAGCAGCAGCGCGGGCAGATCGAGCCCGCGCAGCAATCGCGGGTGGGCTGGTTGATGCGGCAGGAACCAGGCGGCAAGGAAGCTCGCCAGAATCCCGGGGGCCAGATTGATCAGAAACAGCCAATGCCAGGAGAAAGTTTCGGTGATCCAGCCGCCGACAACCGGCCCGATGCTGGGCGCCAGAACCGCGAGCACCCCTGCCAGCATGGTCGCCAATCCTTGACGATAAGGCGGGAAGAGCAGGAACACCGCGGCAAACACGGCCGGGATCAGCGTTCCGCCAGCCAGTCCCTGCAACACCCGCCAGGCGATCAGGCTGGCAAAACCGCCGCTGCTGGCGCAACCGACTGAGGCGAGCGTAAAAATGCTTACCGCGCCGACGAACAGCCAGCGCAGCGTGAATGTTCGCATCAGCAGTCCGGTGAGTGGAATGGCGATGGCCTCGGCGATGAGATAGGCGGTCTGCACCCAGCTCATCTGATCCGGCGCCATCTCGAGCGCCCCCTGAATGTCCGGCAAGGAGGTCGCCACCACCTGCACATCGAGCACGGCCATGAACATGCCGACGCACATGGCGGCAAAACCGATCCAGCCCGAGCCTTTCATGAAGCTTTGCTATTCTGCCGCAATGCACCGTTCTCGGCACGAATTCTGACCGTCAGCAAGGCGGCGTTGGCCAGCGAGAAGATCAAGGCCAGCCAGGGCAGGCCCAGGCAAAAAGGCAAAACCGCGATCTCAAGGACGACAATGATGTAGTTCGGATGTTTGACGAAGCGATAGGGTCCCGCCTTGACCAGCGCCGCACCGGGCAAAACGATGATTCGGGTGGTCCAGCGATGCCCCAGAGTCGCCAAAGTCCAGACCCTCAATCCTTGCAGCAGCAGAAATACCAGCAGCCAGCCGAGTCCAATCGGCTGGCTGGCGCCGAACCACCAGAGGCAACCCAGCCAGGCGGCATGCAGCGCGACCAGGGCCGGATAGTGCTCGGGCGCCACCTCAACGGCGCCATGCTGCATCAGGATGGCCTGATTGCGCCGCGCCAGCATCAATTCGCCGAGACGCTCGGCGGTCACTGCGGCCAGCAACAGGACCGCCGCGGTCATGCCGCGCGCCGCAGGGAGACACAACTGGCGGTAAATCCCGGCCCCATGGCAGTCAATAAGGTGCGGGGGGCCAAGCCGGCATTGATCAGCCGATCCAGGACAAACAGCGCGGTCGGCGCCGACATATTACCGAAATCAGCGAGAATGGCCCGTTCATGGTCGAGTGCGCCCTGTCCTAAGGCGAAAGCGCGTTCAAGGGCATTGACGACCTTCCGTCCACCCGGGTGAAAAGCGAACCGGTCGATATCCGCCGCTCTCAACCCGGCGCGCGCAAGAATCGAGCTGACAGCAGGCTGCATCTCGGCCTCGGCAAAGGGTGGAATGGCTCGATCGAAGATCACACCCAGTCCCTCGCGGTCGATCGACCAGCCCATGATATCGACCGTATCCGGCCACAGATGCTGGCCGCTCATCTCGATCTCGGCCAAACCTGACTCAGCCGGTTCTGACTTGAGGATGCAGGCGGCGGCGCCATCGGCGAACAAAGCTGTCGCGACAATATTGGCTTTGGTCAAGGTGTCGAGACGGAAAGCCAAGGAACAAAGCTCAAGCGCGACCAAAAGTACGGTGCTGCCGGGTTGAGCCGCCGCCAAGCGGGACGCGATGGCAAGACCCGACACGCCACCGGCGCATCCCAGTCCGAACACCGGAACGCGCTCGATATCCGTCCGGAAACCCATCCTTCCGGCAACCCGCGCTTCGAGGCTCGGGGTAACAATCCCGGTCGATGACACGGTCACCACGCAATCCACGTCGCTGGCGCGCAGACCGGCCCGATCGAGGGCGTCACCGGCAACCTTTACGAACAGGTCGCTGGCGCCGGAAAGGTAGGCGGCGGCGCGTTCAGGCCAGCCAAGGTCGGTGAAATACCAGTCGAGCGGACGCACAGCGAAGCGTCGCTTGATGCCGGACGTCTCGAAGACCCTCGCCAGACGTTGGTAATCGCCAAAACGCCCGGAGAAAGCCCGATCGGCGGCCATTGCTACGTCGCCCTGTAAAATCTCGAAGGGCGGCACGGCAGTGGCGATGGACATGAGGCGCACGGACCGCTTCATCGACCCTCCTGATGACTTTGCTGCGGGATGGGGGACGATCGACTGAAATCTGTCAAATATCCGCGACCAGTCAATCACACCCCAGGACGCGGCAACAGGATCGGAATCTACGTAGGTCAGGACCGAGCTCGGGTCCGATGGTGACGCTCACACACCGTTGTGATAGGGTGACGTGTATAGTTTTCTTGGAGAGCGTTGATGCCGCCCGCAATTTTCGCCCCACGATCGCATGGCGCCAGGGCACCCTCTCTCTTGGCGCCCTCTTTTTCACCGGTTGCCGCGCGCAGCGTGCTGCTGCTGACAGTCCTGTTGGCGGCGGCGGTCAGCGTTGGACTGGCGGGAGTCTCTGCCGGGATTGACCCGGATTTGGTCCGCCTCTTGCGAGCCATGGCGGCCATCAAGACGATGATGGCGGTCGCCGCCGCCGCCGCGATCTGGTGGCGTTTGGGCAGTCCGATCGGCGGCGTACGGCTGGTTGCCTACGGTGTGGCGGTGGCTTCCATGGCGTCGGGGCCCGCCCTAATCTGGTCGATGGTCCACCTGGCGGTCGGCGCCGCCCTGCTGCATGGCGGCTTGTTTGCGTCTCTGATCCTGCTGTGGCGCGATCCGGCGGTATCCCAGCGGCTGCAATCTCTGATCACTCGCCGCCGGCGGACCGCCGCGACCATGGCCGAACGAGGCGATTTTTAATGCAGCAATCGCTGGTTCAGGCCGGCCAGACCATCTTTTGCGAAGATGACCCCTCTGATTTCGCCTATCTTGTTGAAGACGGCTGGGTTGAAATCCGTGCACGGAAGGCGGACGGGATCAGGCCGCTTTCTCTCGTCGGTCCGGGCGAGATTTTCGGCGAGATGGGGCTGATCGACGGATCGCCGCGCTCGGCCAGTGCCGTCGCGAAAGAGGATTGCCGCCTGTTGCGCGTTGATCTTGAACAATTCAAAGCGCTGCTGGGACATAACGATCCCTTCCAGGGCGAATTGCTGGGCAAGCTGGTCGCGCGTTTTCGCTCTACCCAGAAGGGTTTACTGGCCGGCACGCCCGAAATCAGGGCCGAGACCTCGGGCATGGGCCCCGGCTACGCCATGCTGGCGCGGTATAAGGCGGTCTCCGAGGCCCTCGATCACGGCGCCATCCTTCCGCATTACCAACCCATGATCGAAATGACCTCCGGACGCTGGCTTGGTTTCGAAGCATTGGCGCGCTGGCGTCAGGCAGACGGGTCTTTGCTGGCGCCGGCAGAATTTGTTCCCCTCGCTGAACGCACCGGCCTGATCCGGCAGATCGATCTGACCATCAGTAATGTCGCGATGGAATTTTGCCAATCCATTCTCGGCGACCGGCGGCCGGTGCTGCATTTGAACTTTTCCGCCTGGCATTTTCGTGATGACCGCCTGGTCGCGCAGCTGTCCGCTCTGCTGAACACCCATCAGATCGATCCGCAATCCATTTGCATCGAGCTGACTGAGACTCTCATGCTCGATGATCCGGAGGGCGCGCTGCGGATCATGACGAATTTGGCCAATCTCGGCGTCAAGCTCGCGCTCGACGATTTCGGCACTGGCTTTTCGTCCCTGAGCGTGCTGCATCAAATGCCGATCGACGTGCTGAAAATCGATCGGTCCCTGATCCTCGGGGTGCTGGAGCGCGACCGCTCGCTCTTCGTCCTTAGACACGTGCTTGCGCTTGCCAGCGATCTGGGAATGCAGCTGGTGATGGAGGGGGTCGAAGATTCGGCCACCGCCCAGGCTTTGATGGCATTGGGTTGCGAAGTCGCCCAGGGCTATCATTTCGCCCGTCCGATGCCGCCCGAGGAAGCGGCAAGAGTCTGGCTTGCCGGGAGTCCGGCGACCTGAAATAGGGTGGCCTTTCTCATTTTCAGTGGGGTGATGATCTGAGCGTTGGAGAACCAGCCCACCTTCGCTCCTGCGGAGCTTCGAAGGGCACTCTATTTCGCGTTCCGCTGAGAACCAGCCCTACTTCGCTCCTGCGGAGCTTCGAAGGGCACTCTATTTCGCGTTCCGCTGAGAACCAGCCCACCTTCGCTCCTGCGGAGCTTTGAAGGGCACTCTATTTCGCGTTCCGCTGAGAACCAGCCCACCTTCGCTCCTGCGGAGCTTCGAAGGGCACTCTATTTCGCGTTCCGCTGAGAACCAGCCCTACTTCGCTCCTGCGGAGCTTCGAAGGGCACTCTATTTCGCGTTCCGCGAAATAGAGTGGTGCGCCCGGAAAGACTCGAACTTCCAACCCCCAGATTCGTAGTCTGGTGCTCTATCCAATTGAGCTACGGGCGCGCTGTCCGGGACTGGCCCCGGGAGGAGGGGGAACATACTCAAAGCGACCGCTCCGGGCAAGTCAAAATTAGGCGACAAGAAATTGGCGGATTTCCGGCGAGGTGGCGCTGCGGTGAAGCGTGACGAAAGCAATAAATTCTGCGGCGAAAGCCGCTTGTCCCCCCTTTATCATTTGGGTACACTCCAACCATGATTTGCTGGGGGAGCAAATTTCTTTGTCGGCTAAAAGTTTTCTGCGATCACCCCCGGTTGCCAAAATGATAAACAAGCGACTCTGCAAGGTGCTTCGCCCGATGGCTTTCAAAAATATACCGTCCGTTGCCGTCATGGCCACGCTCTTGCTCGGTGGATGCGCGTTCGCCGACAACGCAATGTTCCCGCCGCTGGCTCCTCCCGTCGCCAATAATGATGGCGGAAACAAACCGACTCTGGCGTCCGCCGAAGGGCCGACCGAACCCTCCTTCGAGCCGACCGGAACCTTCGTCGGTCAGAAGGTCGACAGCCTGCGTAATGATCTGCGCCAGTTGGAGAGCAATCTCGGCGGCCAAAAGGATCAGTTGCAGCAGATCCGCGAGCAGATCGTGCATGACTCCCAAGCCTATCACGGGACCATCGCCGCCATAGAAGCCCGGCTTCAGCTCGGCACCACGCCGGGCAATCCGATCCTGGTGCAGCAATGGAATGATGCCCAGGCGGCACTCGACGCGATCAATGAGGATGTGCTGAAGATGAGCCGCCTTGCGACCGACGTGGCATCGACCTCGGGCATGGCCGCCTATCTGCTGGAATCGGTCCGTGCCGCACGCAGCCTCTCGGGCGCCGTCGACGAGGATCATCGCAATCTGCGTACCCTTGAGGACGACACCAACGGCACAACCGTGCTGATCGAACGTCTTTTGACTGAACTCTCCAGCGATGTGCAGCGCCAGCAGCAATATATTGCGAATGAACGCAGCAATCTCAATGGTTTGGCTCTGGCGATCAAGAGTGGCCAATATGTCGGCAATTCTCTGGCTTTCAGCCATGTCGGCCTGTCCGCGCCGAGCTCGGGAACGCCGATCTCGATTGATCGGCCGTTGGTGGTGATCCGCTTCGACCGCCCGCATGTCGCTTATGAGGACGCGCTTTACACCGCCGTGAAGAGCGCTCTCGACCGGCGTCCCGGTGCCACCTTCGAAGTGGTCGGCGTCACGCCGGTCGCAGCGACCCCCGGTGCGACCGCGCTGGGCGAAAATTCCGCGCGGCGAAACGCCGAATCAGTTTTACGCTCCCTGACCCAGATGGGGCTGCCGGCCGACCGGGTCCGCGTGTCGGCCATCAGCAGCACTGACGCGGGAAATGGCGAGGTTCGGGTTTTCGTAAGGTGAGTTTTTCCTGAAATCAAAAGGCGGCGACTCCGCCGTCCGAGCGGGGATCGAACGCACCTTCCAGCAGGCCGTTCTCATGGCGCAAGACGGCGCCAGCATGCCCCATCCGGGAGTCGAAGGAGCCGACCATCTCGATGGAATGGCCGAGCCGAGCCAGCCCCACCTCGATATCAGCGCCAAAGCGCCCCTCCAATAAGAGCGCACCTCCTGTCCGATGGCGGTTGGGATCAAGCCGCCAGCGGGGCTCAGTGATCGCCTGCTGCAAGCTTTGGCCGAAGAACGCATAGCGGCTGAAGATGGCGGCCAAAGTTTGCGGCTGACCGTCACCCCCCATGGTACCGAAGGACATGATGCGGCCATCTCTGAAACGGGCCAAAGCGGGCGCCAGGGTATGGAGTGGCTTGCGGCCGGGCGTCAAGGGATTGGCGGATGTCGGATCAAGCGAGAAGCCGATGGCGCGATTATGCCACAACAGGTTGAAATCCCCGACCACCATGCCTGATCCCCAGGCCTGGCGCAGACTCTGGATTACACTGACCGCGCGTCCCTGACCATCGATCACCCCCAACCACACCGTATCGCCATCACTGTGCGACAGATCCCAGGCGCGGATGGCGCGCGGATTGATCTCCCGCGCCATGCGGTCGAGGACCGGATCGGCAATGTAGGTGGTGGCGTGGACGGCCATAAAGGCCGGGTCGGTGATGTGACGGTCTCTAATCTCATAGGCCAGCTTGCTGGCTTCGACCAGCCCGTGGATGGCATCAATGCCGAAACCATGATTTCCCTTGATTTTAAGTCGCTCGAACAACCCGATGATCATCAGAGTTGTGAGCCCCTGGGTGGGCGGCGGCGTGGTATAAAGCGTTGCCCCGGACGTCGCCATCGTAAGAGGACGGCGCCGCACGGACCGATGCCGGGCAAGGTCAGTGCTGGAAATCGGACAACCGAGTTTGCGTAGTTCCTCGGCGAGATGCTGTCCGACCTGGCCTCGATAAAAATCATCGAGGCCGCTGCGCGCCAGACTCTCCAACAGACGGGCCAGGCCCGGCTGGCGTTGGATCTTGCCGCTTTTATTCCAGTGACCGAAGGTCTCCGCGAAGCCCTTCTGCTTCATCAGGCCTGTCTGCCGCGCCACCAGGGCCTGGGCGACGACTTTGGTGCAGGCGACGCCGTGTTCGGCGAGAAAGATCGCCTCCTCGAACAACCGCGCGAGGGGCAGCCGGCCTTCCCAGCGCACCGAGAGATCAAGCGCGGCCTGCCATCCCGACACCACCCCGGCGACTGTGGCGGCGGCAAGAGGCCCGACCGATGGCATGGTGGTCAACCCTCGGGCGCGATAGGCGGCCAGACTTGCCTCACTCCCCGCTGCGCCCGATGCGTCGATGCACACCGGCGCCTTGCCAGGCTCGAAAATCAACCAGAATCCATCACCGGCCAGGCCATTCATATGCGGATAGACGACCGCGCTGGCGGCGCAGGCGGCGATCGCCGCCTCGATGGCATTCCCGCCATCGCGCAACACCGCGAGGCCGGCCTGGCCAGCCAGATGATGCGGCGCGCTGACGATGCCGCGCATCGCCATGGCTGTGTGTTGCATTATTTTAATCCAGAGATTGTCATCACGGGGGATTCTGCTTCAATCTGACCTTTCCGTCCAGCTATCCACCAGAGGAAGTCCCCGGCCACAATGACTTATGACTATAGCACGAACCAAACCCTCACCATCGACTGGCTGACCTTCCATCGCGATGTGGCAATTCTGGCAGATGCCCTGCGGACGCTCGGCCCATTCGACCGTATCATTGCAATCGCCCGTGGCGGACTGGTCCCGGCGGCCCTGCTGGCGCGTATGCTCGATCTCCGCTTCGTCGACACGGTTTGCCTGTCGAGCTATGACGACAAGGTCCAGCGCACCCTTGAGCCGTTGCTGTTGAAATCAATCGAGGGTGATGGAGCGGGCTGGCTGGTGGTCGACGATCTGGCTGATAGCGGGCGAACCCTTCACATGGTCCGCCGCATGCTGCCCAAGGCTCATATCGCCACGGTCTATGCCAAGCCGGAAGGAGCGCCGCAGGTCGATACGGTGGCGGTTTCAGTGGAACAATCGATCTGGCTGGTCTTCCCTTGGGATCAGGATGTGTAGAGGGCTGAATCGCCCTCTACGCCATTGAATGAGAGGCTGATTCAGCCTCTAAACAGGGAGAAGCGCCCGCCGCCCGGACCAGGAGGATCCCAATAACACTGCCGCAATGGCGACACAGGCCGCACCGGCGAGCAAAAAGGCAAGAAAATAGCTGTCCAGCTCGGCGCGCAGGATGCCGGCGACCAGCGCCGCCGTGGCCGCGCCAAGTTGATGCCCCGCCGCGATCCAGCCGAAAAGAATCGGCGCATCGCGGTCACCAAAGGCGTCCACCGCGAGGCGCAAGGTCGGCGGCACCGTCGCGATCCAGTCCAGGCCATAGAAAACGGCGAACATCGACAGTTCGAAAAAGCTGAAATCGCAATAGACCAGAAACACCAAAGACAGGCCGCGCAGGCCATAATACCAGGCGAGCAGCACTTTATTGTCGAAGCGATCCGACAGCCAGCCCGATGCCGTCGTGCCAAACAGATCGAGAATCCCCATGGCGGCGAGCAGTCCGGCGCCCTGTAATTCAGGAATTCCGTGATCCAGGCAGAAGGCGATCAGATGGGTGCCGACCAATCCATTGGTTGACAGGCCGCAAATGAAGAAGCTGGCAAACAACAGCCAGAAGATCGGCGTTCTGATCCCTTTTCCCAGTACTTTGAAAGCATTGA
>Ga0116226_10001947_pt1 | contig 17923 bp, 10 predicted proteins | sample S1TSphfallax_FD_89692 | JGI IMG/M metagenome (GOLD analysis project Ga0116226, IMG submission 89692) | Host-associated microbial communities from peat moss isolated from Minnesota, USA - S1T2_Fa - Sphagnum fallax MG | ecosystem: Host-associated > Plants > Peat moss > Unclassified | place: USA... | reverse complement strand
GGCACCTACAGGCGGAGGTCGAGTCCATCTATATGCAGGAAGCGAGTCACCTGGTGCAAAGTATGTTGGTACCACTACCCTGCCGTCCGAATCGACACTCGTAAGTTCTACCTCTACGATGAGCAATTACGACGTCATAATGTTTCCATGTCAGGGCGGTTCGTCTGGTCAGGCAACAACAACTTCGCAGCAGAACCTGATTAGTTGGGTCGGTTCTGGCGGACGTGTTTTTGCCACGCATTACAGTTACGCCTGGTTGTACGATGTCGCTCCATTTTCTGGCACGGCAAATTGGGATGTTGGCATAGGTGATCCACCCAATGGCACTGCAACTGTAAATCAAAGTTTTACCTCTGGTGCAACTCTTGCCCAATGGCTACAGAATGTCGGTGCCTCCACCACACTGGGTCAAATCTCGGTCTCAACTCTTCGTCTTGACCAGACTGGAGTTATCGCACCAACGCAGTCATGGCTAACTTTAAATAATTCATTCGATGGTGTTACCCAACCGGTCATGCAGCTCACTTTCAATACCCCTGTCAACGCTCCACCAGCCCAGCAATGTGGACGAGTTTTATTCAATGAATACCATGTTGAGACTGCGACCATTAATTCTTCAAATGATGTGTTTCCAGCAGAATGTCCTGCTGGCGCTATGACGCCGCAGGAAAAACTTCTCGAATACAGCCTTTTCGACCTTTCAACTTTCGTTCAGCCTGTGCTTCTTCCGCAGACCATCACCTTCGCACCACTGCCGTCCCCTGTTGTTTATGGCATAGCACCTTTGCTGTTGGTGGCGACCGGCGGCGGATCTGGCAATTCGGTCACGTTCACCGTTACTGGTCCAGCCACCCTTAACGGCAACACACTGGTCATTACCGGCGGAGGTACTGTTGTTGTAACCGCAAATCAGCTGGGCAATGCCAGTTATGAGCCTGCCGCCCCAGTCTCACAAACTGTCATTGTGAATACGGCCACTCCAGTGCTGTCCATCACTGCTGGCCCAAGTCCCATCTTTCTCCAGAACCCAGTCACTTTAACTGCTAGCGTAAGCTCAACAGCGAGTACGCCAACTGGCACTGTGACATTTTCTTACGGCACCACCACCATCGGATCAGCCACTTTAGTTGACGGTGTTGCCACTCTAACCACCACCTCCCTGCCGGTGGGAGTTTTTACAATTTCCGCTGCATATAGTGGGGACAGTAACTTCGTTCCCGTCAGTGGTGTTACTACTACAGAAACGGTGATGGACTTCAGCCTCTCCACTACCAGCGCAACTACCGATACCGTACTACATGGTGGGACTGCAACGTATAACTTCATCATCAGCCCAATCGGCGGAAGTGTGACACCTGCGGCTATTTCCTTAGCAGTAACGGGGTACCGTGAGGACTCCGTAGTCACCTTCACACCAACCAGTATTCCCGCCGCCAGTGGAAATACAAATATAACCCTCTCCATTCAGGTTCCAACATTCCCAACCACATCGCATAATGACAGTGGTCATTCAGACCGGACCGCGATCATTGCAGGAATTGGTTTGTTTTTGCTGCCCTTTGGCCGCAAACTTAACCGTGCTAGCAAAGGCATTCAGCGTCTTCTAACTATATTGGTCTTATTGGCTGGCGCTATCGCTACGGTTGGTCTTATGGGATGTGGTTCCGGCTGGCCGACCCAGGTACGGGGAATCACAGTCACCGCAACTTCAGCAGCCCTCACGCATACAAACTATCTCTCGCTCACAGAGCAGTAGGATACGTTGCAGTTTATGTCTCTGATGTCATCTTGATTGTAGAAATTTCTTTGACTATTGAAATTTCCTGTATATCTTCTTGCTGCTCATTGTTTACCGTGGCTGAGTCTCTTGATACTTCTTTTGTCACTAAAAGCCCCTCCTTTTCATCTTCTGTTCTTAACAAGACATCCAAACAATATCCCGCAGCATGAGCCTGTGCCATGGTCGTGTCAATCCATTTACTCAAATCTGCAATGTCTGCCTGATCGAACCTCTCCCTACCAGCCAGATTGCACAACACAGGCAAATGCAGCCACCACAACAGTTCTTCATATTGCTCTTTGATGAAATAGTTTTTTCCACCAGCGTTGTGCAGCCCAGTTAACCAGCGCAGGTCCGGGTCCTCCCAAAGTGCTTCGGGGATTCCTAAAACCGTTTGTTCTTCATCTTTGGGTGCCTCATTCTCAAGCTTTGCCTGTAACAATCCAACTTTTATACGGGCTGCTGCACGCCACCCTTCGTCACCTTCATACCCAAGACCCATAAATATGTTCGCCAACGCACCACGCAAGCGTAGCCGTTCATATTGAATTAGCGCAGCCGTATGTGCATATTTTGCATCTAGCTGCTCACCCAGCAGGGTTATTACGCACCAGCTCAAAACGGGCGCCCAGATCGCAGTGGGCGTAAGCTTATTATCCAAGCCTGGCACCAGGTTGCGTACGGCTTTAGTCGATGGTTTGCGGAAATAATTTTCAAGCGATGGAAGCTCTAAAAGGGCTATCATGTGCCGACGAAATTTTTCAGAGATGGTTGATGGAGCTATTTCCATCGCCGGTTTATCGAGCACCAAGTCATTGAGCGGGCTACCATTATGCTCCTCGTTGGCCAATTGCGCCTCATGGAAAAATTCCGCTGTGAGATGCCATGCTAGTTCAATGAACTCCTCTTTAGCTTGATTGAAATTAACTCGGGTTGCCATGCCTGTAATTGCATTTTTAAGCGACGGCAAATCAGCCAGCTTGCCTAGTACTGACGTATGCAATAGGCCCCGTAAAGCATCGTGGGTCGGCCGCAGTGTCAGACTAATCAGTGCGTCATCCAAATTCGGTACACCACGCCCATTCAAGTGTTCACAAAGCCTACCCCATTGCATCTCTCCACTTGAGTGCAACTCACGCCAATCCACATAAACATGACACTGATATGTATTCAACTCAACCCGTAGTCCTTGCTCCGCTACCTGCCATCCATGCCGCAAATATTCGAGTCCAGTTAGTGAATCCCGAAAAGCCAAGGTCACAGTGGGATCATGACTAAGTCCCAGTCCCTCAAATAAACGCAACCGACGGAGTTGACCGGAAGACTTATCAGCATACGCCGCCGACCAATCTATAGTGCCGCAGGTGGTCGTATAGCTGTTGTTATATAAGACGAGTGCGCGGTCGCCGTTATGGCGGTTTGAGTAGGCGAGTACATTCTCATCGACAGCCCCGTTTTCGGTGAAAAAGTCATAAAGTAGAAAATTATTGCTCTCGGCAAATAACTGGCGGCGATGCAGGAGAGGGGCAATTTCACGTTCATGACGTTCGACCAGCCAATGGTTTGCGATCTCATCATGTCTCGGCCTGCGGTATTCCATTCCGTATTTTTCGGTATAGCCTTCCACCTGTCCATGCCCAAACATTGGCAGACCGGGAAGTGTGGCCATCACAGCGGCAACGCCAAAGCATTTGTCGCCGTCGCCAAACTGGTCAATGGCGGTGCGTTCATCGGGGTTGCTCATAAAGTTGACGTAGCGCTTCATGATGTCAGGATCGAACTCCAGCGTGTTCTTCAAGACCATGCGGTACTTCGCATTTTCTTCATCACGCAACATATTCATGAACGCACTGTTGTAGACGCGATGCATTCCCAGTGTGCGTACGAAGTAACCCTCCATCAGCCAGAAAGCCTCCGCAAGCAGGAGCGTACCCGGGACTTCGGCTGCAACCCGATCGACTACCTCGCGCCAAAACTCCTGTGGCATGTGCTTGTTGAATTCTGCGTTTGACATTCCATATTCTGCCCGGGATGGAATGGCACCACTACTGTCCGGTCCTGGAAACCACAAGCGATGAAAATGTCGCTTGGCAAGGGTCATAGCGGCGTCAAAACGAATAACCGGAAATAAGCGCGCAACATGCAATATTGTCTGAATCACCTGCTCCCGCACCGCTGAATTAAGGTAGTCCAACTGGGCGGTATCATTCCACGGAAAGCTGGTGCCGTCATTACCATGGTAGATATAGCGTGTCTCGCCGGATGAACGATCGCGACGTTGAAATACCACTGCTGCATCACTCTGATCAAAATAATGGTCTTCAATTTTGATCTCTACTCGTGGGTCTTCAGACAAATCAGGCCCATTAAAGCTGTATGCCGAATAGGGCTTGTCCCATCGCCCTATAAACCAATCTGGGTGCTCTACTACCCACGGCGAGTCAATACCCATGTGGTTGGGCACCATGTCACTGGCGAGACGGACGCCTCTCGCATAGGCGCGGTCACGCAAGTTTATATAGGCCGCCTCACCTCCCAAGTCCTCTGCAATGTCATAGCTGAACAGTGAATATGCTGAGGCAACAGCGTCCGCATTCCCACACAACTGTTTTATTGTTTTTGATGCACGACTACGCTCCCACACGCCGATGAGCCAGAGCGAATTCATCCCCCGGCGGGCCAGAGTATCCAACTCTTCGTCTGGGACCTGGTCAAGCCGATCAATTGATCGACCATAACGCTTAGTCAGCTGTGCAAGCCAAACATAAGTGCTCTTCGCAATTAGCACGGTAGTTGGCATCCATGCAACATCAGCACTGAATCGCTCATGCTCCTGTGCCGACTCATCAAAATTTGGTATTTCAGAATGGGCTATTATTGATGGCCATTGTTGCTGTCCACTCTCTCTTCGTTGCCTCTCAGCTTTTTCAGCTGCTTTTTTTGCAGCAGACATTGCCGCTACATTTGCCTCATTATTCGGCGGATTGAATATAGTCCAAATTGCTATGTCTTCCTCATGAAGCACTTCACCCGCCAACAAAAGCAATCTATCAATATCTGGGCCAAGCAGACGTTTCCATTTCATGCGAATTATGTCTAACTGTTCTCGCAATGATTTGGGAGCACAAATAGCAGGCGAACGCAATAATTCAAAAAGAGTTGTGGGCTTGGAGTCATCCAATGGGACCAATGGGCGAGTAGCAAAATAAGCTGGCAGATTTTCGACGACATTTTTATATGCGGTTTGAGTCGCCAAACTCTCATCTGCAAATAGCTCCTCGAATGGTTTGAAAGCATCATTGCGATTGGCCATCCATAGCAGCATCATTTCTTCCAACGCAACTGCATTATGTGGCGTTCCATCTGTAGCACCAGCCAGCCACTGTTTTGGTGTTTCCTCCCCACGATGCACACTTTCCCCGGGAAACTCCTCTACAAATTTCAGCAGCATTTTATGCAGTTCTTTCGAAGTAACTTTCTTTGAGAAAAACTCCAGCGCATCAGTCATTACCCCTGGGTCCATCTCCTCGCGGTATCGTTTTATTAATAGATGACTTGCCTCATCTATTAATCCCATTGCATACAGAGCACCTGCATGAACAACTTGTTCTGGATGAGTCTTAACATTGCGCACATCGTTCATTTTGTTGGCGAATTTTCGGCTTGCTGCTAGGTTCGCAAACACCACATTCCCGGAAAATGAAAACAGCACTTCATCGAAATGGTATCGCTCGCGTGCCTCCCGGGATATATGAAACTCCATCATTGGTTGAAACAGCCTCCCGTCAAATCTAACATCCATTTGTTTCCAATAAATGTGCAACACGAGCCGGAGATGACCACCAGATTAGTTCATAGTTTTGTTTATGGTTATTCCGATGTGCTACCTTGACGAACAGCATAAAGAGGTCTTACCAATGCGTCACATAAACAATTTCTATTTTCTTCGCCTTTTATATGTGGCCATTCTGCTCATCCCCACAGCGTTTGCACAGGATACCCGAACTGTTACTGAGCCAGCTATTCCACCATCTTGTTCTGTGTTGATTGCTGAGAAGACTGGTAATGGCAACCTGCTTTCAGGGGAGTATGAGTTATCAACTGATACCGCCCGCATCCAAGAAGCTTTGGACGAATGCAAACCGGGAATGGCTGTAGAGCTGGCAATCGGTGACTTGTCGAGCAGTCGGAAAGTGAATAAACACATCGAGGATAAATATCCTATTCATGATGCCTTTCTAACTGGCGCTTTGGAGCTGCGCGAGGGGGTGACACTACTGATTGACAGGGGAGTGACGTTATATGCATCGCGAGATCCAAAAGATTATGACCCCAACCCCATTGGTGATGGGCCGTTGTTATGCGGGACGGTGAGCAACGTGAGCACTTCATACATAACAGCCAAAGAAGCGCCGCGCAGGGAAAAAACGAATTGGAAAACTACGCCATCAGCCCCTCAGGGTAGACCATGCAGACCTCTGATTGCAGTAAATGCGAAGAATGCGGCAATCATGGGTGATGGCATTATTGATGGCCGGGGCAGCGCTCTGGTAGTGGGGCATGACTATAGTTGGTGGCAAATGGCGCGTTCGGCGGAGCCGAAACAGTTGCGTTATTACAGTGTGCGTATGATTGTTGCCAGCCATGCCGACGGATTCATTCTGTATGGCATCACCCTACACAACTCCGCGAATTATCACGTTTCTGTGAGTAACACCAATGGTTTTACGGTATGGGGAGTGCATCTGCAAACGCCCACGGTAAAGGGTATGGATGCTCGTAATACGGACGGAATTGATCCGGGATCGTCGAGCAACATCACAATCACAAAAAGTTGGATTGATAACGGCGATGACAATGTTGCCGTTAAGACTGGAACCACACATATGAGCGTGATCGACAACTATTTTTATAGCGGACATGGAATGTCAATTGGGAGCGAGACCAATACTGGCGACAGCCATCTGCTGGTGGATGGCCTAACAGAAGACCACACTACCAGTGGCATACGGATCAAAAGCAATGCGGCGCGCGGAGGACTGGTGCATGACCTGACCTATCGCAATATTTGCATGCGGGGTGTTCCTGTGCCTATCGCGATTAGCCCGTACTACAACAATGGGACTATTGAAGGATTTACAGATCCAGGCATAGTGGGCGATAAAATTCCTGATTATAAAAATATCCTTCTTGAAAATATTTATGATGAATCGCCAGGAAATGTACTGATTGCTGGACTGGATGAGCAGCACCGAACCCAAATTACACTGTATGCTGTCCACATCAATGGGATACAGCCGTCAGAGATGCATCTCGCGTTTGCGGACATTTATGTGCAAACTTGCTCAAAGTATCCTGCAAGTCTGCAAACCAACCTACCTTTGAAGGACTTGCCCGTATCAGTGAAGGTGTTTCCTATGGCGAACACAGTCTCAAGCTGCGGGGGGTATGTGGTCAACGCACCTGACCCGTGTGTAGGGAAATTTGTACCGATGCAGTAGAGCCACAGCCTACGACAATTTTTGTGGCATAAATAACTGTGCTGTAGGTCACAAGCGCGGAGGGGCGGGGTAATGCTAGGCTTAAGCCTTGAGCGAGATAAGCAAAGGTAACTCTATTTCCGATACTGCAACTCTGCCTTTAGGTGCAAGCCGGTTTGTGCGTGCGTGCTTGCGGCAGCCAGTTGATCGAACGCCGGTCTGGTTTTTACGCCAGGCTGGGCGATATATGCCCGAGTACATGGCCATTCGCAAGCATAATTCGCTTATGCAGATTTGCAAGTCCCCTGAGATTGCGTCAGAGGTGACGATTACTGCGGCGGAGAAGCTGGGGGTAGATGCAGCTATTATTTTTGCTGACTTGTTGCTGCCGCTGGAGCCAATGGGACTGGATTTTGAGTTTGCCGCCGGTGAGGGGCCAGTGGTGGCCAAGCCGCTGCGTACAGCAGAACAGATCGCAGCACTGCGCACCGATCGCACAGATGATTTGAATTATGTCGCTGCTGCCATCCAAAAAGTTGTTTCGCACTTTGCATCGCCGCGTGCAGATGGTGACCAACTGGGGATAATTGGTTTTTGCGGGGCGCCATTTACGCTGGCGAGCTACATGATAGAAGGCGGCGGCTCACGCTTTTATATTCATGCCAAGGAGATGATGTATCGCCAGCCTGCAGCATGGCAAATGCTCATGGAAAAGTTGGTGACGGTACTGACAGGGTATGTGTCTCAGCAGGTGGAAGCGGGGGCGGATGTAATCCAAATATTCGATAGTTGGGCTGGCGTGCTTAGCGTCAGCGATTATCGCGAGTTTGTACTGCCAGCGACGCGCCAGCTTGTTGCCGCAGTGCAGACGATGGGCGTGCCAGTGATTTATTTTGGTGTTGAAACGGCAAGCTTGTTACCAAGCATGAAGCAGACAGGTTGTGATGTGCTAGGGATTGACTGGCGCACTCCACTGGACACGGCCTGGCACTCGCTGGATTATGGCGTCGCGGTGCAGGGCAATCTTGACCCGATCACACTGTTTGCAGAGGAAGAATTGCTGACTGCCCGGGTGAAAGAAATTCTGGGTGAGGCCAATGGGCGTCCCGGGCATATTTTTAATCTTGGACACGGGATTGTGCCAGGCACACCAGTGGAGAATGTGCAAAAAGTAGTCCAGATCGTAAAGTCCCACGGTCGAATAATGGTATGAAAATCGCAATTCTCGGCGGTGGCCTCTCAGGCCTCTCTGCTGCTTACGAGCTCGCGAAATACAAGCACGCTGGAGCAGAAATTGAAGTGAAAATTTTCGAGGCCGGTCGTCGTCTCGGCGGTTTGCTTGAAACTCATCGTCAAGATGGTTTTGTGATTGAGTGCGGTGCTGATTCTTGGGTGACGGAAAAGCCATGGGCGAATGAACTGGCGATTGAACTCGGGCTTGAAGACCAACTGATTGGCTCAAGCGACCAATGGCGGCGGACGTATTTGGCGCGTAGAGGCCACCTTGAAGCTATGCCCGATGGGATGCGCATGATGGTGCCCATCAATTGGGCTCCGTTGCTTGCCTCACCATTGTTTAGTACTGAGGCCAAGCTTGCCTATCTGCGAGAACCCAAGCGGGCAGAGGAGCTGAAAGTAGCTGCTCTGGCGCTGGAGGATGATGAGTCGGTCCGTGATTTTGTGGCGCGCCATTTTGGGGAGCAGATCGCAGATAATATTGCAGCGCCGCTGTTAGCAGGCGTGTTTGGAGGCGACATTCGCAGCCTGAGCGCTCAGGCTGTGATGCCGTTGTTTGTGAAGCTAGCGCGAGAGCAGGGTAGCTTAATTGAGGGCCTGCAACGGCGCGCCCATGCAAGTACAAAGCGAGACTCCTCCTCATTCACAAGTCTGCGCAATGGACTCCAGACGCTGCCTGAATACATGGCGGCAACATTACCAGGCGACTGGCTGAGTTTTGATACTCCAGTAAATGCGATCGAAAAAGTTGTAGATAATTGGCGGGTACACGCGAAGGGCAGTGCTCAAGAGTTTGATGCGTTAATCGTTGCTTTACCAGCGCGCACTGCAAGCAAGCTACTTTCAGGGGTTGATGCAGGACTGGCGGGATTGCTGGAGATTGAGGCGAGTTCGGCAATTATTGTTGCTATGGCTTTTACGCCAGAGCAATCCCAAAGTATCAAACTACCGCGCGGGTTTGGATTTCTGGTGCCGCAGGCCCATGATGTTGCATCAGAGACAAAGCTGATGGCAACGACCTTTGTTGATCAGAAATTTACGCACCGCGCGCCAGCGGGCGGAATTGTACTACGCGCATTTTTCGGAGGAGCTGCTGCGAATGAGCTGATGAGCCAAAGCGATGAAGCCCTAACTGACTTGGCACGGCGCGACCTTGGAGGAATTATTGGCACACTTTCCACTGCGCATATCACGCTGGTGCGCCGCTGGCCCGACTCACTGCCACAATATGCTGTTGGTCATTTAAAGCGGGTGGCGGAGATCGAGCGCGTCGTGGCTGGTATCCCAAATTTGCGTGTGACAGGGAATGCATTTCATGGTGTGGGCATGCCGGACATTATCCGTCAGGGTCGCGTTGCGGCCACCAGTTTAGTTGGCCAATAGCCTATATTCCCGCTTGCGGAATGTATCTCACTCACTACTCAGAAATAACTTGGCTCGTCCAGTTACATCATGTAGCCCTTATATAGAGGGTATTGAATGGCTGTTACTATCACGCCGCTACAAACCAAGCGACATCTCATAATCCAGCAAGACTTAGAACGCATAATAGCGTCTGATCTGCCCTGGCAGCATTTCTTCGGAAAGACAGTTTTGATCACAGGTGCCAATGGATTTGTTCCGGCGTACATGCTGGAGACATTTTTGTATTTGAACGACACAGCAGAAGCCAATATTCATGTGATCGCGTTAGTAAGAAATGCGGAAAAGGCAATGAATAGGCTTGGTAGCTATAAGCAACGCTCAGACATGACTTTGGTCGTACAGGATGTTCGAGATGAATACACTGGCCCCAAAAATATCGACTTTATTATTCACGCAGCCAGTCCAGCAAGCCCAAAGTATTACAGCACTGACCCTGTGGGAACATTTGAAGCCAATGTTATTGGTACGCAGCGCATGTTGTCGCTGGCCAAGGAGGTGCAATGCGAAGGCTTTCTCTACTTCAGTAGCGGAGATGTGTATGGTCGAATAATAGACCCAACAACACCAATAAAAGAAACAGACTTCGGCCCTCTAGATCCAACAAATATCCGTTCTTGTTATGGAGAGGGCAAGCGTGCCGGGGAAACACTCTGCATTTCCTGGCATGCGCAATTTGGAGTTCCCACGAAAATCATAAGACTTTCCCATACTTATGGCCCTGGTATGGTGCTTGACGATGGCCGCGTTTTTGCCGATTTTGTTGCCGATGTCCTAGCCCGTCGAGACATTGTGATGAAAAGCGATGGAATGGCCTCTCGTCCATTCTGCTATTTAGCGGATGCAACCATCGCCTTCTTCTCAGTACTTTTGCTAGGCAAGAATGGAGAGGCATACAACGTTGGCAGCGATAAAGAGCATTCAATACTCCAGCTTGCCGAAACAATTGCCAATCTTTTTCCAGATCGCAATTGCCGAGTAATAAAACGGCAGCGCAGCCCAGATGATACCTATTTAGTCAGTCCCGCAGTTGGAGGGCATTTCGATATTTCAAAAATAAAATCGCTCGGCTGGGATCTAACTACAGGCATTGAGGAAGGCTTCACCAGAACCATAAAAAGTTACGAGTGACGAGTCGTCTTACATGCCAGACACTATTTCGAACGAAAGAAGTCTGCTCCAAAGTAGGCGATTTCCACCAAATGACAATAAATATGTTCCAGAGCAAGATGAGATTCCTGAATATGCGCCGTAACTTCCGATGAAACAATAATGTTGTAATCGCATAGTGGAGGCATCTTGCCTCCATCACGCCCACTGAAGCCAATCGTTGTTATCCCCAGTTTGCGTGCCAGTTCCAACCCTTTCAAAATATTCTTGGAATTACCCGATGTCGAGATGCCGAGAAACACATCTCCTGCCTGTCCCAGTGCTTCAATCTGCCTCTCGAAAACATTGTCATAACTGTAATCATTTCCCACAGCTGTGAGAATCGAACTATCGGTAGTCAGCGCAATCGCTCGCATGGCGGGCCGGTCTACTGTCAATCGGCTAACAAACTCCGCCACCAAATGCTGGGCATCCGCAGCACTGCCACCATTTCCCGCCACCATCAATTTATGTCCGTCCAGCATGGCTTTGCCGGTCACAGCCGCAGCTTCTGTCAATGAAGTCAGCAATGTATCATCCGCCATCACCTTATTCAGGGTAGCCACCGAGTTACCCAACTTTTCTAATATCAGACTCTTCATAAACTTACCGACCTGACCTTTGCATGATCTTTATTGGTGGATGGTGGTGTCTTGAGCTGCATAATAAAGTACTATGTCCCATTTTGTATCTTATATTGCAGAAACTAGATACGACTTAGCCATTTTCCCTGTGGATCTGCAAGCCTGGAATCAGATTATCCATGATTATGCCTTGAACACATTCTCAAGACCTTATCAGCGAGCTTTCCACTGGTGGAATAATCATATTGGCAATAAATTCCTCACGAGGGAGACGTGGCGCCATATCTTCCATAGGCAGGCTAATAATCGTGCCATCACTCTGTGTCGAGGAGGTTGCTCTAGGCAATGTAGGCTGATCTGAGGAAATATTTACCGCACATACCACCGGGCCGTCCGAAGCCAGCACGTTTGCTATCAGTTCGCGAATATTTTTTTGGTCTTTGATCTCCATGGCTTTGATGCCATAGGCCTCCGCCACCTTCATCACATCTGGCAATGTCAGATGGCTGGATGGGTCGCTTCCAACCAGATGCCCACCGAAGTGGGCTCGTTGCGAGGCAATAATGGACGCATAAGTGCCATTGCAAAGAATGAAATACTTGATGGGTAGTTGCAGACGTCGAACGGTTTCCAAGTCCTGAATGTTGAGCTGAAAGCCGCCATCCCCATTGACACAGATGGTACGACGCCGGCCGCTTGCAATGCAGGTCCCGATAGTCCCCGGCAGGCCCGTGCCCATAGCCCCCAGGCTGGGCGAGTTCACAACACGCTGGCCACGCTTTAGGCGAAAACACTGGAGAAATATATCACTGCAGGCACCAGAACTTCCCGGAGCCAGTACATCCTCAGGGGTGCACAGACTAGAGAGTGCATCAACGAGTGCGTAGGTGTTCACTGTGCCTTTATCTTCATTCCAATATTCAGGAAGCACGACAGGGTACTTTGCCAGCCAGTCCTTCGATTTTTTAAGCCATAATGAGGTGTCATGCAATTTGATTGCCCTCAATTGCGCCAACATCTCAATCACGAATTTTTTTGCATCGGCGATGACTGGAACATCAATATTCATACTAAACTTGCCGATTTCGTTTGCATCTATATCAACCAATACTTTGGTTGCACAGCGCGCAAAATTCTGATGACTAAATGCCAACTGCGGCATGTCTAGGCGGGCACCAAGTACCATGATGAAATCCGCATTTTGCTGGGTAAAGTTTGCGCCGCGGGAAGCCACTGAGCCAGGTCGTCCAGCGAAACAGGGGTGGTCTTCCGGCAGCATGTCCATTGATTTCCAAGTCAGAAGTGTTGGGACATTAAGCACATTGACAAGTTCCTCGACAAGTCCGTCCAGATGCGCCTGACGAGCACCGTTGCCTATCAACAATACTGGACGCTGGGCTTTTTTTAGGAGTTCAATACTTTGCGATACCTTCTCTTTAAGATCGTTCAAGTTTTCAGTTTCTGGGTCAGCGGTGAATGATCTCAGATGCTCCTCATTTACCATTGCGGCCTGAACATCAAGAGGAACATCCAACCAAACTGGACCACGCCTACCCGTGGTTGCGAGATGGAAAGCTTTTTCTAACTCATAGCGAACATCCTTTGGTTCAATGAGTGTTTTGGCATACTTGGTCAACGGTCTAACAACAGATATGATGTCGACTTCCTGCGGCCCCATGGAGCGAACGCCACGCCCTGTAAGAAGATCAGCACGTTTCACTTGGCCAGAGATAAAAATACATGCAGTCGAGTCAAGCCATGCTGCTGCCAGACCTGTAATGGCATTCGTACCGCCTGGGCCGGTCGTGACCAAAACGGCAGACATGTCGCTTGTGTACTCAGCATAGGCCTGTGCTGCAAAAGCTGCCGACTGCTCATGTAGGCAGCAAATATAATCTATTCCATTTTGACGGCCGAAAGAGTCCACCAGGTGCATACAGCCGCCACCGGTAAGCATGAATACATGTTTTATTCCGTGGGCTGCAAGAAACTTTGTAATGTAGTCCGAAACTTTAATCATCATGCGCCGCCATTTTTGTTAGCTCTTGCAGAATTTCTGTCGTACCTAATTTTGGTTTGATCTTTGAATTGTTCTGCAAATTAGTCCATGGCTGTGGCCAGGCAAACACTTGCAGACCAAGCTGCTCGGCCTTTGTCAGATTTTCAGGGGTGTCGTCCACCATCACATCACCTTTGCCAAGCCAGCTAAGAAATTCGCCTTTGCTAGAGTCGTAGATAGGAATAGCTTGTCCAGTCCTTGTTGGCACAACGCCGAAACATCGCACCCAAGTTCCGAAATATCTCATCACCCAGGCGGCGACATCAGGAGCGGAATCCAGTGGACGTGCAGTCAACGCAATATGGCGAAATTGATGACCATACTCTACAAACCATTGCAAAATCTCATTATTTGGGGATAGTTCAATCCCAGCTTGAGTTCTCCGAAATGCATCCATGGAGGCTAGGTATTCCTCAAGATTTACATCAAGCACCCGATGGGGTGGATTACTAGTTAGGTCTGAATAATGCAAAGCGCAATTGGGATGTTCTTGTAACCAGCCATTTACGTACCATTGCTGCATCAGATTATTCAGGACGTCATCAACATCCCATACGATCGTTAACATTACTCCATCCAATGGGAAACAAAAGTCTTTCGGTTGCGATTGTTCATGATGACCGCATCGGTGTACAAGGAATCCGAATTGGCATACGAGGTGGAAACCTCTTCAATAACAGACCCCTGCTTTGTCCAGAAAGAATGTTTCAAGCCATGAGGGATTGTGATGATGTCATTTGCTTTATGCTCATGCTGCACTCCACCTAAATCGACGGTCACATCACCGTAGAGGATATGGTAAGTTTCATCTTTTTGGTTATGCCATTGTTCAGGGTGCTTCTGTCCGGGTAAAACTACCATGAGTCGCTTGCAATAGTCACGATTCACAACCGTGATTGCGGTCAGTCCAGTCTCACGAAACTTGTCAATCCCATAATGATGCGAGATTTCTAGTTCGCACTGCTTCGGGACTTGGACTTTGCTTTTCTTGATCAAGTTTTTAACATCACGAACAATGTTCAAGACCTTTTCGCGGGTGTCCTTGGCCGTAACATTGCTTTCCATAACCGCAGCATTTGCAGCAATGGCTTCAATCGCGGTGAACTCTGTGTACTTTGAAAAATCTTGTGCCACCAACTGTCCTTCGATATTGGGCATGGCGAAAAATACATTTTCAGGCTTAACCACTTCGCCAGCAGATACCGTAGTCTTCACAAAAGCGCCGCGTGCCAGGTCTCGCAGCGCCTGCGCCTCGCCCGCGGGTGCAGGATAACGTCTGTCGCGCGCACCAATCATGGTCAGGGCATCGGTTGCGGACTGCAGCCAGCAGCGCACCTGCTCCGGAGTAGCAGAGTATGCATTGATTGAATATTTCTCTGTGGGGAGTCCTGCGTGCTTTTCAAACATGCTTGCCCCAAGCGCTATGGCAATCTTCACAGCCTGAAAATTGTCTGGTCGCTCATGAGTGGAGTAGCCGACTTCGAGCGAAGGATAACGATTTTTGAGCAATGCAATCTGGCTCAAATGCAAATGATCGTCCGGCGATGGATACTCACCCACACAATGCATTATGGAAAGCTGCTTGTTTCGATTGGTGAAAAAGCTCACTACTTTATCTATATCTTCAAATGGCTCGCCAGCAGTAGATGCGACGATGGGCAGGTCATGTTTTGCGATGCGCTCCAGCAAAGGCCAGTCTGTGAGATAGCAGCTTGGGACCTTCATAAAGTCGTAGCCATGCTCTGCAATCATGTCGACCGACAACTCATCCCACGGGGTACACATGGTGAGGAAACCAGCATCTACAATCGCATTCTTGATGGTTTTATATTGTTTCCAACTAAGGCTGGTTTCTGAAAAGCGCTTCACATATTTCAGATCGTAACGCTGCTGATAATCTGGATGAATGCAACTGGAGATGTCACGGTATTGGAGTTTTACACAGAAATTAAAAGGAAAACCTTCCGATGCCTTTTTCAATTCATTAATGATGCGCACTCCGTGTTCCACATCGCCCATGTGATTGTTGGCCATCTCAAAGATGAATAGCGGTCGCTGGTTGATATCTTTCATCGTAGTAATCCCCCGAGTCCTTAGCTAATAAATCTTTTCATAGAACGCGACAGTAGCTTCTGTCCAATAAGAATTAGCAGTTCCATGTATCACCAATCTGGTTCCAATTTGGGAGCTGTTATCTGTAGAAGCTCTGTTGAGTCTCTGGCAATATCGACATATAGAAGTTTGAAGATGAGCCAAGAGTAAACAAGTTATTCAATCCTGTATAAAACAAATCTTGCAGGCAAACAAAAAGCGAATATAATTAGCTCTGGTTATTTATGCCCGCTATCTCTCAACCCGAATCCGTCTCTAAGACAGCCTCTGATCTCTGCCGGTTCGCGCATATTGACCTCAACAGTTATTTCGCCTCGATCGAGCAACAGCTCCATCCCGAATTACGCAACCGCCCTGTTGCTGTCGTTCCCACCATGGCCGAAACTACGTGCTGTATCGCCGCCAGTTATGAAGCAAAAGCCCTCGGCATAAAAACCGGCACTCAGGTTGCCGAAGCCCGCCGTATCTGCCCAGAAATTGTCCTAATTGAGGGGAATCATGAGGTCTATGCTGACTACAACCAACGCATCGTCGAGGCAGTTGAAAGTGCCATACCAGTTGTGGCTGTTCCCTCTATTGATGAAATGGTCTGCGAATTCATTGGACAAGAACAACTTCCCGCTCGCGCCAAAAAAATAGCGCTTGAAGTTAAACAAAGCATCCGCACCAATGTTGGTCAGACGCTCCGCTGTTCCATCGGACTTGCCCCGAACCGCTACCTCGCCAAAGTTGCCAGTGACATGCAAAAGCCCGACGGCCTCGTGATGTTGCTGCCCTCGATGTTGCCCCAAATCCTCGAAGGCCTCGCTCTCCGCGACTTGCCCGGTGTTGGCGCGCGTACTGAGAAGCGCCTAAACGCCAAAGGCGTCCACACCATGTCTCAGCTACTGGCCATGGAGTGCGAAGCCGTCCACTCCCTCTGGGGATCAGTCTGGGGAGACCGCATGTACCACTGGCTTCGTGGAGTCGAATTTACCGATAACAAGCCGGAGACTCAGCGCACCCTGGGCCACTCACACGTCCTGCCACCAGATATGCGAACTGAGTCAGGTGCTTGGTCCGTCGCCCACAAGCTCCTTCACAAGGCAACCATGCGCCTCCGCATGGAAAAACTTTTCTGCGGCGCACTCGCCGTGCACATCGGTTTTGCCCTTACCCGTCAGCAGGCCAACCAGCGCATGCGCGAACAAAATGTTAAGGCACGCCAGCACTACTCCGGTATCCAAAATGAAAGCTGGGCCATGGAGGCACGCTTCCCCGACTGCCAAGATACCCTCACACTGCTCGATGCCATGAGCGGAATCTGGCACCAGCATCCGCAGGGACCGTTCTACCAAAAGCCATTTTTCGTTGGTATCACCCTCAGCCGACTCATTCCAGAAAATCAGCACCAACTACCTCTATTTGTAGATACAGAACGTGCCAACCTCTCCGCTGCCATGGACGAACTCAACCTAAAATACGGTGCTAGCACCCTACACTTCGCCGCGATGATGCCCGCCCGCAAATCCGCCCCTGTCCGCATTGCCTTCACCCAAATCCCCGTCAAGGTTGGCATCGAATATATGTAGTTGGATACATTTCTTGCCATTCCTCAATTTAGAAAATGAGACTTACGCTTTCTACTCAATTCCAAACAACGCGTATTCTGTAATTAGTTTCTTCCATGGCAGATGACTTCAGCGCATTAGTAAAGCAGCAGGCCGACATCGTCAAGGTGATTGGTGAGAGCGTGCGGCTGCGCAAGGCCGGCGCGCAGAACTTCACCGGGCTGTGCCCCTTTCACAAGGAAAAATCGCCTTCTTTTTCTGTCCATGCCACCCAACAATTTTTTCACTGTTTTGGCTGCGGTCAGTCGGGAGACGTCTTCACCTTCGTGATGAAGATGGAGAACCTGACGTTTCCTGAAGCGGTACGTGCGGTCGCGCAGAAGTGCGGCATCCCGCTGCCCAAGCGGGAGTTCAACTCGCCCGAGGAGGCTAAACAGGCCGGGCAGCGCCGTCAGTTGATGGACATGCATGAGGCTGCCACAGCATGGTTTCAGCAGCAGATGCAGTCGCCCGAAGCGGCGCGCGCGCGGGAATATCTCAGCGGGCGCGGT
>Ga0116226_10001946_pt1 | contig 17932 bp, 12 predicted proteins | sample S1TSphfallax_FD_89692 | JGI IMG/M metagenome (GOLD analysis project Ga0116226, IMG submission 89692) | Host-associated microbial communities from peat moss isolated from Minnesota, USA - S1T2_Fa - Sphagnum fallax MG | ecosystem: Host-associated > Plants > Peat moss > Unclassified | place: USA... | reverse complement strand
CTGAATACTTCAAAAAAAACATCACCATACCTCCTTGAAAAGGATAACTTGAACTTCAAACACCTTCACACCTACTACCTTCAACACAAATTGACAATGGGAGATATTTCATAACATCTTCACAAAACAAGAGTGTCAAAAAATCAACAATGCCAAGCCACCACCTTATTTGCATGTTTGTCTCCATCTAATGATAAGCAACTAACAAAATTGAAGTTAATAGCTTTGTAGTTGTCACCTAGAAGGTTCACACCAAGTAACAAGTTTATGTTCTAACAAGTATAAACATAAACTTGTGACATGAGATTAGGTCCTATGTGAATGGGTCAACTTTTTCAATGAAGACCTAAATAGATGGATTTGTTGTTGGTGATGAAAAGTGAAGAAAATGCCAAAACAAGTGGTGGTTGATGGATTAGTTTGAATGGAATTGGAGAGATTAACATCTTGTCTGAGATTTGTTTGTTTTGTTTGCTTGCATATAAGTCTTTGGTGGTTTAATACTTGCAAAATTATGAATGCTTTCGAATGGCTATGAGTTATGTGGGGGAGCTTCCATAATAAAATATGATTGGCAAGATTTTGATATGTTTGTTGGACATAGGTGATGGTTGAAGCCAAAGGTTTTGGGTTGTTTTCATGTTAATCAATGAAGTGTTGATGAAAAGACTCTACTACCGAGGAAAATTTATGATGGAAGTTTAGCAAGAAAGAGGTGGTTGTAAATTAATTACCAAAATATATCTCTAGTTATGGCGGAGGTTTTAGGTGTGTTGGTTTGGTGTGTGTGTGTTCAAAAGGTAGAGTTTGCATGCTTTTGAATATTTTTTGGAGATGATTGCTTTGGATTGTGTTTTTAGTTTTCTATCAACTTTTTTGAAATCTCTATTGCATTGAATTTTATGATAGAAGGTTAAGGAAGTTCATGTAGACATAAGGTAAGATGAAGTGTGAAAATGACAAAAAACATAAGAAATTACCAAGTTAATTTATAGAGGCATCATAATCTCATGAGGGATTATGCTTGGGAATAAATTCATCTTGTGAAGATTATATGGGTTGTTGGGGATTTTGTTGGGGTGGGGGTGAAACCCTATCTCTACATGAATTTCAAGTGAAAATTGTCATATGGACTTCATGGGTTATTTGTTGTAATATGGTGATTGAACCGCTTGTCAAGACCTTTAATTTTTGGACATATGAGTGTTGGGATATTTGTGAAACAAACTAAAGGGACAATATGGGAATATTTTAAGGTTGAACATGTTCAATTATGTGTCTATGATACCCACAAAAGACCATGGTAGCTCATGAAAAAATTTGAAGGGATATGATCCAAATCAAGTCCATAGATTAAAATAGAATAACTTGCATTCAACTTGGTTAAAATATATGTTGATATTTACATCAATGTTTATGTAATTGAAAATGTAAACATGATATCACCATAATGTATCATCAAACAGAACATAGCAAAGTGTATTCACCACCTCCAGCACTACAAAGGATGCAAATGGAGTTTCCAAGTTGTTTTTCAACATGAGTTCAAAAAGTTTGAAACATGCCAAAAACATCATTTTTATTCTTCAAAAAATAAACCCACCCATAACGCAAGCAATCATCAGTAAAGATCAAGATAGTCAAGACATAAGGCCACAAACATACTTATGGATTATTTCCAATGGAATTTTGGAATGATGAAAGCTTTGGTGTGGGTCTATTTCTTTAATTTGTTTTCCAAGTATGCATGCTTCACAAATTGATCCTGATGATTCAATCTTCAATAGCCCAATGACAATTTCATGTTTAGACATTAAGATCATATTTTTCTAATGGATGTGACCAAGGTGTTGATGCTAGAATTTATTTAAATCCGCCAAGTTTGGGGCTGTGAACAAATTAACATGGTTTGAACATGAAAGATTATTTGAGAAAATATATAACCTAGTTGAAAAATCACGCACCCCATGACCAATGACTGAAAATTCATTATTTAGCACAAACAATTTTTTTTGTTAAAAAAACCTATAGATTTCAATAAGCAAGATGTCCCATGGAAAGAATTTTTTTAAAAACTCTTGGCACATAAAGAACAAATTTTTTTACTAGTTTATCAAAGTCAAGTAAAACATGTCTTTTACCAATAACAAGGTGCCTTTGCCCACCAATTGTATTGACTTATTGTCTTGGAGCCTATGTTTTATATTGTGCCCAAAGCCTTATGGTTCCCAATAACATGAGTTGATGTTTTTGAATCACGAAGCCAATCATGATGAGGATTCTCATCACTATTACAAATCACGGTTTTTTAAAAGGTTCAAATTGACTAACATTGTCAGTTTTTATTAATGGACATGTGCATTTGACTAAAGGTTAGGGGTTTGAATGACACATGTATTTGTTGATTAATCAATTTGACTATAACAATTTATTTGACTAAATACACATAGTTAAGTTATATAACCTTAGTCAAAATGGCCAATGGTCTTTAATCAAGTTGAATAATTAATCAACATGGCCAATGATCTTTAGTCAAATTGAACATTTAATCAAAATAGTCAATGATCTTTAATCAAATATGACATGGTAAACTACCCTATAGATCTATTTCCTATTTACGCATCCACCTATTTGTTTAACTAATTATTTACCTACCTACCTACCTATTTATACCTTTTGATTTACCTACCTACATACCTACCCACCTACCTATATATTATCTAACTACCTATCCAGTCACTTATAGACTTAAATTTAACCATTAGATTTATCCCAAAAAATTCCAAATTTCTACCATTACATTTAATTTAAATTTAACCTTTAAGGTTAGTCATTATGTTTAACCACTAGATTTGGCACTAGGTTTAACCTAAGTTGAACCATTAAATTTTGCCATGAAATATAACCTAAATTTAGCCATTAGGTATAATTTAAGTTTAGCCACTATGTTTAGCTATGAAATTAACCATTAGGTTTATCGATTAGGTTTAGTCACTATGTTTAAGCATTAGATTTCATCACTAAATTTAACCAAAGTTTAGTCATTATGTTTAAACATTAATTTAAGTCACTAAGTTTAACAACTAGGTTCGACCATTATGTTTAAGCATTATTTTAAATTATTAAATTTAGCCATTAAATTTAACCATTATTTTTTAAATCATTAAGTTTAACCACTAGGTTTAGCCATTATGTTTAGCCACTACTTTAAATCACTAAATTTAACCACTAGGTTTAGCCATTATTTTAACCATTAATTTTAATCCTTAAGTTTAGTCATTGGGTTTAATCATTACTTTAAATCATTAATTTTAATCATTAGGTTTAATCATTACTTTAAGTCATTAAGTTTAGCCATCGGGTTTAACCATTATGTGTAGCCATTACTTTAAATCATTAAGTTTAGCCATTATTTTAAACCAATACTTTAAGTCATTATGTTTAGCCATTATGTTTAATCATTAAATTTAAGTCACTAGGTCTAGCCATTATATTTAACCATTAACTTTGAATGATTAAATTTAGCCATTAACTTTAAATGATTATGTTTAACCATTAATTTTAAGTCACTATGTTTAGCTGAAATCACTAGGTTTAGCCATTATGTTTAATCATTACTTTAAGTCACTAGGTTTAGCCATTATGTTTAGCCATTACTTTAAATCACTAGGTTTAGCCATTATGTTTACTCATTATTTTAAGTCAATAGGTTTAGCCATTATGTTTACTCATTATTTTAAGTCAATAGGTTTAGCCATTATGTTTACTCATTATTTTAAGTCAATAGGTTTAACCATTATGTTTACTCATTACTTTAAATCATTAAGTTTAACCATTATGTTTAGTCATTATTTTAAATCACTATGTTTAGCCATTATTTTAAGTCAATAGGTTCAACCATTATGTTTAGTCATTTTGTTTAACCATTACTTTAAGTCAATAGGTTTAGCCATTACGTTTAATCATTCTTTTAAATCATTAGGTTTAACCATTATGTTTAGTTATTATGTTTAGTCATTAACTTTAAGTCACTAAGTTTAGCCAAAGTCACTCAATTTAACTATTATTTTCAATCATTAGGTTTAAGGATTATTTTAAGTCATTAGTTTAGCCACTAGGTTTAACCATACTTTAAGTCATTAAGTTTAATCATTAAGTTTAACCATTATATTAAGTCATTAAGTTTAGACATTAGGTTTAACCACTACTTGTCACCTAGATTTTGCCATTATGTTTAATGATGTGAAACAAACATATGAATAAAAAAGTTGATAGAAGTTGAACACCTTTGATGGTGTAGTCCATTGGTAAGGACTTGATTTATCATTGTAAAGGTTTGGGGTTTAGGTGTAAAATCAACTTAGTCAAATGGTTCATTATCTACCAATCAAATAGTTAGACATTTTGTTAATCATTCAGCTAGTCAAAATGACAAGGTATAGTTAGTCAAAAAGGTCATTGGTCAAAATTGACTTGTCCAAAATTGCACCTAGGTCAAGTTGACCAATGTCATTTTTGGGCCCTTTTTACCAATTTCCGAAATAAAAAAGACCATAATTTGTAGTAATGCATGGACATTCATCATGTTAAGATCCAAGATTTTGGCAGCAAGGTCATATGAATTATAAAGAGAATCAACAACTTGGAAACTATCAATCTTTTCATCATGAGTTTCAACCAAATTGATATTTTCATGATTTACACCACCTTGCAACTTGCGTAATTCAACTTGTTTATGCAATTTTTTTACTAGTTCAAAACATTCACGCATGTAGTGAGTTGGCGAACTGCAAAAGTTGCATTCACTATGATTAAGTGGATGAGCTCTTTAGTTTCCATCAAACTACCGAACCAAAAAGTTGCGATGCCTTTGCATTGGCTTTCATCTTCCCTTAGAGGAAGAGTTCCCATGAAATTAACCATGTCCATGGAACTTGTATGAACATTGATCATTGCATTTATTGTAGTGGTTAACATTCAAACCTTCATGTTCGACTTTTTGAGTTCCTTTGATTTCACGACACAACTCTTATTGAAGCATCATTGTAGTCAATTCAATGAAAGAAGGCATTGGGGTTTCATACATAAGACTACTAACAAGAACTTCCCAACTATTTGGAAGTGTCGATAGAATTTGAATGATCAACTCATTGTTTGCCATGATCACACCAATGTTAGTTAGTTGATTTAATACCCCTTGGATTTGATTGAAGTAGTCACTCACTAACCTAGATCTTCTTCCAAGTAAAAATTATTCAACTTGTTTTTCAAGAATTTTTTTATTATCATTGTCGCAACCCTAACTTTGGGCTCATGACCAAAGCAAGGGGTTGCAATGTAGCGGGCCAATAAGAAGCCTTGGAGTGAAGGAAAGTGTGAGGGAATAGACCTTCACACTCCTAAGGGAACTCCCACTTTGGGGAATTAGAGTCCCAGTGGACTCCTGAATCTTTAAAGGGCGATTATAGGGGTCAAAACTCTATGGATAAAGAGTTCTTCATATCATTGGAAAGCTCTTGGAACTTATATGTCTAAAATGGGCTCGCATGACCCATTTGGACATCTGAAACACAAGTTATGGCCAAAAGAAGGGCCGGGAGTCAAATTGGCAGTTTGATTCCCGACCATTAAAAGTCGGGAATCGACTCGATTTCCGTGCGTGCAGATGACGTGCGAGATACCGTTGAAAAGCTCTCGACAAGGGCTATAACTTTGCTTCAAACCTCATATCAATCAAAGGTCTACACGCAAAGTTATGGCGCCCCAAAATCATGGGAGTCCCAACCTTGGCAAAAAATGGGAGTCCTAGGACAAAATGCCATTTGGATGTGGGCCCCGTGGGCAGCCACAGAGTATACTATAAAGGGGAAGGTGGTGATTTCCCCCAAATCCTCGCCATGGTGAGTCTTATGAATCCGAGTTTGCTCGTGGCTCGTCCTAGCACCAAAGGTGCTTCAACTATGCACTGACCACCTTGTGTTGGTTTTGTGCAGGTCCATGTGAGTAGTTGAAGCTTGTCACTTCTTCCTAGTCCCATCCCAAAGCTCCAGCACGCCCCTCTACCCCTCCAAAGTGCTACGAACTAAGGAGCGTGCCCCGACTCTTTGTTTTTTCGTTGTTTTCTATTTGAGACTCACAATTGAGTCCATCAAGGAGTTGGGAGTGCGTCAATCATGCTATTGTTTTCAAAGAAATCACGAATTTTTTTCTAACACATTGTTGGCTCTATCACATTTGTGATGTGTGCAACCAATGCATCACCTATAAAAAAGGTAATGATCAATAATGGTTTTCTCTCACACCTAACCAAATTAGCTAATGTTGCTTAATTAGTTTTGAATAATAAAACCACCTTTTGGATTAATTTGAACAAAAACAATTGCATCATTTTCAACCAACTCCCACAAATCATCTTTTTACAAGATATTACCTTCTTACGTACCAATTTTCTCCCTGCAGACATTTGCATATTTCATGGAGTCTACTACATCCAAGTGGATGAATGTTTTCAACATATAAAACAATAACTTCAAATCATCTATTTATATTCACCTAAAATTAAATGGGAAGGAATCCCATTATGTTGTATAGTAAGGTGGGTGATAATGAGTGGAAGGTGGACTAATCTATAGATAGAGTACATTTTATTATATTATTTAGATGAATGATCTCAAAATAATCTTTTATGGGACATGAGGGTGATTGCATTCTAAGGTGGACCAAAAACAGTAAATGTGGGGCCCACAATTTTTCCTTTTTTAGGATTTTTATTTGAATTTTCTTTCCCACAAAATTTCCCGCCTACCTACGTGGCATGTTTAGGAATGTTGATGAGTTCAACAATTTTTGCACTTTGTCCTTCAACATTCATGTGTGGGCTTTGTAGTGCAATTCATGAGTTACCTACGTCATTTTCATGTGATGTCTGTGAATTGCAAAATTGAACATCTATCACTTTTGTTTTGTAGGGAAATTATTCTTACCATGTCATGTGTAATGCCATCCACAAGTGGGCCCAATGATTACATCAAGAAAAATGTAAAGAAATAAGGCAAGAGCTCTTTGTGTCTCAGTGTGAAGGGTTTCACAACACCATTGTAAGCGAAGGTCCCTAAGCTATTCAATAATGATGGACCTTATTCCTTTACAAGGAAAGATTTTGCAAACAAACATAACTTGTGCTACTTGGGTATGAGCCCAAAGTAGATTAAATTACCAAGGGATTAGACAAAAGAGGAGATTGAAAAATGTTTTGGCCTCATTGTGAACAAAAATGGGCATCAATACACAAAATGTTTAGATCCAGAATTTATTGTTAAGGTTGAAAGGCTCTAAATGATTTGCATTAGAAACCATATGTCCTTGCATATAGGATTATTACTTTAGGTATGGCAAGGAGCATTATATGTGAGCAAAAAGGGAAGAAGCTAAACTAAGCAACGTATGTTGAATGGACTAGTGCTAAGCAATTTCTATGTGCAAAAGCAAAGGGTGAAGTTGGCGACAATGGGTCTAAGGATATGTTTGATGAAGGTGAGCATTTTGATGAGGAGCCTAACATGAACATGCTGGAGGCAAGTGAACAAGGTTTGCCATCAACAATTCTATAGTTATATGTGACATTTTCACAAAAGTTACTTACTATAACTAAACAAGCTTGTCTTGTTAAAAAGAAGGGTAAAGAGGACATGGACCTTGCTAATGTTTGAGCTTCCTCCCTAATGGAGGATAGGAGAAACCAATTGGTTTTTAATCAAAGCAAGCTTGATTTGTTGCTTTTGACCCACCCTAATGCCATGATTGTTCATCTGAATCATGATCATTCATCATTCATCCACCATGATTCATCATGATCATGGCCCACCTGAATGCCTCTTGCATTCAAACATTGAATGCAAAAATTGGAACACAAAAATACATTGTTGAATATGGTAAATCTGCAGTTGATGAAAGTAATTGTAAGTTTGAGAAGATTCATAAGGAAGCTACATATGCACACAATAACCTTGGTGCTCTAGAAAAGCAGGTTGTCATTTGTAGGCGACATGAAAAAGTTGTCTAAGATTAGATAGTTAAGTCTTTAAAAGGAGCAAATTTTTGTAGAGGTTTGTAACCACAACCCTTCCTCCCTCTTGAGAATGTTGAACTAGTTTCAAAAACATGGATTGCTTTGGAAAAATGTGCATTCTGTGGATTAGGGTTTTCTCTTGTGTGGGCTATTCGATTTGCTTCGTGCATGCATGTTTATCGTGACTAATGTGTTGTATATCACTTTTGAACTTCAACTAAGTGTATTTAATAAGTGTGAAGAGGAAATGCACAAATCATGGTGCATTTCTATGGGCTTGCAAAAGCCAAATTTTCAACTCCCATTGAAGATGGAAACACTACAAAGGCACAATCTTGACCACATAGTAAAAAAAGTGCAATGTTTAGTCTATTTGATTTAGTGAAAGTAACTTTGATTGTTTTACATACTTTTATTCAAATGAAGGTAACTTTGTTGAGATGAACTTGTTTATAAGTGATTATCCATTCAAGTTACTTACACTAGTAAAAATTAGCCAAAAGGCAACCACTCCATTTGTGATTACATGCGACTTGTAGTTGTTTACGACTAAATTTGAGAATATTGGCAATTACAAAACCAAATTTCAACTATTTTAGTCATTCTCACAACTATGATGCAAATATTGGAAACTTCATCCTATTGGTTGGATGAATTTTAAGTTTATTTTCATCCATTAATACGTTGATATGTTCCATTAGTCACAATAGTCACAAAATTAGTTGCATCCTAAACATATTTTACAATGACATAGGGATATATTTTTATGTATGTACTAAAATTATATATATATATATATATATATATGTTTTTGTGTACATTAAATATGCATATGTATGTATATAGTTCATGTAATGAATCTCAAAATTAATATTTCAACTTTGAAATTTCTTATTCAAATCAGAAAATTGATTTGTAAAGTTTGAGAATGATATTTGAATTTTAAAACTGTTATTTGAATTTCAGGTTTTAAATATGAATTCTTTAAATTTTCAGTTGTATTCAGAATTAATTTTTAAAGTTTAAAATTATAATTTCAATTATGAAAATTTGATTTCAAAAGTATAATTGATGTTTCAATTATGAAAATTGCTATTGGATTTATTTTTTTAATTATTTAATTTGAAAAAATATTTTCATTTAATATTTAATATTTTAATTATAAATGTATATATTGGAATTATTTAATTATTATTTTAATTTAAAATTAAAAAATTGAATCTCAAAATTGATATTAGAATTCTGAATTTACAATTTTTAAAACATTTAAAATTTTTGATCTGAAAAATTATATTTCAATTCTGAAAACTGTTATTTTAATTCTTTAAAAATATTATTTGAATTTGAAACTTGATGTTTGAGTCTGAAAATTGCTATTTCAATTGTTTAAAACATTATTTGAATTTGAGAATTTTAGTTTGAATATGAAATTTTCTATTTAAATTCAAAAGGCTTCTTTGATCTAAAAATTGATATTTGAGTTCTAGATTATTATTTTTGAATCAAAAAAATATTATTTCAATTCAGAAAATTATTGATTGATTATAAAAATGGACATCTTAATTTTGAATAATTTTATCTGAATATGAAAATTTATATTTCAACTCTGAAATTTTTTCGTCAAAGGTTTAAATAATCATTTGATTTGAACCTTGAAATTTCAATTCCAAATTATTATTTTGGATTTTCAAAATTAGTACTTCAAGTTTGCAACCCAAAATTTGTTCATTAGGTTTATGTACTATTTATTGAAAATATTTCTAGTTGTGAAATAAAGTATGAAGTGCACATGTCTAGTAAGCTTTTATAACATTTGAATGCAATTTGATTATGTTTGTGCTTATTTGTGAATTAATCAACTTTAGTGGTCAAGTAAGCTCCTTATTAAGGTTTAGGGTTTAATATAAGCTTACTTGTAATTTAAATAGTAGTTTTAACAAGCGTACTTATTTAGTAATGTCATTTAGGATAATATAAACCATGCTATTATTACACATCTCGTATGTCATTCCTTGCCATTGAGGATATTCTACCTTACAAACTAAAGGTGGTGTAAAATCTCTGCTTTTCACATCAAAGGAAAAAAAATGATGTTTAGAGTAAATAACCAAGTCCAAGGAAGGATTGATGTCACATGAAGTCAAATGATAAAGATTAGAATGGCCCAAAGAAGAGAATAACATACAAACTGTAAAAGATAATACGAGATCATGACCCAGTGTAGGTTATAGATGTCTCCAAATATGATCCTCACATTGTAATGGGAATTTGAAATTATCAAATTTACCTTCATTGATGTTGTTTGGAAATGGTCCCAACACCTTCTTTGGGAGTCCACTTTTGATGTGATGTTCATGCCTACTATTGTAACTTCTATGATAAAAAATGCCATCTTCTCCAAGTGGAATAGAAACTTTTTCCATCTTTATGACAGCTCCTACCCCATCATGGGGTCCTTTAGCGTGCCCATTCCTAGAAAAATTCCACATTATCTCACACCCACCTATCATGTTAAGGTATCTTGATACAAAATACCAAGGTTTTGAAGACTTGAACTAGTTCGCATACCCATCAAACCAAACATAATGCCAATTTGGTATAAATCCTTGGTCTAATATGTACTTCCAATGTAGCTTGAAGTAGTGTTACACAAATTCAGAATCATGTTTACGATCATCCAATACATAAAAGTGATATTTGGTCAAAACCTTGGAATCTTCATCATACCCATCAAAATCAGGATTAAACTGATATGTAATATGCATTAAGATACTAATATGATATGAGTGCCAGTGCATGTTTTAGACTTCATTTTGCACTTGGAAACTATAGTTTTCTATAAAATCCACTACAAAAATTATGTAATCTGTTGGAAGATTTGACATTGGTTTTAAAATGCTTATCTTGCCACCCGGCCACAAAATTGTGTCTCACAAAATGTCGAAGCTTGGGCTTAAGGTATTCAATGAATTCATCTAAAAAGGTGTCTATGTAAACTAGGGTTAACTTTTTAAAAGGTTTCCCATTTTTGGATTTGGTTTCTTCAAGAACATAATGTTTCCATTGTATTGGACATTCATCTATGCCATTTAGCTCCTTTAAACAAAAAGACAACTTTCCTATACCACAAGTTGAGTAATCTCATTAGAAGAATTCTTGTCTCATGCAACCACAACCTTAAACCCAAAACCTGATTACACTAGTAAAAAATGACCATTTTATAATTGGTCCATGTGACTAATTTTTAGTTGCAAGTGACATTTGCAACTAAAATTTTAATAGTCACGTTGGACAAGTCGCATTGACATTAGTTGCAAATGACAACAAATTTTGGATAAAAGAAAAATTCAATCAAATACGCCTTCATCTTTGACTGGTCATATATGTATTATTGCTTGCAATTAAGATGCGACTTTTTTGGTGAACAATGGGAACAAGTTATGTGTTGCCACGTGTCCCAACTCTTAATAATTAAAAATTATTTTATTATTATTTTGAAAAAATCTAAAACGTTTAATTTTTATGTTTTGATGGTTTAAATTGTGACATGTGGTGCAATAGAAATTTTCCACGTGGCATTTTAATTGAATTTTTTCAAATTAAATTTAAATCAATATTTAGGTATGTAGGTTCAATTAGGTACTTACCTACATGTATACCTACATACTCATCTTAGGCTAAACATCTATCTAGATAAGACCTATTTACCTACATGGGCCAAAAAACCTATTAAGGTCGGTAGGCAGGTAAAAAAATAGGTAAGTAAGTTAGGGAAGTAGGTAGTTAGATGTAAGTACATGAATATTTATATTTTATTTTGGGTTCAGTCATTTTTATTGACTCATCCCATATGCCCATATTTTTAAACATGAAAATGTGAGACAAAACATTTTGTTTATATACTTTTCAAGATGAGAATGAAAGTCAAAACATATGGGATAAAACTTTTAGTTGTAAGTTGTAACCTTTAACCTAAAATAACCATTTACAACTAAATTTTTTATTCAATATGTTTTGGCTTTCATTCTCATCTTGAAAAGTGTATAATTAAGTAGGTAAATGATAACTAACTAGCTAACTAATTAACTAACTAACAACTAAACTAAAAACTAACTAATTCACTTTATAAATTATCCAACTTACTAATTATTTATATTAATAATCATCAATATCTTATGATTATTGAATTAATTAATTAATTAGATAGATAAACAATAATAAAATTTAATTATATATATATATTATAATAATCCATCAACCAATTTAATTAAATAATAAATAATAAATAATAATTCCATAACCAAATAAATTTATATAATAATTGAAATACTCAGTATTTAATAATTATTAATTATAAATATTGAGTACAAGTTTTTTAATAACTGATAATATAATTAAAACCTATCCCATGCTAACTATTTTATTATGATTATTCCCATTATTATTTTGATTTATATAGTTATAATAAATATAAATGTAAATATTTAATAGTAGCAATAACATTAAATCAATGATTATTGTAATTAGTTGGTAGCCAAGGTTAACTATTTAATTATAAGTATTATAATATATTAATACATCACTTGTTATAGTTATTATGATTTATTTTAATTAATTTTTCGTTTTTTAATAAATAAAAATTAATTCTTAATAATTACATTAGTCATTTGAAAATAATTTAATATTAATATATTAATATATTAATTTTTTGATTTCATGTAATTAATATAGATATATAATATAATATAAATAAAATAATTTTAAGAAATATAATAATATGGTTTGGATAAAATTTTAATATACTCAAAACATACATTGTTTAATGTAACCATAATATCAAGGCCATTTATGTTAATAATAACACTTGAATACACATATAATATGGTTGTGCATATAAATTCAAAATATACATTTATCAATCCTAATAGATTCAACTATATTCCTTCGAATTCACAAAATACACCTTTGTATATTCATAAGGTTACAACTAAATTGGTCACATTTGTAATTAATGGGACATAAATTGTTCTTCTTGAATGAAATTTAAACTAAATGTTGTTCACATGGGAAGGATGAACACCAAAATAGTCGTAAATTAGTTGCAATGTAGTCACAAATATGACCAAAACAAGAAATAGTTGCAAAAATGTTCAAATGTTGCAAATAACTAGTAATCACATGTAGTTACAAATATAATGGTTACATTTTGGCCAATTTCTACTAATTTTAGTGTTCCTAAACAACTCAAAAAACATATTTACAATTAGTCACTCCATGTGGCAATGTTTATTGTTGTAATCTAGTTGATCTTACAACTAATAAATGAAAATATATTTTATCAAAATATCTAACACATAATTGAATTAAATTTATTCATTCAAGAATATGTTTTGTTCTTGGAATGGATGTTTAACTTGTTGTGAGCATGTGTTCACATGTGTTCATTTTTTAATGTAATCAAGTTGAAAATGTAAAGTTGTTAAAACAACTAAACAACAACTTTTGCCGATGTGGTAGAGTTGAAATGTCCATTATGTACATGTATAATCTAATATAGTTATTTTTTAGTCACATTTAAGTCATATGCATGTGATGTGGATTTATTGGTAATATGACATGGCACCCAACAACTTGTATTTTATATCCACATGGACCCCAAAAATGACTTTGTCATTTTTGTAGTCATTTTCTTTCCACATATCTAAATAACAACCATGTGGAACCTAAATGTCAATAACTCTAGTTATACTCATGTGGATATTGTTCAAAGTTTTTTTTTTGTTGTTATTGAATAATTCATTGATTTAGTTAGTAGAAAATTAATGTTATGAAAGACCATGGAGGTCACTTACAATTTTCATGAATGTCAAAGTAAAACAACAATCAAAACCTATAAATGTTCCAACTCTTTTTTTATTTCTAGGATACTTGAAATAAATTGTCATAAAAAATGAATTCACATTGAGATGTCATAATCAACATTACATAGATCCCAATACTCTATAACTAAATGCAACAATTTTGGTAACAAATTCAAGTCTCCATAAAAAACCCCAAAAACTCACTCTATCAAGTTTTTATCTACAAAAATAAACATCATTTAATTTTCCAAATACCAACTTGGTCAAAACCTTGAAGATGTTAAAAGATTCTCAACATTTGACAACTTAATTGCCCCCACTAAAGAGACTACATATGGTGGTGTAGGTAGCCTTATTGGTGCATAAAGTCCTTCAGCTTCAAGGGTTGTTGTTATAAACACATCATCATCTAAATCTCCAACAAATTGACGCAATCAAGCTTCCTTTGGTAATAATACTTTCCAACTTGGTTGTCACTTCTCATTTGAAAAGAAAACATGTGTAGCTTGGGAAGGAAATATGAATGGCTTTTACAGCATTGGTAATGTGTTTAAAATTGACAACCACAAATCTAGCATCATTTTTAATATATGTGTCATTGCCTCGATTGTCCTTAGACTTTATCCATTCACACCTGAATAGTATGCCAAGGGTGTGGACATGCCCATAATCCAATTGCACTATGTTTTTGTGCACTCCAACATAATTCATATGAATAACTTTTGCATCAACATCATGTTGTTGAAACACATAAGCAAAACCATTGACAAATGTTTGTAACAAATGTGTCCTATGATCCAAGACATGGGAATGATTACCATAGGCCTTTGCTTTAGCAAACTTTATGGTTGAAAACTTGGGTTTAATGCACAACATCAAATCACGGTCATTGGGATTATTTGGATCTATGTCTTTTGTTCACACAACACCAAAAATCCAATTTGGGAATGAAGGGAATGTATGCCCATTAATGGCTTGTTATTCTTCCCATTTCCTACAAACAATAAGCAAAACAACCATATCAAATTAGGCACAATGTGATGAAAGGTATCAAGTTAGTTAAAATTTTCAGAAGTTATAAAAAAATACATCTAACAAATGTTTACAATCTAACCTTAACCATGGAACCACGATTGTAATGTTCATTAGAACATATTGATGGGCCATGTCACAAAAGGCTAAAATCAAGGTAAAATTTGAGACTCCCCTTTCATTTTCAACTCAAGAATCACCTTCCTCTTCTTCCTCATCCCATATTATGCTTCTTATAGCTTGAAACCTTTGCAAATACTCAGTGACAAAACCGAGACACTCATCATGAACATAACCCTCCACCATTGATCCGTCTAGTCATGCCATATTATGGACATACTTCTTTAGGGTTTTCATGTACCATTCTATAGGGTACATCCACATTGTGGCCACTAGACCATAGATGTATAATTCCTCAACAAGATGAAAAACTAAATGCATCATGATATCGAAAAAAGATGGTGGGAATTCCATCTCCAACAAACTTAAAAATATGGCAACATTTAGGCGAAGAGAATCAATGTTAATAGGGTTCCACACTTTGCTGCAAATGTGCCTATATACCTTAGCCATCATGCACATTTGTAAGGTAACCCATGCTGCAAATACATGTTCTCATGGCACTAGGCCTAAGAATGGTTAAAAATATGTATCAAAATTGGCAAATGTGATGGATTCTTTTCTTGGCATTAATAAAACTAGCATGATAAAGAATGTTTTTGTAGTTAACCATGGTGGTAAGTTATAGTTTAGAAGCAACACATGCCAAGTAGACTACATTGACCTATGTAGCTTGAAAGGGTTTACACCATTTGCTGCAACACCAAGGTGGACATTTTGTGGCTCTTGACCTAAATCAGGCCACATAGAATGAACATGGTTCCATGCCTTTGAATCACATTGATTATGTTGTAATGAAGATGGAGGGAATGTTGTAATTAATTTACTACCTTTTTATATCATTTGTTGAGTCGTTTGTGGTTGAAGCTCTCTATGAAGATCTCGAGACGATATTTAATTTCCTTATGCTTGTAAATCTTTAGCCAACTTTTGTGATGCTTTCATTGTGTTATGCCCAACATTTACGCTATTTGCTTTGTACAATGTTCCCATCTTTAGGTATTTTGTAGCATTATGTTGAGTTTAATACTCGTACCATAGCTACGTTGGAGAAGTTGCTTGGTGTGGAATCTTTTGGTGGTTTTATTGGTCACCTAGCTTATTGTAAGGCCATTCTTTTTGTTTCTTCGAGCATGTTCAACCTCCCATTTGTGGTTTAGATTGTTGCCCTCACATTCTTGTGGTGTTTGGCATTGATCGTTCCTACATTTGTCATTTGTTTCCAACAAGATGATCACCTTATTTTTCTAGATGCAATAACACATGTTGAAATCGACACTTCTTTGTTCTAAATGGCATTACGAAATGTCCAAGCCATGGTACCCCAAGGTGTTTGCTCTCTTGTCTCACCCTTTGAAAGCCTAATGGTTCAGTCTTACTTTTGGTTGCATGTTTCTTTGGTGGATTGCTTACATGAATAAGAGTTTGTTTCCCTTCTAATAGACACTCTTTCAAATATTGCGTGAACACCTCTTTGTTCATGTGTGGGTCTAGGGGCAAACACTTGGTTATTAATTTGTTTTACCACATTAACATTTCATTTGTCATCGACTCACTTTCTTACAACATTACATACTTGTCTTGGCTTGCCACATCTTATAATTACCCACCTTTTCATGATGTTAGTGTGATCATACCATTGACAATTTAGATACCCATTTGTTTCGATGCCCCTGTAGGAGTGAGCATACAACGGTTCAAAACACATGTTGGGATATTGTTGCAACTATCGCTTTGGAAAACAAAACACATGTTTAAAAAGAGGTCTCCCACCTTTTCCCTCAATACATCCAACGATGAGTGGATATTCTTATTACTAGAGACGACTTTCGTACTTTGATGGACATTGTCATTGTTGACCCAACTCACATAGATATGGTGTAGTGAACATCGATGATAATATCACATGCAATAGCGATGGTTATTCAAAAGAAGACACGATCTTATGCCAAATGAACACCATGTGATGATTTCATTCCCTTTATTATAAAAACATATGGGTGTCTTTATTCTTGTTTTGATTAATTTTTTATCGTTTGTGCATAGACCATAATCGCACGTCATTGACAATTTTCTTTAGTCCCCTTGATGTTCATTTTTCACTACTAACAACTTGTGTCTATAACCATGCAACGTGCACAAGCCATAACGATTCTTCAGTGGGTTGATGCACTTGGTTGGGGTTCTTCATCTCTTCCACACATTGTAATTAGTGCACTTCCATCATTGGCCGATTTGTGGTAGATGTCAACTTTTTTGTCTTAAGTCTTTTTTGTTATCCTTTGATTATCATTTCATAGCCTTGGATCCTACTTGCATAGGGTTTTTTTTCCTTATTTTTTGTTGATTGTTTATTTTCGTTTTTTCTTTGGGTTGTGTCTATTAATGTTCTCATTTGCCTTGTACTTTTGATGGATGGGTTCTTGTCCTTGATTTTATATATAAGGTTTTTCTTCTTTTTTCTTTTTGGTGACAAACCAACAAAACAACTTTTCACTTGACATTTTCACCAAGAAAAAAACATTGAAAATCAAGTACACAATCGTCCTAGTTGTTATTGTCTCAAACAAATGACTAATATTTCCATCCAACATCACATGGTCACACACAAAAAATAACCATCCTAATGTCCCAAATAAGCAACCATTATTTTTCAACCATGGTCAACATCACACATTCAAAACAACCATCATAGTAGACAACAATGACCTACCATCATCCATGAAAAAAATAATACCCTAATTTCACAACTCACATTCACACACTTTTGAATCACAAACTATCTTTGAAATGATTTATCACATATAGCTCTATCCTTTATTACAAGTATCAAAGTTTTGAAAAATAGATT
>Ga0116226_10001945_pt1 | contig 17936 bp, 24 predicted proteins | sample S1TSphfallax_FD_89692 | JGI IMG/M metagenome (GOLD analysis project Ga0116226, IMG submission 89692) | Host-associated microbial communities from peat moss isolated from Minnesota, USA - S1T2_Fa - Sphagnum fallax MG | ecosystem: Host-associated > Plants > Peat moss > Unclassified | place: USA... | reverse complement strand
ATAACTGAAAAACATCAAAAATAGCAAAAGTAAAGCAAAAAATTATACTTAAATGGTTTTTATTAAATACTGTGATGAAATTACAAAATATTTTTAGCCGAAATTACTTTTAGAATTGCTGAAAAAGGTCATAAAAGTTTCGATTTTTCCATTATTGGTTTTGCTTTTTTTAATCTTGCCGCTAATGCTGTTAATTATCTTTTTGGCGGACAGAAGGAAGATGACAAATTAGGCTTTGAAGCCATTAACAAACACATCGAAAACGAAATTAACCGTTTTGCACCTCCTGAAAAAGCTATTAGCCTTTCACCTGAACGCACACCAGAAACGCTACGCAAAACCGCCTATATGGATGAAAAAGAGCTGGCGGATTTTAAGAAAGAAAAGAAAAACAGTTTTCTTGCCAAAAATTCAAGCTGGTTTGGTGAAGTGCTGTTACGCTTTGCCGGTTCTTTTTCCATGGCATTTCCGGTTACCAAATGGGGAGCAGGGCTGCGTGAACTGGCTAGAGGTAATGTGGCGGGGGCGTTTAACGAAGCCAAAACGGATAATACCGCTTACTTAACCAGTGGACTGATGATGCTGATGGGAAAAGTCATGGGAATTTTTTCCAAAGTCAGGGACACGCTGGCTCCTGCTAACACCTACCTTGGAAAAGTTCGGGAAGATTTCTTATGGCCTGCTTCTTCGGGAGTGGAAGCAGCAGCAACCCTTATCGTGTTCAATGAATCCCTGAAAAAGAAAGTGCGTCACGCAGACGGTAGTTTTACGCAGGATATTGCAGGACCTATAGGGCAGGTATTTAACGGACTTGCCTATCCTGTGCGGGGCATTTTACCTTTTGGCAAAATTCATCTGGATAAAGACGAGCTGATTGCCCGTTTTCTGGATCATGCCGATCTCATACCCGAGCAGGAACGGGATGCTGCTTTTGTACGGTCAGCCGTTAAAATAGATGAACAGATGCAAAAAGAATCCCCCGGGTTGATTGCTATTCTTTCAAATATGAAGGATAAATATGAAAGATTCAGGGGTTCTAAAACAGTTTCGGTTGAACCTTTGGTAGTGGTTGAACGGAGTATTGCAAAAGAAATGCCTGAAATAGCTTCCCATCTTGAAATACAGCATCCTGTTACCAGCCTGGGTGCAACGCAGAAATCCTTTGAGCAGGATAAGACGATCGGTGTTGTTCAATCACGGCGGTTTAATCCAAATGTTCAACAATTATCACCAGCATAGTATTATACTTTATTTTTTCTCCTCTCCCCCTATTTTTTCTCCTCTCCCCCTATTATCCCACTTTGTACTTCCATTATACACCCAATAAATAGGGTTGCATTTAGCATAAAAAAGAGCGAAAATAGCTCCATGTCATCCACTGTAAAATTATTCGAGAAACCACCGAAAATCTATCCCAAAAAAGTCTTTGGTAATTACCGCAGACTGAAATGGCTTAGTATATTCGCCTTATTGCTGATTTATTATATCTGCCCGTTTTTGCGTTATCACCGCGGGGAACATGCTCCTGATCAGGCAATATTGATTGATCTGCCCGCCCGCAGAGCCTATTTTTTCATGATTGAAATCTGGCCAAGCCAGGTTTATTATATGGCGGGGCTATTTATACTGGCAGCGATTGGGCTTTTTTACGTTTCCGCCATTTTAGGCAGGGTCTGGTGTGGTTATGCCTGCCCGCAAACCGTCTGGACGGATTTATTTATCTGGGTGGAGCGTTTTATTCAGGGGGATCGCAATGCCCGCATCAAGCTGGATAACTCCCCGCTTAGCCTTGAAAAAATAACAAAAAAAGGATTAACGCACGTTATCTGGATTCTGATCGGGCTAGTAACGGGCGGTGGCTGGGTGCTGTATTTCAATGATGCCCCTACCCTCATGCGAGATCTGGTACATGGCGATATTTCATTTAATGTCGGCTTGTGGATTGCAGCACTCACGGCTTCCACCTATATCTTGGCAGGCTATGCCCGTGAGCAGGTCTGCTCGCATATGTGTCCCTATTCACGGTTTCAATCTGCCATGTTTGACAAGGATACGCTGATTATTTCTTATGACGTGGCAAGAGGTGAACCGCGTTCGCATCATAAAACGGGAGCAGATAGAGAACAGAAAGGCGACTGTATTGATTGCGGTAATTGCGTCACCGTATGCCCTACGGGTATTGACATACGCAACGGCTTGCAGATGGAATGTATTGCGTGCGGTTTATGCGTGGATGCCTGCAATAATGTCATGGACAAGGTGGGATTGCCACGCGGGCTGATTCGTTATGATACGGAAACCAATCAGGAAAAAAGGGCAGCGGGTATTGCGGTTAAGGAAAGCCTGAATATCTTACGTCCCCGCAGCCTGTTTTATATGGTGATTGTGCTGGTTATCAGTGGGATAATGGGATATGGGTTGCTTACCAAGCCTGCCAATGAAGTGATGCTGATGCACGATAGAAATCCCCTCTATGTCAAATTATCAGATGGCAGCATACGCAACGGCTATACGCTGAAAATTATGAATATGAGCAACCACGACAAGCATTATTCCTTGCTTGTGGATGATGAGGAACAAGCGACTATCAAAGTCGAGGGAGCGGGTAATCCTGATGCGAAGCATCTCGGAGTAGAAGCAGATAAAGAAGCAGAATATCGCATCCTTATTGCCAGCAAAAATAAAAAGCATGATGCTATTCACTTCAGGCTGAAAGATAATGAAACGGGTGAAACCATCACCCAAACCGCACCTTTTATGACAGGAAATTAATAATGAGCATAGTCAACCAGACAGGAAAAATGATTCCTTATATGATTATCGGGTTTTTTATCAGCCTGTTTATCATTATCGGGACGATGATGTTTCTGGCACTGCGTGATTATCCAGGTGAAATTACCAAAGACGCCTACCAGAAAGGGCTGAAATATAATACGCTCATGGAGGAGGCAGAGATACAGAAAAAACGGGGATGGGAAAGCAAACTGGATTTTGAAACAAAGGATTCCGTGGTCACTACCCGTTTTCACCTGAGCGATAAATCGGGGGCAGCAATCCCTGATGCCAGCGTTGGACTATGGTTTATTCGCTTAACCCAAGCAGGTAATGATAAAGAAAAAATCACCATGCAGCCTGATGGAAAAGGGAACTATACAGCAGATACTACTTTGCCTTTGAAAGGCGAGTGGGAAGTGCATGTTTCCGCTACTTACCATAACCAGAATTTCCAGCAGGTGAGTTATGTTAGCGTGAAGTAAGGCTTATATTTTTTCACTTGTGTACATTGTGTTTTTTAGGTACACTCAGACTTAAGAGGAATAACTATATGTCTGCTACCATTACCGTAAGACTGCAAGAAGCCAGTAAGATTCAGCTTGAAATGCTGGCACAAAGCACCAAGCGTAGCAAAAGCTGGCTGGCAGCACAAGCCATTGATATGTATCTGCAACGCGAAGCTGCTGAAATACATGCTATTGAAGAAAGTATCCAGGAGGCAGACAATCCTGATGCCATCAAGTATGACAATGAAAAAGTTATGGCATGGCTGATGAGTTGGGGAACATCTGAGGAAACGCCTTCCCCACGCCATATATGCAAATAGTCTGGACAAACAAGGCACTGATGGATCTGGAGAGTATTCATGTCTATATAAAGCAATATAATCCTTATGCCGCATCTGCCCTTGCAAGGCGAATTAGGGATAGCATTCAAAATCTCTCGGATTTTCCCTATAGTGGCAGACAAGGAAAGGTTTTTGGCACAAGGGAACTGATAATAAGCAATACCCGCTATAATGTCGTGTTCCGTGTTATGCCTGAGAGTATAGAAATATTGAAGATTATCCATCAGGCACAAAATATAGCAGATTAAAAACACAAAAAAAAGCAGTAGCTTTCGCTACTGCTTCCAAAAAATAATACTATAAGTTTCTTTAACATCCATCCAACTGTGCTTTAAGCTGGATATTGTAGGCTTTGCTTAAATAAAGATCACTGAGTGCCGCTTTAAGTTTTTCCGTAAGGGGAGCATCAGGTTGAAGCTTGCTGATATTCCATGCTGGCTCCGTTATTGCCTGGCTATGACAGGGAGTGGAAACGGGGATTTTGATAATTGCTGGTTCATGGCAGTGAGGGGTAGCACAGGAGGTTAAGCAACAAAGAGAAATGATTATATATTTCATTTGATTACTCCTATAATACGTTTCAGCTCATCGCACTGATTATTACTTTTATTGACCAATGATTGAATCTGTTGTGCTTTTTTCTGATAGCGACTGGCAATAAGGTTTGCTCTCGCCACTGCTTTCACTGCCACTTTTGCCCTTTGTTCACTCTGTAACTGGATTGCGTTCACAGCACTATTCTGCTGTTCAATAAGTACGGAGAGTTTTTGATTTCTGCTATCCAGTGCCGTATTTTCCTGCTTCATTTGCGTATATTTATGCTGCCAATATTCCACCTCGCTATGCTGGATAAAGATAATACCAGCGACCAAAGCAGCAAGGGCAAGCTGCCAGTATTTTTTGAAAAATGTAAGTAATATCAACATGATTTATCTTCTCCAGGGGGTGTAATCAAAATGGCAATGAAACTGAACGCTGCACTTACACTATAAAAAATGGGGGAATAAGGAGGAGTAAGTTGCGAGGCAATACTGGACATAACCCCTGCAAATCCCGCCCAGGTGGAAGGATGCTGCAATGCCCGCACAAGGTTGGCATGAAACTGCATAATATTACCTATAGAAAATTTTCAGCTACTACCAGGACTCGAAATACCTTGCTCAACACCCGCCCCGCCGTGGTGGTAATCGTGTTTTTAACATGATAGATTTCGCCCGTCACACCGCCCATTAACCAGACGGTGGTAAGCGTGCCATTGGTAGCAAGTGAGCTTTGCTCAATCGTCATACTGGCAGGAGCAACACTCCAGACACTATCCAAAGCATTGGGGATCACATCAATCCCAATATCTTTTGACCAGTCGAATGAATAGTCTTTGGTTTCTTCAGGGCTTTTGGTTCCGATCATTGTCATGGTTTTGTTCCTTTGGTTAAGTGAGGTATTACCCCTCCCCTAACCCCTCCCGCAAGGGGAGGGGGATTCTAAGCACTAGGTTTAGCATTAATACCAGCATTTGCGTTTTCTTAGATTTATCTGCTCGGCAGGTATTCCCCTCCCCTTGCGGGAGGGGTTAGGGGAGGGGTTGGAAATAATTGAGTGATACCTCCACTCCCAAAACTGTCATAAATATTTAACAATAAAAGACTGGAAGGAAGGAAGGAAGGTAAAGTGATACTCATACCTAGTGCTAAAAATTTTTAGAAATTTTGCCCCTTGGCAAACTATGTATTCAACTTACTTTTAGTAAGTTGCTAGTGGACTGTACATTTTGTTCAAGTTATAAAATTGAGGTCAATCTCATGAAAGTATGGCAGCTTTTGCTTGGTGGTTCTGTTGTTGTTATTGGTGGCGGTGGTTTGTTGTTGGCTTTTCTGTTTTCAACGCCCTCATTCCAAAATTCCATTGCTGGATTTAAATCTTCTACATTTGGACAAGAGTCCTATGTAGAATTTTACCCCGCCAATGGATCTCCAACTCAAGCATGGCATCTGCACAGAGGTCATGTCGATGAACAGCAAGGGGGAAGCTTACAATTCTCCTGCAATGGAAAATTGATTCATGTAAATGGTTCAGTAGTTTCTCAGTCCGCTGACGAAATTACAAATCCAAAGGCTGATGCAATTTATTGCAAATAACTTAAAATAAAAACCTAGTGTTTTTTCCCTTAGCATCTTTGCTAGGGGTTTTTTCTTTTAAACCGAAAATCATTAACTTTTGAATATACGATTTTCTTCCCGAGGCGTAAGTTTTCTCACTCCAAGGTTACGGGTTGCCTCTACTTCTTTACCAACCACCTCCCCTTCCCTTTCATCTTTGGGAGCAAAGAGGCGTTCATGGTGGTAGAAACTTCCCAGCAAACTATCACACGCATAAAGGCTGGAAGTAAAGGCAAGGGCAGCGGTGACGTTTTTTAATGAAATATCACTGGCAACCGTCTGTTCAGAAAGAGAAAACATACTACTCAGGATAGGATGCACATTATCCTGTGATGTCACGCTTTCTGCAATGCTATTTCCCATAAAAGCAAGCGATAAAGCAGCATCACTTGCCACAATGCCATTTGATAAAGGAATAATGAAACCTGCAATGACCGTTTCACTATCAGATGCGGTTACTGCTTCACTGAGATTGCCACTAATGATACTGGCATTACGGCAAGCATACCCCACCCTGCCATAGCCAGTAGCAGCATAATTAGCGGTTAATATCATACTACTTTACGCAGCTTGAAGTTAGTCAATTTCCAGGTAGCAGTAGCACTGGCTGCGGCTCCGCTGGCATTAAATCCAATTATCGCATAGCAGGTAAAATTGGTAACACCAGAAGGTACAATAATCGGAGGAGTTTTAAACGTCATCGGCGTACTATCCCCATTTACTGCCATATAGGCTCCAAAAGCCTGCAAGGTAGAAGTAGTGGTATCCCCGTCCATCGCCTGCATCACCACCGTGCCACTGGTCGTTAAATTAAGCTGCAACAGAAGCTGATTGACATTTGCCTGTCCTGACAACCACATATCACATTCTGCAATGATCGTATCGCCTATGTTAATATTATAGGCACTAAGAGTGGAGCTGGTAATGCCAAAGCTGAATTGTTCACTGCTGCTGCCACTCCCTAGTGAAAAGGTAAAGACCTGACGGGAGCCACTTAAGCCGTCCGTACGGGTGGTTTCAATCGATCCCGCCATCGTACCCGTAGCAGAACCATTGGAGCGAAAGGCGTTGAAGTTACTGGCAATCGTACCCGTAAGCGGAGCCGTGGGAGCAGTAGTCGAGCCAGCCATCAACCAGTTATAGTTTAACACACCATCAGGATTATAAGTCGCATCATAGACATCCGCCTGGCTAATTACCTGCATAGGCGGAGCATTATTATCCAGTCCCAGCAAAGGCTGCAACTGCCGTGCCAAACGAAGCCCTGCTGCCTGTGCGGAAGTACCCGACCAGTGCAACCCGTCGGAAGTCATCGAGCTTAACGGATTTCCCGTACTACTGGTAGCATCTACCCAGAAATCTTCCAATTCACAGATAATCAATTTGCGATTGCCATTAGGGTTTTTGCTATTTGCCAGCAACGCATAATTATACGCCCAGCGTTTAACATTATAAAGTTGTTTTCTGGCATTGGTAATTGCCGTACTTCCCAGACTCCCCCAATAGCTGCGTGCCTGATCGGGGCAGTAAATGACCAGCTTGCCTACCGTAATCAGCGTATCAAAAATCGTTTGTAAATTTGCTTTGGTAGTGGTGGCTGAAATACCATTGGTTAAATCGTTAGTACCAATACAGACAAAGACAATATCGGTATTGGAGGCAGTAATATCACTCAGGCGATTCATACATTGGGTACTGGTTTCACCTGCATTGCCAAAAGTTCCCGTACCGCCAATAATCGCTTGCAGTGTCGCTCCTGTTCCCGTGCTGTCCGTGACACTCAGCGTAGGCAGTGAAGTAAAACCCGTTCCCTGATTGGTAACAGGAACGCTCTGAATCACCCCGCCTGCTAATACGGGTGTACCAAAGGTAAGCCCCGTTCCCGCAGAAGCTGACCAGCTTACACTAGGAGCCGTATAACCACTCCCCCCACTTATCACCTTCACGCTGCTAATTGCCTGAAACTGCCCAATATAACCCGTAGTGAGATCAAAATTCAGCCTTCCCCGCAAAAAACGATTCGCCCAGGCAAGCGGAGAATTGGAAGGGTACCGCATCGCTGCCGTGGTAAAAGTGCTGCTGGCAGCATTGACATTCAACCCGCAATAAGCCGCTCTGGAATCCCCAAAAGCCTGAATACGCGGGGAAGCAAAATTATTCGCCAGATTATAGATTTGCGATGCCACCCCCGCTGTCATAACATGAGCCACAATCGCACCACTGCTATGGCTGGTAGAGGTGGTATTTTCATAACCAGCCATGACGGTAAAGACATTCCCACTTACCGCCGTCACTAAAAATAGTTCGGAATCTATAATAATACGAAATTGCGGGATGAGCGGAAATCCTGTGCTGGATGCCACCGTAACCGTGGTCGCACCCGAAGAAATACCGCTTGCCAGCGTCGTTTGTGCCAGATTGGCAAATTGTTCACGGGTCATGGGAGATACTATGAAGTTAATTAACAGAAAGCGTCAACGTAATCGCCAGACTATCGCCACTGGCAACCGTGCGGGCTACGCTGAAATCACTGGCACTATACAGCACCCCACTCGTACCCGTTGCAGCATTGGCAGTAAAGGCTCCTGCAATCGTGGCGGTGGCGTTAATGGCTATTGTTAAGGCGTTGCTGGTATTGCTGCCAGAGCTGGTAGTCCCAAAGCTGATAGCGGGGCGATTGCCCGTATAGGGGGTAATTTCCGTCCAGCCACTATGCGAGGCAAGCGTATCGGTTACGGCGATTGTACCCACCGCTTTTAAGCCCAGATACCAGGCGGCATTGTAATTAGAACCTTTAAAATATTTATCGATAATATCGGTTTTGCCTGCGGTGGTGACGAGGTTTTTGACCTGCTCGCACCATTTTTGCTTGCCGCTTGCGTCCTTACACGTCACCTGATAGTGAAAATAGGGAGCCTTCATTACTATAGTTTTCATCTTCTATTCCTTCAAATCATAGTGAATAATCGTTGCTCTGCATTACGCCTGCGGGTTAGTCCGTTGCTCACCTGCCCCCCTACCCTGTTCCAGCGTAGAAATTCCGCAGATGCCCCTGCATAATCCCCTGCATTTAATTTCGCCCCCAGCGTATGTAACAAGGGAGCTTTTCCCACATTAAATACCAGCGAGACAAGGGCAGAAAACTGGTTATCATTCAGAGAAATGCTAATTTTCTGCTGTACGCTGGAGGCTGCATCTGAAACATCTATTTTCAGGAAATATTCTGCCTGAGCAGCATTAATAGCAGGCGTATCAGCCGTAACGCCCGAGGTATGTCCATAGCCAATAGTCCAAACTCCCGCATCATCAGCGTAAGGATGAAGACGCAGTGATTCAAAGGACTTAATCAGATTAAGCCCTGCCTGATTGATTGTTCGCATATATTTACCTGAAAAATTTTCCCATCATCCAAGACATCAATCCGCCGAGTGTACTGGCACAAAACAGCAACGCTGCCATCATGCCCCTGCTGTGATTGATAAAGCCGTAAATATCCTTGATGTCCGTACGAATCCCGTTAATGGAATCAAACACCCGATCCGCAAGGTTATTCAGGGCAAAGGTAATTTCTTCCTTATGCACCTTGTGCTGTTCACGCAATCCTTCAATCTGGCTTTGCATGACGGCAATTTTCACATCCCGTTCGTCTCGCATAGATTAAGCCGTAATAAGGGTTTTAAGAGCCGCTAATTGTGTGCGTAAATTCTGCTTGGTAGCAAGCCGTGTCTGCTGGATGGCGGGTAGTGTGGTAGTATCAAAATGGCTGGCTGTCCACATATCCTCCAACCCGCGCGGAATCAGACTATCAAGCTGTGAAAGCTGCACTTCCACCCCCTGTTTTACCACATCGAAAAGATCACTCGCCACGGCAATATGGGTGGGACTATTGCCACTCGCAAGCCATGCCTGATAATCACTATCCGACACCGCAACATATTGCTGTTTCAGGCTGGAAAATACGTTTTGCGTACTGCCTGCCACTATCCAGTAATGATTGTTAATATTATACATATTGTCCTCCATTTGAAGTTACGCCCGCACTATTGCCCGGGAAAAAATTAGCTCCTGCTCCGCCTGTCTGAATTACGCCGTTAAGTGCGACATTATAGCGTGTTCCCGTAGCACTGCCTGAAAAGGTTGCACCCTCTGCATATAAGGCACTTGCTCCCGTAAGAGAGGCGAAAGCGGTAGAGAAAGCGGGTGTACCGGTTAGCGTTATCGTGAGCGAAGAGAGTAATACAATATTCGCCCCTGCATCATTCATCACATAATGGGCTTGAGCATATCCCGAAATCGTATAATTTGCTGAAATATAAAGGGATGAGCCGTCATCTGCCACAATATGGTATTTTGCTGCACTGCCATATTCCATATTAGCATCCATATTAATCTGTCCACGCCGTGCCGCATAAATACAGAATCCTGCTGAAGAGGTGAGCTTAAATCCCCGCACGGTAATGATACTGGCAGCATTGGTGACGGTAATGCACGTTGTGCTGGTGGAAAGAAGGCAGGAAGAAGGACTTACCGTATCCCCCAGCAATATTACTCCCCCTGATACACTCGCTCCCACAAACGGAGCATTGACGGTGACAGGATTGGTATAGGTTCCATCGGCTACATTAATGGTAATAATAAAACCATTCAAATCATAATTATAACAGGCATTGATTGCCGCCTGAATCGTAAGAAACGGACTGCCTGAAAACCCCGTATTGCTATCACTGCCAGTAGTCGCCACATAGAGATTAAGATTCCCCGTCAACCGCAGGCGGGTTTGAGCAGGCAGGAACAATTTGTTAGTTTCATCCAATGCCCCCATCGCAATCCAGGTAGTATTCGCCAAATCACGGATTTTAAGCTGGTTGAAAAACGTATCATGCCATAACTGCCCCGCTTCAGGCGAAGCAGGTGCAGCAGCACCCGAATTAAGCGTATTGAGACTATCCAGTGCCAGATTGGTATAGCCCGTCATCTGCAACCCACTGACCGTACCAGTCGTGGGCAGCACAAGCGAATTTTGTGACATGTGATGTTCCTTCTTTATTGGTTGATGATGTTTTTTGGAGGGTATAGGAAAGGGAGGCTTGGAAAGAAGCCTTATATGATGGTGGGGTTAAGTGGTTTTATTATGGATATTGCGATGGCGTGGGTTATTTGGGGGTAAAAATTTTAGCGATTTTTTTGTTCGCAAATAGCGATTTTTCTATTGACTGTTTTTTATCAATCTGCTTATATGGATGTGGAGCGTAAAAACGGTGAAGAAGTCGTCAAATGTTTGGACTATTTACAGTTGCGAAGGTTTAGCCTTCAATTTTTGCCCCGCTCATGATTCTTCTGTTCCTCGTTTCGTGGAACCGTCGGATTACGAACTTAAGGACCACGCCAGACGACCAGGGTGGTCAGGATAATGAAAGGAGGAAGTCAATACCCTATCGCCGATCTTCTAGTTTTGAGACGACCTATAACAATTTCGTTATAGGAAACTAGAAAGGAAATTTATGAAAAAACGCTTCAAAGGGTATTGGCGGTTAATTGGACGTTTCCTCATGAAAATGATGGCTTTTTTGCTATTGTTTTTGAGAGCGTTATGGATACTGGAAAAGATATTTTATGCGGGGCATAAGGTATTTTGCTTGTGTCGGGGGTGGCTCCTTTAGTCACTTCGGCTAATTGACCCTCCCGTAGTTATCAAAGGATTTATATGCAAACAGAACGTGCTTTAAAACTGCTCAGACTTTTTTATGGAAAAACTCAAGAGCAGTTGAGCAAAGAACTTGAAATTTCAAAATCTTATCTTTCAGAAATTGAATCTGGTAATAAAAGAATCAGCCTAGACCTTATTGAAAAATATTCTAAAATCTTTAATTTTCCCGCATCTCAGATATTATTATTTTCTGAAACATTACAAGATGGCTCCTTTTCAGAAAAAGTAAGATTAAAACTTTCCAAAAAATTCCTGTCTATACTTGAGTGGGTAGCACATGAAAAAGAGTAAATATGAAATCCAAAAGTCGCCCCTATACAAACTTTCTTCACCTAAAAAATTGTCTGAACTGTTGGGTTTTGAACTGAAGGAGCTGGAAAAAATATCAAGAGAAAGTAATAACTATGAATGTTGGAAAGAAAAAGAAAGCGGAAGATACATTGAGCATCCTAAACCTGTACTAGAATCAATCCATATAAAACTAGGTAAATATCTTTCAAGGATTAAAACTCCTGATTATTTGCACTCTTCCGTGGAAGGGCGTTCTTACATTACGAATGCAAAAGCTCATACTAGCGGTATTTTCCATCAAAAATTGGATATAAAGAAATTTTATCCTTCTACAAAATTCTGGCATGTTTATCAGTTTTTTATAGATGATATGAAGTGTCCAAAGGATGTTGCAACTATGCTTACACGGCTTTTGACTAAAGCAACCAATGCTGATTCTCATCTCGCAACTGGAAGTCCTGCAAGTCCTATTTTAGCTTATTTTTCGCATAAAAAAATGTTTGATAAAATCCATGATGTCGCACAAGAATATGGGATAACAATGACATGCTATGTTGATGATATAACATTTTCTGGTAATTACATGCCAAAAACCCTCATAAACAGATGTATGGCTATAATTGCATCCAGAAAATTAGAATACCACACGAAAAAAGATAAACTAAAATTTTATGGACCTGCTCGAGATCCTATCATAACAGGATGTGCTATCTCAGAAGGCAAAGTAACACTTCCATATAAACGCTATCGTCGTATCCACGATGACTGTAAAATTTTCTTTAATTCAACTGATGCAGAAAAGAAGAAACAAATTGATATTATTTATGGAAAAGTCAGTGAAGCTAGCCAGCTAGAAAAGTCTTTTATACCTTTAGAAAGATACCTCTTGCAACAGAAGCGTTACCTAAAAAAGAGGTGAAGTGCGTTATCTGGTTTATGCCCCCATAAAAGGGCGTATCTGTATGGCAACCTATACGATGAGAGGCGAAAATTATCGTATCATTTCTTTGAGAAAAGCCAATAAAAAAGAGGTAAAACGCTATGAAAAAACAAGAAACAGATAACCTTGTATTAGATGGGCTAGACTTTGAAGAAGGAACACCTGATGAGGATGCTCCTGAATGGACGGAAGCAATGTTCAGAGAGGCAAAACCTTTAAAAGAGGTATTCCCTGCAATGTATGCTTCGTGGCAAAAAACACGGGGCAGACCCAAAGTAGATAAGCATAAGAAAATTACGACGTTCAAATTGTCACAAGAAGTCATTGACGCTATCAAGGCAACAGGTAAAGGCTATAATGCTCGTGTAGATGCAGCGTTGCGGGCTGCCTTTATTCATCCCTAACAGCGAATTAATACCCCTGCACCAGCAAATTCACATTCCTTGCCACACCCGCCCCGCCATTAACCACCGCAATATGGCAGCCTGAAAGGGTTACGCTGGTTATTACCACCATATCCCCCGCCACTGCTCCCAGAATCGTTGCCTGAATAGAGGGGATGCTGGAGCCTTGCGTTCCGCCGTTAAAGGGAGCCGCACTAGAAGCTCCATCAGGGGTAAAGGCAAGCGTTAATCCCCCGCCTGGTACAGCGAGATTGACATAATGATCATCACGATCAGGGACATCCACCGAGAACGTAAAGGACGAAACGATTGCCTGTACATCATTGACACTTCGCTGCAACTGCATTCGGGCTTTGAAGGTACGAGCGAGGTAGGCTCCTGCACTATAGCGTTGCCAGGCTGCCCACGTTGTACCATCCTGCGAAAGGGCAATTTCAGGATAGACGGTGACATTGGCGGAAGAGGCATAATCCACAATATCCGTCACTGCCAGATAATCCACACTCGCTAAAATATCATCATCCGTATTCTGTCCAAATGAGAGGTAATTAATCAGGATATTGCATAAAGCGGGTCTGCCAATATCAATATGATGTGCAGTGGGTATTTCATAGATTCCATTACCCGCATTGCCAAAATACAGGAAATTGGCAGTTCCCAGATAATCCGTGATAGCAAGGATATTGCCCGTATTACCCGTCACCAGTTCGCCAGCAATAATAGCCGCCGTTCCGCTTACCGTGCCACTCCAGCCCGTTGCTGCTTCATCATAGACGGCGATAACATTCTGCGTAACCTGACTGCCCGTAATGACTATCGCTTCAGGAAACTCGCTATAGACTTCCAGCCCTGCGACGGGTTGTGCATAGCCTGAAACCCAATAAGTTCCGTTTCCCGAGACGGTAAAAGGAGGATGAGCCACACGGTTCATCACCTGCCCCCCATTCCAGCTCGTACCCTGACGAATTTCATATAACACACTGCGGAAATCCGTAATTTCATCCCACGTTAATTGGGTGAGCGATGCAATATAGCTCGTGCGTAGATTGGTAACATTAGGAAGCGGAGAAGCAAACGCCGTGCCTTTAATCGTATAATTATAGGCTGGCACATCTGCAATCCCCTGCAATCCTCCGCCATAACGGTTAAAGGAAAGCAGCTTTATAAAAATGGTTTTACCAATATTATCAGGCGTAAAACCATACTTAAAAATCGCATTATCAATACGGACAAAATTGCTACCAATATAATGATTAACAGGCAGCGTATCATAACAAGCCCGCACCAACCCGCTTAAGACATAGTGATTAGGTGCAACCAGCGTAGCATTCTGATAGGCAATATATTCACCGTCCACATAGCAAAGCGTTGCAAGAGCCAGTGCGTCACTTTGTGAAGCGGAAAGCAACTGTCCACCGCTCGTTGATAAATCCACTGAAACCGTATTAATATTATCCAGTAACTGCCCCGTGCTGTTCAGGCTGACGGAAGGCAGGAGTTGCGTAAGCACACCCGTGCGGGCAGGACTTGAAATCACCCCAATCTGCTTATAACTATTGCCGTCATTGGAAAGATAGACTTCGCAGCCACCCCACTCCCCTACCCCACTGGCAGCAATCCATACCTCCAGATTTTCGGAAAGTTCTGCCGTAGGTTCAAAGATAACAGGAATCGTGCTACTCACAGCAGGAACATTATAATTGACGGAAAATCCCTGCCCTGTCTGAAAATAATTAAGGGCAGCATTACCCGTACCATTGAGATATTCATCTGCCGTAATGGTAAGCGTACCGTCATTATTTTCGCTGATCTCCGTAATCCGTACCCATTGTTTAACCAATCCCAGCGAAGGTTCGGTAAGCGTCACAATATCCATAGGGTCGAGCAACACATAACGCTGATCCAGACTGAATTGATAGCTATTGCGTATGGACTGGAGCTGTAATTGCAACTGTGCAGATATATTCGCCGCATTCACATCGGCAAAAAGATGTGCCTGTTGCGAAGATGCCTGATTTAAGCCAAACTGGTTGATAAGTGCCTGATCCTTCACCTCCACCACGGTAGGGTTATAGTTATTATTCCTGTCGAGGCATTCCAGCGTAAGGGAATTGATGACATCACTTGCCTGACTGCGTGTTATCACCACACTATCCGTATTTTTATCTGCTGCCAGAAAATCATCGGGAGTTAAATCATAAAGCGGTGCAGAAGGAGCCGTATAGCTATAGCCATTCGCACTAATATCCTGATCACCATAAGGAACCAGCGTCAATACACCACTTGACCACACAAATTCGCTATTGGTACATTGTGCAATCGTATCGAAAATCGAAGCAGCTTGTGATTGTGAAGTATAGGCAGGCGAAATCCATAGCCCCGTTGCAATGCAATAGGCACGATAGACACTTAAATCCCCTATTCTTTCAGCGGGGAATCCTGCACCATAATGGGGGTTTGAAAGCAAATCGGCTACCACTAAACTAGGGTCTGCATCACCATTTCCCAGCGAGTTGGAATAAATACCCCTTACTTCCATATTATGATTGGGTAATTCGGCATTATTTCCCAACTGATAACTACTCGCTGCCAGATACGCAATCCCGCTATAACCTATCGCCTGATCAGGGTGTTTGGACTGCAAATAACCCCACGGAGCCTGAGCATAACTTCCGTTAAATTCACTCATCCCTAATGCTGCCAGCGTAGTAACCGACTTGCTGACATAGACATTCCCAATCCCCTGTATCTGCCCTTCACACAACCCAAGAGCAAGGGCAGTCTGATAGGTATATTGTCCACTATTACCACCTTTCCCACCCCCCGCAACATTCGTTATCCCGCCTTTACCCGCACTACTCGTTGCCGAACTTTGGGTTTGAGTGACAAAATCCCCATACCATATCAGATTGGGGGCAATACGGGTTGTGCCGTACACAATAGGTACAGCTTTCCCGTAAGCGGAACTTTGAAATTGCAATCCCGAGACCGCACTATTCTGCGAGGCCTGTGATTTAACGGAGCCAGTGAGGAAGGACATATAGATTTCCTGAAAAGGAGGGAGAAGCCTATAAAATAACAGGCATCAGAAAAGCTGCACTACGAGGGCAGTAAAAAAGCATATTGAAATAAAGAGATGAAAAAGTTTCAATGTTCAAAAAAACGAATAGCCACCAGAATACCACCCAGTGCAACAATCATACCGCCCAAACGGATAGTGATGTCACGGGCAACCACTTCAATTTTATGATCTAATCTTTCTATATCCTTACGCAGGGAACCTTCCATTGTGTTCATATCATGACGCAAGCCACTTTCCATTGCTTTCATATCACTACGCAAGGAACCTTCCATTGCACTCATATCATGACGCAAGCTGCTTTCCATCGCACTCATATCACTACGCAAGACAATCTCCATTGCCTTCATGTCCTTACGCAATTCAGTAAAGTCTGCTTTCATCTCGGACTTAAAAGCCGTATGTTGTACCTGCGTTACCGTATCGGCAGCCTTCGCCTCCGTAGCTTCACGAATAGCCTCGACAATAGTCTCCGCCTGCTTTTCCGTGAACTGCTCTGCTGTAAGTTTCTTTACTATATGATGCGTATCAAAAGTGGCAGTTGCCATCATGCCTGTTCTCCAAAAAACATTTTCTGCATTTATCATAGTTTAAAAAAGGAAATATTGCAAACAGAAATAGTTATGCAAACAGGGTAGCCTCATACTTTATTCATTCTATCAACCTATTGTGAAATAAGCGACTCTAGCGTTGCTCCCCCCTTGCGGGGGAGCCAAATTGCAATATGCAATTTGGTGGGGGGTAATACATAGATACCACACATTCGCAGAGGCTTATACCCCCCACCCTAACCCTCCCCCGCAAGGGGGGAGGGGATTTTCTTTATTTATTAGCAGGTTATAATAATTTGATAGAATAAAAAATTATGAGGCTGCCCTGGTTATGCAAACAACGAAAAATACTTGACTTCCCTGCGTTTAAGCGACTTCTCACCCACATAATTCAACCAGTCTGCCTTGCTGGCATCTTCCAGCACACATTCCCGCCCAACGTAGGCATGAATCATCAGGGGATAGTCCACCACTATCGCTCCGTGGCTAAAACACCTGCCGAATTTCCACAAGATAATATCACCTGCGGCTCGTGGGTAACGGCTAAAAGCAAACAGTCTTTACAAGCAGGGAAAAAGTTTCAATGTCCAAAAAAATGAATAGCTACCAGAATACCACCCAGTGCAACAATCATACCGCCCAAACGGATAGTCAGGTCACGGGCAACCAGCTCAATTTTGTGGTTCAACCCTTCCATATCTTTGTGTACTTCAACAAATTTTATAGCCATATCTCTACGAAATATATCTACATCTTTACGTAATATATCCATATCTTTACGTAATTCAGTAAAATCCGCCTTCATTTCTGATTTGAACACCGTATGTTCTGTACGGTTCACTGCGTCCATAGTATTTGCTTCTGCGACTTCACGAATAGCCTCGACAATAGTCTCCGCCTGCTTTTCCGTGAACTGCTCTGCTTTAAGTTTCTTTACTATATGATGCGTATCAAAAGTGGCAGTTGCCATCATGCCTGTTCTCCAAAAAACATTTTCTGCGTTTATCATAGTTTAAAAAAGGAAATATTGCAAACAGAAATAGTTATGCAAACAGGGTAGCCTCATACTTTATTTACTCTATCAATCTATTGTGAAATAAGCGACTCTAGCGTTGCTCCCCCCTTGCGGGGGAGCCAAATTGCAATATGCAATTTGGTGGGGGGTAATACATAGATACCACACATT